>SMTZ1_10016767_pt1 | contig 11628 bp, 7 predicted proteins | sample DeeMarSWOR136_30_FD_25667 | JGI IMG/M metagenome (IMG submission 25667)
CATGGTTCTCCAGAACCTGGCTTAACGTCAGGTCCAGTATTTTCTCCCCTGGGTGAAGCATCATTGTCTGGCCGGTCTGCTCGTTCTTCAGGATGGCGATCGAGGAGGAAGTGTCCTTGGAAAGGACGACTCCGACCAGGGTCAGAGCAGGGAGAGGCCCTCCCCGGTCTTGCCGCGGAGTCGGTTCCTGGTAACTGTGAGCCGCAAGGGAAAGAAAAATTATCACCAGGATGATAGTGATAAGTCCGTATTTGCGTTTTTTTAAAATATCCATCATGCTTACACTTTGCCTCTGACTCTAGAGGTCAATAGTCGCCGTGTCTCCCCTTATTCCTATTGTCGTTTTTTTTCATCGTCCTTGCCCCATTTGAATCTAGCACAACCGGGAACTCCGGTCAAATGAAGAGAGAAGGCTTAGGAATCTCCATTTCCGTGATCAAGACCCTCCCACCCTCCGCCATGGGCTGCGGATGGAGGAGAACCGGCGCATAACAGGTTATCACTCCATAATAAACTTTCTTGGTAGAGAGATGTTTCCGGAGAATGCAGAAAGGGGAAAATTTCTGTTTTTTTTAGGAACCAATTCATATACACTATCCAAGAAGATGACCCGCCACGAGTCGTTCTCCTTCCCTACGAGCATGGAACTTCTCCAAAAAGCAAAAGAGCTAAATTGTGAGCTTCCATTCCAGGAATCGATAAGCTCACTTTTTGAGGAGATAACCATAGGACTACAAACCATTCCCAACCGTCTGGCGGTTCAGCCCATGGAGGGATTTGATGCCGAACCTGACGGGTCACCGGGCGAGCTGACATTCCGCCGCTACCGGCGATATGCTGAAGGGGGAAGCGGTCTTATCTGGTTTGAAGCCACCAGTGTCATCCCTGAGGGCCGGTCCAATCCTCATCAACTGACGCTCGACCTGAGGAATCTGGCCCGGTTCCAACGCCTGATTGAACAGACGCGGAGTTCTGGTCGCAAGGCGTTTGGAGAGGAACACGAGATTTTCCTCGTCCTCCAGTTGACCCATTCCGGCCGCTACAGCCGGCCAGAGGGAAAACCTCTGCCTCAAGTCGCAGGCTTCAATCCTCTTCTGGACAGGGCGGCGGAGGACGTTCGAGTCTTGACCGATGATGAGCTCGACCGTTTGCAGGACAGGTTCGGAGAGGTCGCAAAACTGGCCAAAAAAGCCGGGTTCGATGCTGTCGATATAAAAGCCTGTCACGGCTATCTTGTCAACGAGCTTCTGGCGGCTCATGACCGGGAGGATAGCCGCTACGGGCGAACATTTGAGAACAGGACGCGGTTTCTTTGCGAGCTGGTTCAACGGATTGGGGATGCTGTTCCGGGTCTGAGCCTCGCTGTCCGCCTGAGTGTCTTTGACGGGATTGCCGGCGGCTTTGGAGTATCCAGGGACGATCCCGAACGCAGCGACCTTTCAGAGCCAATGGAACTTGTCCACATCTTGGCCCAGTCCGGAGTTTCGCTGCTCAACATCACAGCCGGCAATCCTTATCAGAAACCTCATCTGGGGCGTCCTTTTGACCGGCCGCTGCAAGGCGTCTCTCCGCCGGATGAGCATCCGCTGGAGGGAGTGTCCCGCCTCCTCAAGCTGGCGGCAGAATTCCAGAAGGGATTCCCGGACATTCCTGTGGTGGGCACAGGATATTCCTGGCTCCGTCAGTATCTTCCCGGAGTCGGGGCAGCTGTCGTCCAGCGGCGAGAAGCCTCGCTCATCGGTCTCGGCCGGAGCTCTTTTGCCTATTCTGATGCTCCCCGGGACCTGATGGCCAAAGGCCGGATGGACCCGGCTAAAGTCTGTATTACCTGTTCCCGGTGCACGGAGCTGATGAGAAATGGCTGGCAGAGTGGATGTGCGGTCCGGGATAAAGAGATTTACGGCAGGCTTTACCAGAGTATCAGCAAAGGGGAAGGACAATGAAGAAGAGTTTGATTGAGGTCGACGGGATTCGGCTCCCGCTCTACTCGCTCAACACGCTGATCATCGGAAGCGGGGCCGCGGCCTTGAACGCGGCCGGCAGGCTGTGGGATTACGGCCAGGATGATATCGCGATCGCCACGGACAACTGGGGCGGAGGGACTTCCAATAATGCCGGCTCGGACAAGCAGACATACTATAAGCTTTCCCTCGCCGGCGACGTTCCTGATTCGCCTCTGGAGATGGCGCGGGATCTGTTCAACGGAGGCTGCATGCACGGCGATATCGCCCTGTGCGAAGCCCAGAATTCCGTCCAGGCCTTTTTCCACCTGGTGAGCCTCGGCGTTCCCTTTCCTCATGATCGGTTCGGGGCCTATGTCGGGTACAAAACCGACCATGACCCGCGGGGCAGGGCGACCTCAGCCGGGCCTCTGACTTCCCGTTTGATGTTCGAGTGCCTGGCGAGGGATGTGAGAAAGAAAGGGATTAAAGTCTTTAACCGGCATGAGGTCATCGCTCTCCTGACAGAGACGAAAAAGGATGAAAAGCGGATCATCGGTGCTCTGGCTGTCGATAAGGATAACCTTGACCGGGAACACTACGGGTTTGTTGTTTTTAACGCCGTGAACGTGGTCCTGGGCACCGGCGGACCGGCTGGAATGTACAAGACCTCTGTCTATCCGGAAAGTCAGTTGGGAGCGAGCGGCCTGGCTTTCGAAGCCGGTGCCATCGGTCACAACCTCACCGAATCACAGTACGGCCTGGCCTCCATCAAGTTCAGGTGGAACCTCTCCGGCACTTACCAGCAGGTCATTCCGCGTTATGTATCGACCGATAAAAGCGGCAGAGATGAGCAGGAATTCCTGAATCGTTTCTTCCCGGACATGGGAAAGCTGGCCACAGCGATATTCCTGAAAGGTTACCAGTGGCCGTTTGACCCCGGAAAGGCCCACGATCACGGCTCGTCATTGATCGATATCCTTGTTTACCAGGAAACCGTGATCAAGGGGAGAAGAGTCTGGCTTGACTTCAAGCGGAATCCTTCGGGCGAAGGCATCCTTGAGGATTTTTCCTTTGACCTGCTGGATAAGGAAGCCTCTTCCTATCTGGAGAGATCAGGCGCTTTATTCGGGACTCCGATCGAGCGGCTCCGGAAGATGAACCAGCCAGCCATCGACCTATATAAAAGCCAGGGGATCGATCTGGCCAGGGAGAACCTGGAGATTGCCGTCTGTGCCCAGCATAACAACGGCGGCCTCAAAGGAAATATCTGGTGGGAGTCGAACATCAAACACCTCTTCCCGGTGGGAGAGGTCAATGGCAGCCATGGAGTCTACAGACCGGGCGGTTCCGCCTTGAATTCAGGGCAGGTCGGCAGCATGCGGGCAGCTCTTTTTATTTCAAGGAAATATGCCCAAGCTCCGGCTGATGAAAAACGATTTAAGGGATATGCTGAAGAACAGATCAAAAGGAAATTGGAACAGGCCAGGCTGATGGTCGGTTCTCAGACCGGCGCAGAGAGCGTCTTGCTCAAAGTAAGGGAAGAGATCCAGGAAAGGATGTCGGCCTGCGGCGCGCATATCCGGTACCCGCAAAAAGCCAAAGAAGCTATTCAGGATGCCTGGGCCCTGTATTCCAGCCTGCAGCAGAAGATGAAGGTCTCGTCCGCGGAACAGCTTCCCGATGCCTTCAGGAATCTCGACCTCTGTCTGACGCATGCCCTGTATCTTGAAGCCATCGGAGAGTATCTCGGGAGAGGAGGAAAGAGCAGGGGCTCCTACCTGGTGCTGGACCCAGAAGGGAAGAAACCCTGTCCGCAATTGGGCGCTGAATGGACATTCAGCCTGAACGAGGATGATGCCTTTGTGGGCCAAAAAATACTGGAGATCCATCTGGAAGAGAGATTGAAGGTGAAAAAACAATGGGTGGACATCAGGCCCATTCCTCACGAGGATACCTGGTTTGAGAATGTCTGGAATGATTATCTGAAGGGAAAGACCGTCGGGTAAAGGAAGGTTTAGCTCCTATTCCAGACCGTGAAGACGAAGAGCATTATCCCTCATGATTTTTCCGGCCAGCAGAATAGCTTTGTCTTCGTCGATGATTCCTTTGTCGATGAGTCGAGCCAGAGCTTTAAAAAGAGCCTCTCTCGAGTTTCTGGCAGCTATCCAGAAGAATACCGGTGCCCCCGCATCGGAACCAAACATGATCTTTTCTGAAGCACCCGGGTAACCGAACCATTCATAAAGGATTTTTTCCAGTTCCTCCTCAAACACAAACCAGTTCACTGCTGAGAAGTCCGCATACACGTTTCTCTTTTCGAGGAGGGGCTTGAGCTTGTCCCAGGAGGGATAGCCGGCATGGAGCATGAGGATTTTTGTTTCTTTGAAACGAATATCGGAAAAGACGCTCTCCAGATTTAAAGGATTGGAATCCAGGTTTTTCAGCCCGGCGCTGGCGCCAAAGCCGGTGTGAAAATGGACGGGCAGCCTCAACTCGCCAGCTCTCCGAAAAATGTGCCGGGCGATATAATCCTGGATTCTTTTGTAGCTCTTCCACGAAGAGAGCTCACCCCTCTTCCCGGAGTCGAAGAGGGCGCTGACTTCATCCCTTTCCGGATCATCAAACCACAGTGTTCTGATGTAGCCACTGGCCACTTTTAAAGCGACTGCTCCACTTTCCTGGTAATCATTAAGGACCTCATCGACGAATAGGAGATAGGAGGATAGGTCTTTGATCTCAATCCCAAGGTCCTCTGAAGATTTCCGGACATCCTGGCTGTAATAGTCAAGGTCTCTCTTGAGCTCGGGATCGATTGATCTCAGATGGCTGCCTTCAAACGGATAAAGGAGATAGTCCACAAAAGGCACCCAGAGGACTCTGTCTCGATCAAGGTCTTCATTCGGAAAGCCGGTATTGGCGAGTGTTTTTTCAATCCCGCAGATATCGAGGACTCTGTTGAATCCATTTTTCTTCCCAGTGGCCCAGAACTTTTGAGACAGGTTTGAAAGCTCCGGTATATCTTCATCGGTTACATCGTTTTGGCTGTAGCCGTAGATATCCTGGAGTGCGGCTGTCAGCATGAAGTCAAAGACAGCTATCCTTTCTTTCCCTAAAGGCCAGAAGGGCCGGCCTAGGGGAGGCTCCAGGGTGGGATAGGGATCATGCTTTTTATATTCAACGTGTCCGGCCACGGGGTGAGAATGAACATCTATGAACCGGGTGGTTTCGATGAATTTCGACAGTTTCTCGTACTCTCTGGGAGCACAAGAAGGGAAGATTAAAATGAGAGATGGTAACATCAGAGCCGTTAGCCAGATTATTTTTTTTCTCAAAGGACAATCCTTTTTCATTCTGGAAATGCGGGATTGGCCAGCATCGAAATCCATACGGATTAATAAAATATAAGGTGATAAAGATGAAGTCAAGAAGGACCTGCGGGATTATGATCAAGGATAAAGATCTTTCCACTCTTTTTTCGGCTTCCTTGAAAAATGCTGGAGATTAGTGCTAAATTAATCGAGTCACGATCGTGATTTCGGTGGCCGTGGAGAATCAGAGGCCGATCTCGGCTGGGCACTGAAACATATTCGGGAGTTCAAGATGTCAAAAAACCTGCTGCGCAAGCTTCCCTCGGTTGATGCCTTGCTGAAGACCGCTGAAGCCCGAAGCCTGATCGAGGCCTACAGCCGGGAGGCCGTGGTGGGCGCAGCCCGAAGCGTTTTGCAGGAACTCCGCTCAGAGATCTCAGCGGATAAAGTCAAAGCAGACTCTGAAGAGACGATATCTCCGGAATACATTACTAAAAAGATAGAAAATCGGCTGGGGGACAAATTTTCTCCTTCTCTGAGGCCGGCCGTGAACGCCACCGGTGTCATTCTCCATACCGGACTGGGCCGGGCCCTGCTCTCCGCTGAAGCCCGGGAGGCCATCCGGGAGGCGATAAAAGGCTACTGCACGCTGGCCACGGATATCGAGACAGGGCGCAGAGGGAACCGGGACGACCATATCGAAGGTCTCTTCTGTGAGTTGACCGGGGCTGAAGCAGCCACTATCGTCAATAATAACGCTGCGGCCACTGTGCTCATCCTGAACACTCTGGCCAGAGGCAAGGAAGTGATCGTCTCCCGGGGCCAGCTAGTGGAGATCGGAGGGTCTTTCCGCATGCCGGAAGTCATGGAGTCGAGCGGGGCCATAATGCGAGAAGTGGGGACAACAAACAAGACTCATCTCCGGGATTATGCGGCTGCCGTCAATGAGAATACAGGCGCCATCATGAGGGTTCATCACAGCAATTACCGGATCGTCGGCTTTACCGAAGAGCCGTCCATCGAGGAATTATCCAAACTGGCTAAAGAACACCACCTGCCCCTTATCGATGATCTGGGCAGCGGTGCCCTGGTTGACCTCAGAGAATACGGCCTGGAGGCCGAGCCGGTGGTCAGGGATAGCATTAATGCTGGAGTGGACGTGGCCTGTTTCAGTGGAGATAAACTTATCGGCGGTCCGCAGTCCGGGATAATCGTGGGCAAGGCCTCCACAGTGGAGAAAATAAGGAAAAATCCTTTGAAGAGAGCGCTGCGGGTGGGGAAGCTGACCCTGGCCGGAATGGAAGCCACGCTGAGGCTGTTCCTCAACCTCGAGAGGCTAAAAAAAGATCATCCTGTTTACAGGATGTTCTCCTTGAAAACAGAGGAGCTCGAAAAAAGAGGAAAAAAAGTGATTAAAAGGCTCCAGACGGAGCTGGCTGCAAAAGCCGAGGTCTCGCTTGAGGAGGGAGGATCCCAGGTGGGAAGCGGCTCGGTGCCGGTGGAAACCATCCCGACAAAGCTCGTTCAAGTCAAACCCGTCGCATTATCCGCAGAAAGCCTCGTTAAAAGACTGCGTTACAACAATCCCCCGGTCTTTGCCCGGGTCCACAGGGATGCCGTCCTGCTGGATTTGAGGACGATCCAGGAGGATGAAGACGAGCTCGTCATGGACGCGCTTCGGAGGACATTGGGAAGAGAAAGATAAATGATCGATTTAAAGAAGAGAAAAACCATCATGCAGCGTTCCATTAAGCTGGGGCACTGCATCTGCAATACCAGACAGGCTTGCCCCTGTGAGATCTTCAAGGAAAAAAACGTCTGTCTATGCGCGGGAGAAAGGCTGGAAGACATGCCGGAGCAGGTCGAGCTGACCAGGTTTGTCGAGAACGCAGGCTGCGCCTCCAAGATAAACCAGAATGACCTGAAGATAGTCCTTGAGGGGCTCCCGGAGATAGATAATCCGCGGGTTCTGGTCAGCGCTGACACCAGCGATGATGCTGGTGTTTATAAAATCAATGATAAATATGCCCTGGTTCAATCGGTGGATGTTTTCGCGCCCAGCGTGGATGATCCTTACACTTTTGGACAGATCGCGGCGGCCAACTCTTTGAGCGATATCTACGCCATGGGTGGTAAGCCCCTGACAGCCCTGTCTATCATCGGCTTCCCCATCGAGACCATGAGCCATAAGGTGATGAACCAGATTCTGCTAGGCGGGATCGTCAAGGGTCGCTGTTATCGGAGGCCACAGCATCAAGGATAACGAGATTAAGTTCGGTTTCGCTGTCACCGGCGAGATCCATCCCCAGCGGATTATCACCAACGACCGGGCCAAGCCCGGGGATGTTCTGGTCCTGACCAAGCCGTTGGGAACAGGGATCATCGGGTTTGCCAGCCAGATCGGGCGAGCCCCGGAGTCAGCCCTGAAAGCGGCCAGCCGATCCATGGCCGAACTCAACAAGACGGCTTCAGAAGTCATGCGGAAGCTGCGGGTTAAGACTGCCACTGATGTCACAGGATTCGGCTTTCTGGGTCATCTCAGCGAGATCGTCATCCAGAGCAAGGTAACGGCTGAGGTCTACGTCGGCCAGGTCCCTGTTTTTGAAGGTGTCCTGGATTTGGTCAAGCAGGAAATGATCTCCGGAGCCATCGAGCGGAATAAGGAATATGCTTCTCAGTATGTCACGGTAGAGAGCGGAGTCAGCAGCAGTAGGGAGGCGGTCTTGTACGACGCCCAGACCTCAGGAGGTCTCCTCATTGCCGTTAAAGAGGAAAAAAGCAAGGAGTTGGTATCGCTTCTCAAAAAGAGAGGCGTTACCAGCGCAGCCGTAGTCGGAAAAATCACTGGCAGATCCGACGGAAAGATCATTCTCAAGAGTCAACCCGGACGTTCCAAGAAAAAATTTGTGATTGTGGGTCAGGATAAAGAAAATCAGAGGATAAACACGCGATGAAATAACGGACGGGAAGGTATAGGTCCCGGTGGGCCTTCTGGACTTCAAACCCAGTATGGGGTCGTGAAAACCACACCTTCCCGCCATCCTTTTCCTTCTTTCTGGATCATTCTTCTCGATTCGCCAGGCTGAACTTGGGCATTTTGTGTACCACGTCTAAAAAGAGGCGGATGATAACAGATCTTCGAATAAAAAAGGACAATTCTTTTTTTAAGGCTACACATTGTTATCTCTATGCAGTAAGATAAAAATGTGGGTGAAGATAGGAAAAGGGATGAGGACAGAGCAGAGATTTTTATGACAAAATCAACCTGCGGAGTGACCTGGTGGACTGTTTCGTTTGAAGGGCAGGCCGTGCTGGAGTTCTCTGTTGAGCCAGGGCATTTTTATCTTGTGGATTTAGAGGTGAAAATAAGGGGATCAATAAGGATAGATATAAATGCTCAAACAGGGTTATTTCGGTTTTTGTCAGAGACAAAAAGAGTAAAATGATTGTGAGCAAAGAGGTGGAGAACAAAAAATAGACCAGAATGAAATTGTGGAGCGAATATCCCGCTCATTTTCAAACAATATGGGATGAAATGAATTAAGCGATCCAGCCATTATAAATGTTGACTTATTAGTTATTCAGCGACGCAGTATTTATAAGGATGGAGTAAGGATTTGCCTGTTTGACTGGGTTTCTTGAAAAATTCTGAAGATTAATGCTAAATTTATCACTAAGGAAAGGGTGCAATTCAATGATTAAGAAACGAATCTTAACCGGGTTTCTGTGCTTTTTGGTTCTTTTATCTTTTACGCCGCTTTTTTCTCAATGGGCAAGGACATATGGAGACGATTGGGAGGATGAGTGGCCGTTTTTTTCTGTTCGCCAGACTAGCGATGGAGGCTATATAGTTGCCGGCAGGACTGACTCATTCGGTGCTGGCGGGACTGATTTCTGGGTCTTAAAACTCGACTCGGAAGGGCTCGTGGAGTGGCAGCACACTTATGGAGGGGCAGGTGACGATTATGCTATCTGCATCCAGCAGACGGGCGACGGCGGATATATTGTCGCGGGTGGAACAGATTCATTCGGTGCGGGTGGTTATGATGCCTGGATTCTGAAACTTGATTCTGCCGGGAATATTGACTGGCAGTATACCTATGGAGGGACTGGCGGTGATTTCCCTAATTGCATCAAGCAGACAAGCGACGGGGGATATATAGTCGCCGGTGATACAGATTCATTCGGTGCTGGTGGCTATGATGCCTGGATTCTGAAACTTGATTCCACCGGAAATATCGAATGGGGGAATACCCAGGGAGGAACCGGTGATGATTATGCTTCTTCCATCCAGCAGACGAGCGATGGGGGGTATATTGTCGTTGGGGATACAGATTCATTTGGTGCGGGCGGCAGTGATTTCTGGGTAGTAAAACTTAATTCAGATGGAAGCATCAACTGGCAGAACACATACGGAGGGACTGGTGATGAATACGCTTATTCCACCCAGCAGACGAGCGATGGGGGATATATAGTCGCGGGCTTTACAGATTCATTTGGTGCGGGTAACTTTGATATCTGGGTTTTAAAGCTTGATTCAACCGGGGCTGTGGATTGGCAGAAAACGTATGGGGGGATTTATAATGAATTTGTTTATTATTCTGCAGTTCAGCAAACAACTGAAGGTGGATATATCATCGGCGGGATAACTTTCTCGTTTGGTGCCGGCGAAGCTGACTTTTGGGCTTTAAAGCTTGACTCCAACGGGGTCGTGGAGTGGCAGAACACATACGGAGGAACTGAGAATGATTTCGGACAGGGTATTCGGCAGACGAGCGATAGCGGATATGTTTTTTCAGGAGATAGCAATTCATTCCATCCTCTTCCTGATACCGACTATGATTGGCTGATTCTGAAACTTCATTCGGGTGGAGATATCGACACAGCCTGTGGAATCAACGAAGTCTCCACGGCTTCACCTTCCGCTACCGCCATATCCGCAGCTGCAACATCTGCCACGCTTCAAGACCTGGTCGGAGTTACACCTAATTCCACATCCGTATCCCCTCAAACGACATCTGTGACTGCCAGGACCGTCTGCGGGGGTCCGCTGTTCGACCTGACGATTTCCGCCTCTGCCGGGGGAACAACCGATCCTGCTCCTGACACCTATTCCATTTACAGCGGCGCGCAGGTCGGGATCACAGCTATTCCCTATACAGGATACGATTTCAGCAACTGGAGCGGCGACGCCTCGGGAACGACCAATCCCACCGTCATCACCATGGACGACATTAAAACCGTAACAGCTAATTTTGTTGAGGCTCCTGATGACGGCGATGAAAACGGCGGGGGCGGCGGGCTGTGCTTCATAGCCACAGCCGCCTACGGTTCGCCCCTGCATCCCCATGTGAAGATTCTTCGCGATTTCAGGGACAAATACCTGATGCCCAGCAAGCTCGGTCGTGAGTGTGTTGATCTGTATAAGAAATATTCACCTTTGATTGCCAATAGTGTTGCCAAACACAAAGCAGTTAGATTATTTGTTCAGGTCAACCTGACATCAGTCGTTATTTTCAGCTACTCAATGGTTCACCTTGGACCGATTGTCACAGGCGGCATACTTCTTCTTATCTTAGCGATTCCTCTGTTCCTGCATTTCCGAAAGAGCAGAAGCGGGTGAAAGCCAAAGATGCTTAAGGCTTGACTCACCCGGTGTTATCGGCATCCGTAGCTGTCTTGCCCTTAAGCTGCCTTTTTGTTATCCTATCAGCACATTAAGGCTTCGGTCAGGATTACGGTGTATCAGCCATTCAATCAAATCCTTGAGGAGACATCATGGGTAAAGATAAACCGGTAGCTCTGGTGACTGGTGCAGGCCGGGGCATCGGTCGCGGGATTTCCATCGCCCTGGTCCGGGAAGGATTCGATATAGTGGGGATGGACATCTTCCATGAGCCTGAAAATAAGCGATCCGGGCTCTTTGAGGTCAAGGAGCGGGTCGAGGAACTGGGAGCTTCTTTTTTACCTCTTCAAGGGGATGTTTCCTCCCTGGAGGACCAGGAGAAAATACTGCGGCAAGTTCTGGATACCCATGGAAAAGTCGATGTGCTGGTGAATAATGCAGGAGTGGCGCCCGAGCGAAGGCTGGATATCCTGGAGACGTCTCCGGAAAGCTATGACAGGCTCCAGACCATCAATGCCAGAGGCCCGTTTTTTCTCACCCAAAAAATCGCCAAGCAGATGATCAAGCAGGTCGAGAAGAGCCCGGACTCCAAACCCTGCATTATCTTCATCTCTTCCATATCGGCTTCTGTCTCTTCTCCCACAAGAGCGGAATACTGTATCTCCAAAGCGGCTTTAAGCCAGGCGGCTCGAGTCTTTGCGGACAGGCTCTCAGAGTACGGTATCAATGTCTACGAGGTGCGTCCCGGGAT
>SMTZ1_10006648_pt1 | contig 11626 bp, 8 predicted proteins | sample DeeMarSWOR136_30_FD_25667 | JGI IMG/M metagenome (IMG submission 25667)
ATTGAATTATAAATATAATATAACTCTTAATGACATCTATTTTACGAAGATTAATCAAGAAGATATTGGAATCTATAATCCTGGAGATCAAATACATACTTTGTATAATCTAACTGAACCATTTTATGAGTGTAATAATACTGATTTAATAACACTCTCAAATAGCATTGTTGGATCTATAAGTAATCCAGTTGATAAAGCAGAGGCAATTTTCAATTGGATTACGATAAATATTGACTATGAAAAGCAAGATGAAGAAATTGGTGCATACGAAGCATATAATCAGGGAAAAGGTGATTGTTCAGACATTTCTGATCTGATGATAACTCTTTTAAGAATTCAGAGTATTCCAGCAAGAAAAATAACTGGTTTTCTAATTTCTAACAATCCTTCTCATCGTCCCATGGTTGGTAATAAATATTTATTTGATCTCAATTATACTGGTGCAACTGAAACTCAAACATTTACAAATAAAATATTAGGACATGCATGGGTCGAATATTATGTCCCAGAAATCGGATGGATAGTGTGTGATCCCACATGGAAACAGGGTTATTTTAATGGAATAGATTTTCTAAGATTTAATGTAAATAATGGGGCATGGTTTTTTCTACCTGGAGCGACACCTCCTTATAATTATATTTCTGAATTTCCCATCATTCCGTCTTCTCCTATTTGTAGTGATCATACTGCCTATGATTTTCAATGCACGATTGAGGTAACCGTTCTTGAAACAAACCTAAGACCTCCACCGGTTCCACCAATTTACTTTATTATCTTTACAACGTTAGGATTATTTGCTGTTACTACTTTAATTTTTCTATTACAACGTAGAAGTGCTAAAAAATTAATTCCATACAATAATAAATAAAAAAATTATTTTCCTTAAATATATGTATGAATTAAATCAATTAGATTTTTAGAAAGTTCAGGTAAATTTTTTTCAATTTTTTCTATTTCTAACGATTTTTCTAAGAATAAAAGGAGATATAAATTATATTTTTCAATAATAATTTTTTTGAAAATTACTTTTTTGGACTCATCAGCAATTCCTGAAGACACTATAAAGTCTTGTTCGATTAATTTAAATTCTTCAAATGTTTTATAAAGATTTTTATAGTACGGGGCAATTATTTCAAATAATTTCCCGGAAATTTCCGTTTTAGAAAAGTTTGAAAGTATCAAACCATTTTCATTAAGTAATAATATCGCATCTGAATTAGTTTTTTTAGCAAATTTCTTCAATTGATTCCTAAATAATTCGCGATTTGGACTTAATTGAGATAATCCAAAAGAATATGCTGAAATAAGACTCCAGTGGTCAAAAATTGAAGTTTGGAAAATCTTAATGAAAAATCTATCAGAATTTTCTTTAATCGCCTCTGCTATTATTTCTAAATTTTTAAAAATTTCCTTCGAACCTTTAAGATCTGGGTCAAATTTATTAAGACAAACGACAATTGGGGGAAATTCATCTAATTCAATCAATATAGTTAAAACTTTATTAAATAGGTTAAGTGCCTCCTCAATTCTATCTACATCCTGAATGTCAATGAAATAAAACATTAAATCAATATTGTATAAATAAATATCACTTTGTTCAAGATATTTTTCTCTATATTTCTCTTGACCTCCTAAATCCCAAATAGAAATTTGAGAATTCTGTTCTTCGAAAATGTTCTCTTCTGTTCTTTCAACCCCTTTAGTTGGCATAGATTTTATAATTTCAGAATATTTTCTTTTTATCCCTAGCATAAAGCTCGTTTTTCCAGCTTTATCCAAGCCAGTTAACAAAATTTTTAATTGTCGTTTCATAGAAAAGGGATCTTTTAATTCTTTTGTAAATTCGATTAGCTCTTGTCTTAATTCGTCCATAATTATTTCCCGTTCTTCTTGGTTTTTATTGAATTGAATTTGAGTAGCAGCTTTATCCATTATAATTCGTAAATACTTCATATTTTCATAAAAAAATACTTTATTATCTTCATCAATTAAAACTGTTATTGTTGCTGCTAAAGCTTTACCTCTCGCATTATCATCTGGAATTAAGAAAAAGTATGTTAGTCCATTTAACTTTAAATCAGGGAAAGGCAGAATCCCAAAATAGTTAACCCCTTCTGTTCCTATTCCATTTTGATAAGTTGCATCTCCCATTAATAAACTAATAGTTTTCATTGCAATTAAAAGCCCAGCTTGTTCTTCTAAATCTTTAGGCCAAAATATTTTAGGAGTTGGCCCATTTTCGTCAAATATACTTAGGACTATTGCATTAATGATATTTAATTTAGGATCTGATACTTCTTGTTTTGTTGGCTTTTCTTGTTTTTCTTTAGTTTTTTTCAAGTTATCCCCTTTATTTAGGAAATTCTTCTCTTATTATTGTTCAATAGGTCTTTAATTTTAAAATATTATAAAATCCTAATATTACTAACTTTACTATTATCAAAAAAGTCATTCTTATTAAATACTTTTTTTACTCTACTAAAAATTTTAAATTTGATATTTTCGATTCCTTAGAAATTTTACTTAATAAATCTTTAATGTTAAGTGAAGTTCTTTTAAAATCTTCTAAAGAAATAAAAGTAATTGCCCCTTCATGAATATATTTATGGAAATCTTCCTGAATTTTCACTCTATCCATCAAATTTATATCCGCATTTTCATAGAAATGAACAGAATTAGTATAACTTCTGTTATTCGAAACAAATTTTACTTCATTTGGAAAACTTCTCAAATCTAATTGAGTAAATCTATTTATTGCCTTTTCTGAAAGATTTTCACTCAATATAAATGTTTTATTATGCTTTTTTGATAATTCTAAAAATAATTGATTTATTTCAGTTAATATCTTCTTACTAAAGGCAATAGCTTCTAAGTTTTCATGAATATCATAATTAGTTATATATTTAATTGCTTCGTTTAGACCAACTAAGCTCACTGATAATCCTTGATTTTCTAATTTAAATATTGGTCCTCCGGCAACAGTGAGACCACAAAATGGCAAATGCTTTGAATCAATTCTTTTCTTTATTATATCGTATTTTTTTAATAATACATTTGAACATAAAAGTAATTTTGATTTTAATAATTCTAAAAATCGATCCTCATCTTTGGTGATAAACGCATATCTGGGTAAATTTAAACTTATATTTTGAAGTATACCATAATTATGGTATTTTGACTTTAATAAATATTCTAAATGTTTAAATCTATAGGAATTTGGATTATTTGTCGAAAAATAGAATGAACCTATCAACTTTTTCTCTTCTAAAAACTTAGGAAATATGCTTTCAATTAAATTCATAAATTTAGAATCTATCATTACATAATTTTTTGGTATTGAAAGATTGGGATCTTTCTGAGATATCTTTCTAAAAGCAAATAGCAACGCTTTAAAAAATTGAATACTTTGATTTTGATAATTTTCATATGTGTTTTTCATTCTTCCACCTGGATTTATTGCTGGAGCATTCAGTAATCCTTCTAAAATAGAGATCGATGAAAAAATAGATATTGGGGGAATTTCTCTGCCAATTGTAAGAGCTAATAGATTATTTTCATAAATGAAACTACGAATTTCTTTAATCATTTCCATTTCAGACAAATCAGATAAATATGGTGATAAGAAAGTATCAATGAAAATATAACCTTGATTCCCATAAAACTCGTTCTGCATTAACTCCAACCATTTATTTAATTGATATAAAGCGGAATATAGGTTTTTTGCAGGGCTATATTTATAATATTCCTTCAAATTTTTCGTTGGGGGAAGTCCATGTTCAAGAATAAGTCGAGGATCCCATATTTGGCTAAATGGTCTCAGAACAAAATAATTTAACCCATTAATATGAATATCACCAGCAAGATGTGCTCTTGATTCCTCAGTTTCCAATACTCTTAAATGTGCATATTCCTCAGCTATTTGATTTGCAGACCAATGATGTATTTTTTCTGGATTTATCCATTTATGCGGTTTATCACTTGGACCTTTTATAAGAATTTCTTCATAATCCATTAATGGCATTCCTATTCTTGTATATAACTTTCGTTCATCTTCAAAATGTTGTTCTGATAATATTGAACATACTATTTCTCTTATATGAGGTCCAGAAAGAAACTTAATGCCTATGCTTATAATCCTTCTCACTACTAATTCTGTTATATGTCTAGCGTCTTTATCATTCATTCCTGTTTCTTTTAAGAGACTTTCATAAATTTTGGTTGGATCAAATTCTGCAATATTTCCTTCAGTTCTAAAAACTTTTGGTAATAAGTCCATAGATTAATAATATCTCCCAAACTTAAAAAAAAAAATTATTAACTGATTAAATTTCAAGATTTTTAATTATAAGGTGATTACTTTTTTTGTCATTATCTTTTTTACCTTTTAATTAATTCTTATGAATATTTATATTTATAGAACTGATTTATTAATTCTTCAGAATTCTCTTACTCTCCATATTTTATTTTATAAAATTTCCTTATTAAAAGTCATGAAAAGCTTCACTGAGAATTTATTAAAGCAGTTTTTTATTGAAATCTTTCATATATTAAGAGAAATGGACACAAGTGTAATCGAAATTTGGTTAGAATTTTCAAAAATTCCCTTTTTAAATCAATTTAAAAAAACTGAACTGAAGGAATTTATAGCACAATTCAATTTTCTTTCTCTAAAAAAAGGTAATTATCAATTTTATATTGTAATAAATAAGATTTTATTTATCATTGAAGCTTTCAAAATATCAGAACTTGATATAAGGCAAGTCTCAGAGATTATTAATCATAGTGGCTTTGAAATTTTTGTTCAAGAAATTCTTTCAAAAAACGGTTATAAAACTATTAGAAACTTTAGATTCTCAGATAAATCAAATTTTAAATCTAAAACTCTTCAAAAAAGGTATGAAATTGATATTGTGGGAATTTATTCAAAATATATATTAATTATAGATGCAAAACAATGGAAGCGGAAGGATTCATTCGGTTCTATCAATAAAGCTGCAGATCTCCAATATCAACGAGCTATTGCTTTGAAAAAAAATCCTGAAATTATCTCAAAAATTATTCAAGATTTATTAGGTGGAAAATCAGAATTAAAAAAAAGACAGCCATTTTTATTAATCCCAATGATGGTCACTTTGGAAGACAATAGTAATAGACTTAATAGCAATCAGATTCCTTTAGTTTCAATTTATGAATTGAATTCATTCCTACTGGAACTGCATAATAATTTACATTATTTCAAAATTATAAAAATAACTAAACTAAGTATGCAACAAAAGATAATATAAATTCCACTTTTGCCATAATAAACTTTTTTACTTTTCTAAACCCAAATAATCTTTTAATTGTTTTTTTACTATATTAACTGCAAAAGATATGATCCCGCTTTTAGTTTTTGGATGGCTTAATATTACTAAAATCATATCTTTAACGCTTGGATTTTCATTATCTAGGGGGGCAAGGTCTAATACCCCTGTTGAGCCGCGAACAGAAATTGAGTTTAATTTGCCAGCGTCTAATCCTTCAATTATGTCTGAGCCCATCATTGAAAGATTCATTCCTATAGTAGCAAATAAAGAATCAGAAATTCTACTTGATATTGCTGAGGCCAAAATTGTTCCATCTGTTTTAATTATTGCTGAAGCTTCAATATTCAAATCTAAAGTTATCAAGCGTTTTAAAATTTCATTCATACTAGAAGGAGGAATTTCTTCTTTTTTTTCTTTCTTTTTGGTAATTTTAGACTCTGGAATTTTTAGTTTTTCTACAGAAATTTTTTTCGAAAGAAAGCTCAACACTTTAGTCATATCTTTTTCCAATTGTTTCTGTTTTAAAGCGACTACATTATTGTCAGTAATTTTTAATGCAACTGGTTCTAATGATCCTGACTGCTTAGTTTCTTGTTCACCTAAAACCGAACTTTTAAGTTCTACAAAAGCATCTGAGATTGCATTCTTAGAGTGAGAAGGTGGTTGAAAACTCCTTTGTGTGTCCATAATACCTCCTCTAAAGGGTTGAGCAGGAATCTCTTGTAAAAATTTAGATTTGGTTGTTTCAGATAGTTCTTCTTTTGGATAAGTACTACTCTCATATTCTATAATTGAGGACTTCGGAATTTCATGCAATTCAACTTGTTTTTTATATAAATCATTTTCCTTGGGAATTTCTTGTAACTCTAATCTCTTTTCTTCACTATCTTCCAATTCATTAGAATCAATCGTTGGTTGCTCTGTAGGTTTTTGCTTTTCTTTCTTTTTTTTATCTATCTTTATTCTTCTCGATCTTTTAGATGATACTGGTAGTAATGCTCCACATGTCCTACAAGTATTGGTGGTTTCCTCATTATTAGTAGTCCCACAATTCTGGCAAATAATCAATATATTTTCTCCATTACATAAGTATTTTGGTTGATTTCTTCATTCAGTTTTATTTTATTATATACAAAGTGAAATTAAATTTTTTTTCTTTTATTCTCTAAAATATATGTAAAAATCCAATTTTATTAATGTTAGTAATAAGAAAAATAAGAGATACAGTATTCTAATAGAATTAAAACAAAATCAATCCTCTTATTTATAGAGAATCTCTTTTAATAGATTGGCAAAAGATTCAAGATCTTCTTTATGAAAGATGGGATCCTCTTTTAAAAGTAACAAATAATATGGTGATGATTCTCTTTTTAATGAAATTTGTTTGAATATAAAATTCTTTCCGAATCTTTGCACAATCATCCTATTTTCGTATCTTTCTTCCACTCCCGTATATTGAAAGCTATCATTAAGCGTTAAGAAATATGGAGTTGATGCTGTGAGCAAATGTTTAGTTTCATCATCTTTATAATAGGATCCAATTATTAGAGAGTTATCATCAATTATAACTACTCCTTCTGAGTCAACTTTTTTAGCAAATTCAATGATAGTTTTTTCTATCAATTCTGATTTTGGATATAAACTTAATAGAATTTCAGACATAGCAGTTATAATTGAGCCAAAGTCATAAATAGATGTTTCATAATAATAAATTTCTTTATATTTAGTAGATCTCAGTTTATCCTTTAAATCTATTACTACTTTTTCCATTTCGTTTTGGGCACTCCTCCTAAGAGCAGGATCGTATTTATGAAGAAATACATAAATTGGTGGTTCAATTTCTAATTTTTTAAATTGTGTTATTACATCTTTAAAATAGCTTATTGCTTCAGGGATTCTTGGCTTATTTTGAATGTCAATTACATATATAGCAATTTCTGTCCCTTCGAAATATTTACCAGGGTTTTTTAAATATGCTATTCGATAAGCTAATTGTCCACCTAAATCCCATTCTGAGATTTCTTTTCCTAAAAAGTCGAAGATCCTTCTTTGAGCCCCTCTTGTTGGAGATAGAATAGCAATCTTGGAAAATTCTCTTTGAAGTGATAAAATAATGCTTGTTTTGCCTGCATCGTCAAGTCCCGTAAAGAGTAGCTTATTTGGAGCTACTTCTATTTCTGGTTCCTTCTTTTTCAAGTATAATATTGATTGCTTAAGATTCTTTTCCAAAGTTAAATTTCACCTATTTTAAACTTATAAAAGTAATTGATATATAAATATATTCTTTTTGTAAGATAAAAAATTATAACATCCCTTATTTAGATTTTGCATAATACATTAAATTGTAAAGAAAGAAAAGAATTAAATAATTGTCGTATTCTAGGTTAAATATGAGAGAAATAAACAATCTAAAGTATTATGATATTTTAGAAATTGTAAAATTTTTCACAAGTGGAGAAACTAAAGATACTATTAGAAATTATTTAGAAACTGGAAAATTAAAAGGTAAAAAGATTGAAGATACGTGGTTTGCTACTAAAGAAGATATTGAAGATTTTGTTGGAAAAGAAAAGGGAATTAGAATATTCTTCACCCACCCTCTAGAAATTGATTTGAATGACATAGACATAAATGGGAGAATTCTAGACATAGGTGGTGGTGGAGAAGGTGTAATAGGTCAATTCAAAGGAAACAATGTTGTTTCAATAGATTTGCGAAAAAGTGAACTTGAAGAGGCTCTTGAAGCAGGTGATACTGAAAGTCTTAAAATTATTATGGATGCGAAAGATTTACATTTTCTTGATAATACGTTTGATACTATAACTGCATTTTTTTCAATTATGTATATACCTAAAAGTGATCATAAGAAAATATTTAAACAGATTTATAGAGTTCTAAAACAGGCAGGAGAGTTTGTTATTTGGGATCCAATAATTCCAGAAAAAAAAGATAAAAATAAGGAATTATATGTGGTTTTAATTGAAGTTCAAATAAAAAATAAAAAGGTAAAAACAGGTTATGGAACACAGTGGAATAAGGAACAAGATATAAATTATTTTATTAACTTAGTAACAAATGTAGGCTTTAAGATTGTTGATCAGAAGGTAGAAAAAGAATATTTCTTTTTAAAATTACAAAAAGTTTAGAAATTATTAACAAAACTTAAATCAGTTTGATCTCTCCTCGTTTTAAATAATTCATTTATCTTTTCTATTGCCTCTTGAGGGGTTTTCACTCCATAAATCATATCAGACCTTCTATCATCTAATTTTTGATTAGCGATTTTTGAAGACCAACCTTCTACATCTGTCAATGCAACAATTGGTTTTAAATATATCCAAGCAAAAGAAATTTCAGATAAAGTACCTGCTTTGCCGCTTATTGCTAAACATACATCACCTGTTAAAACAACGACAATATTTCTAGCTTGTGAGAAAGGACAAGGTATTACTAAATCTACATATTTATTGGCTATTGATTTCCCCACAGATGGGATTATACCTACAGTGAAGCCTCCTTCTTGCTTAGCACCTTTACATACAGCTTCCATTACACCTGAAAGTCCTCCACACGCGACAATATAACTATTTTTAGCAATAAGTCGCCCAATTTCAATAGTTTTCTCTCTGAGTTCTCTATCAATTTCACTTGCTCCAATTACACTAACTACACCATTAAATTTATTTTTAAAATCAAAATTCATTTTACACTTACTCTTTTTTTATTAATTATTTGAGTTCAATTTTTATTAAGACTTATATTCATACTTAAATTAAAAAAAATCTAAAATCTGATGACATCAATAGATTTTTTACCATCGTTTACTTTTAGAAGATTTTTTTGTTCAATAATTTTTCCAATTACTTGTGCATTCATTTTGTGTTCCCTAAAGAGATCAATTGCTTTAACAGAATTACATACTGGAGTTGTTACTATATAAGAAGTAGTTAAATACATTTTAATATAAATCTCTAAATCATAATCATTTTCTGCCAAAATGGGAGGTATCATAATCTCATTGACATTTATATCGGCACCAACTTCCGAATATTTGATCATCTGCAATAAAGTCCCAAATATCCCTCCATTTGAGACATCCTTAGAAGCGTTTAATAAATGTTTTTTTGCTATTACGTTCATAGCTCTCCTTTTTTCAAGAACATCTTCTGATGATTTGAACGTAGTTGTATCATAATATAATTTACTAGCTTTTCCTATTTTTCCATCAAAATCAACTACTAATAAAATATTATCATCTATTTGAGCACCACCAGCTGAAATATAATCATTTTTATTTATTTCACCAATCATGGTAGAACTTAATTCAAAGCACTCACTCCGAACATTTGTATGGCCTCTTATAATAGGAACTTGAAATTTATTCGAACCTTCACAAATTCCTCTTAAAATTTCATTACAAATTTTAGGATCCTTGACAGAAATAATTATACTCGCAGCTAAAGGTGTTCCTCCACATGCATAAATGTCATCAACACTTACAAGGACAGAACTAAAACCTGCCCCAAAAGGAAAATTCTCGATAAATGAAGTTCGGATTCTATCGGTTGTTACTAAAATTAATTTCTCATTATTTTCTATTGAAGCTGAATCTTCACCAATATCAGTAAATATTTTAGTACTTTTAAATGAATTTTTGTCAATAAATTGAACAATAGGATTAATCTCTTTCTTTTCTAAGATATATGGATTATTTCTTATACTTTCAGCAATTCTTCTAAGAAACATCTATATTTAAATATAAAGCTATTAATAATTAACTTTACTTAAATTAAATTAAGAAATTTAATAGTATAAATTCAAAATTAATTTTTTATAGCATGGAAGAATTACTTAAATCTTCAATAGTTAAGGGTTTTGTTTTCAGTGTATATGGTGAGCTTGGTCCAACACCGATCTACTGCTTTCCTAATTATCTTAGCGATAAAGAATTAAAGGAGCTTAAAATTGAGCAAAAAAATCAAGATGATCTTATTTTATCATATAGAGATATTACTCAAATTTCAATAAAAAACTTAAGTTTGTTTATTAGTGATAAAATAATTATGAAAGAAAAGGATCTTCAAAGAATTCAATATTTTGCAATATTACCTTATCCTGATTTTAAAACAACTTCACTTACATATTTTCATTTTATAAAGATTAACTCTAAAGGGGATGCAGTCCCTACCGCATTTTCAATATTAGTAGAAGAAAATAAGCGTAGCTTTTTATATAACAACATTAATCGAATTAAACCAATTGTTCTTGAATTCTTTGCTGAATTTGACGAAATGATAATTAATTCATACCCTCCACGTGAAAATGTAGAAACTAAATTTAAGAATCTTTTATCAAAAATAATTGATATTGAACATTCTCCATCTACACCTATTACATCACATCGGAAGATGAAAATCTTATTTGCAGGATTAGATGATTCAGGCAAAACTAGCTTTCTACTTTCGGTGGATCGTAAATACAGTAAATTAATAGGTCTTAAGCCAACAGCAGGAGCAAATATTAAGTCTATTGAGGCATTAGGGGCAACAATATTTCTATGGGATTTAGGAGGACAAAAAAGATTTCGAGAAAAGTATATTGATAAGGCAGAAATTTATTTATATGAAGCAGATTTAATGTTTTATTTTATAGATATAAAAAATAAATCTAGATTCAATGAAAGCATTGAATACTTGCAAAATTTAAAGAATGTTATAAAAGAATTCGCTCAAAATACACCTATTGTTTACGTTTTATCAAAAGGAGACTCAGATGTCTTAGATTCAAAAGAAATTAAAGAAAACATTGAATTTATTGAACATAAATTGAAAAAAGAAAACCAAAATGACCATGTGGAAGTTTATATAACAAGTATATTTCAAATTTTTACTATATTACGTGCATTCTCTTCAGGAATCTCTAAATTAAGTCCTAATAGAGATTTGATAAATTATAATCTAAGAAACTTTTCAATGATCACAGATTCTTATTTAACACTATTATTAAGTGTTGATGGTCTAGTTCTTGCTGATTATTATAGTAATCAGGCAATTGAATTAACTAAAATTTCAAAATCAGATGTAATTAATGTTTTTGAAGTTTCAGCTCCTCAATTTGCTGTATTATTTAAGATCTTTACAAATTTTAAAGCATTAAAGCAAGATAAGGCAATTTTTAAAGTAACTAATTCTGTAATCATCTTTCAGAGAATTACTATTGAGGATAATATTATGTTCTTTTTATTTTTAGTAAATGATGAAAATAAAAAAGAAAAGATAAAAAAAGAATTACCAGGATTCTTAAATCACATTCGAGAT
>SMTZ1_10006650_pt1 | contig 11625 bp, 9 predicted proteins | sample DeeMarSWOR136_30_FD_25667 | JGI IMG/M metagenome (IMG submission 25667)
CTCCCCCCCATTCCCTGATTTTTCACTTGTTATCTCACCCAAACAATCATACAGCAGCGGAGCATCTTCAATGATGTAGACACCTGCGATAGCCAGATTGGATGTCGGATGAGCAGGCTTTTCAACCAATCTGTTTATATATCCATCCTCCAATTCCACGATACCATAGCGCCGGGGATCGTCAACTTCTTTGACTGCTATGGAGCCAGAGATATCGGGATGGGATTTTATACTCTGTTCATGCAGAGCTAACATCTTGGCATAGTTGTCGGCGAATATCATGTCCCCAAGGACGATCATAACAGGGCGGTCCCCGACAGCGTCTTTTGTGATATAAACAGCGTGGCCTAAACCCTTTTGCTCTGCTTGATCTACAAACTTTATCTTAAATTTGTCCGCATACCCGCGTTCAACATAATCCATCACCGCATTCTTCTTATAACCCACCACCACCACGATTTCATCCACGCAGTTAACCAGCCTGTCCAGGATATGCCCGATTATCGGTTTTCCGGCAACATGTAAAATCGGTTTCGGAACCGTGTGGGTCAGGGGCTTCAATCGTGTACCTGCGCCCGCTGCAGGAATTACTGCGATCATCTTTGTTTTTTATTTTTTAACTTAATAATATTAAAAGTATAGTTTAAAAATGAAGTTAAAAATTGCGGCATTCCTGATTCTTTTATTCATTCAAGTATCCGTGTCTGCAGAAATAGCAGAGAGGAGCGTAGAGATCACCAATGTTGATATATCAATAGATAATGGGGGTTTCGTTAGCATCGAAGAGAAAGTAATCGTTAAAGGAGTTAATAACATAACGCTTTTAATCCCAAGAGATGTTGAGGTAGTGTCGGTGTATTCTGATGGGGATGTGCTTGAGTATGAGTTGCGGGATTATGAAATGGTGATAAATGCCACAGGTGTTGCGGGCAATGGCACAAATATAAGTTCAGAGGTTATAGAGGTGTCGAGGATAACTATTTTTTTCCCTGAATTAACAAGGAAATCCGGGAATATTACACTAAAATACGGATCGTCAAGATTTACATCCAAGATTTACAGGACATGGACATTCAGTATCCTGATCCCGACAACGGCGTATAAAACCGCAATTCGTATGAGATTTCCAAAGGGCACGCTGTTCACTTCTCTACCCATGAACATCAGGGTCGGATTCGAGGAAAATACCCTTATACTGGCATCCGAAAGCTATATTTTTGGATTTGCATGTAAGTATGAGATTATATCACCCGGCCCAGAAGTTGATAATGAGCCCCCCCTGATAACATTACAAAGTCCGTCAAATAATTCCGTGATGCTCGAAGGAACTGTAATCTTTCGATATAATGTAGAAGACGAGAAATCAGGGATAAGCAGCTGCAGGTTGATAGTAGATGGAGTGGTTGAGCAGGTGAATAATTCGATAAAAAAAGAGGGTATGAACCAGTTTACATATATGGTGAAAGGCGAAAGTTTTTGGAATGATTACGAATGGAGCATTGAATGCATTGATGATTCCCCAAGTGAAAATCGTCGTGAATCGGAGGTAAGAAATTTGAAGGTTATAAGTCCTTTGCTTATTGGACTCGGTGTGGCATTACTTATCATGATATTATTTGTCATTTTTATTATCAGAAGAAAAAGAAAGAAAAAAAGTAAAGAGGATGCAGGGAAAGAAGAGTTGAAGGAGAAAAGCAAGTTGAAGGAGAAAGAAGAGCATGAAGAGGATGTTGTTGAAGAAGTTGTTGAAGAAGAAAAGCAAGTTGAAGGAGAACGGGAAATTAAGGATTATGTCCTGAAATTGCTGGACGAGAATGAAACAACTGTGGTGAGATTATTGGCCAGGGTGGATAATGAGGTAACTCAGGCATACATCTATAAAACAACCGGCATGCCAAAAGCAACACTTTCTGATGTAATGAGGCGGCTGGAAGATAAAGATGTTGTAGAAAGGAAGAGGGAGGGAAGGACTAAGTGGGTAAAACTCAATGACTGGATTTTTGAGTGAAAACATTTATATTTATGCAATCCCGATACGCAAAAATTAAAAATAAATGGGTGAGAGAAATGAAAACAAAAAATTGGATGATTCTGGGTCTGGGGATGATTATAGTTGTTTCTGGACTGGCATTAGCAGCTAATGCCGATAAAAAAACGGACGAGTTAGATACTCTGGATTCTATTCAGGAGGCACAAGCAAGCGGTAAAGGATACGCACCTGGCGAGATTATTGTCAAGTTTAAACCAGGAGTTAAAGATGAAGTAATATCCGGGATAAATTCAAAACACGGCGCTTCGATGCTCTATACAAGTCGGTCTGCAGGTTTTAAACGATTGAGGATCCCAAAAGGAAAAACGGTTTCTGAGATGGTTAAGATTTACAATAAAAACCCAAATGTTGAGTATGCTGAGCCAAATTACATTGCATATGCTTTAATGACACCGAATGATCCCTACTATGGTTATCAGTGGCATCTCGACAATGATGTATATGGAGGAATTAACATGGAATGTGCATGGGATATTTCAACTGGAAGTAATGTCATAGTGGCAGTAATAGATACTGGTGTGGCGTATGAAAATTACGGCCGGCAATATAAGCAAGCCCCAGATTTAGCCAATACATGTTTTGTAGCGGGCTATGATTTCGTAAATGATGATTCACACCCTAATGATGACAACAGCCATGGAACTCATGTAGCAGGAACTGTTGCTCAAAGTACTAATAACAATAATGGAGTGGCTGGAGTAGCCTTTGAGGCATGTATAATGCCAGTTAAAGTATTAAATAAACAAGGTTCAGGTTCTTATTCCTGGATAGCGGATGGTATTTATTATGCAGCCGATAATGGTGCTCAAGTTATTAGTATGAGCCTTGGCGGATCTTCTTCTTCATCCACCCTAGAAGAAGCTCTTGCCTATGCTTATGACAAAGGAGTAACCATCGTCGCAGCCGCTGGAAATGATGGTATGGGCGGCCCTCCTCTTTATCCCGCAGCTTATGATGCCTATGTCATCGCAGTTGGAGCTACCAGATATGACGAAACCCGAGCACCTTACTCTACTACTGGAGATTATGTAGATATAGCCGCTCCTGGTGGCGATACAAGCGTGGATCAAAATGGGGATAGTTATGCTGATGGGGTCTTGCAGAACACTTTTAATCCAAGTACCAAGAATACCAGAGACTTCGGTTACTGGTTCCTACAAGGAACTTCAATGGCAACCCCTCATGTTTCTGGAGCAGCAGCTTTGTTGATAGCCGATGGGGTTGCTACTACTCCAGATGAAGTCAGAGATGCTTTGCAGTCCACAGCAGAAGATAAAGGAGACCCGGGCTGGGATCCAGAATACGGCTGGGGGATAGTGGATGCTTATGCTGCACTGACTTACACACTTGATACTATTCCTCCTTCTGCGGTTAGCGATCTTGCAGCAGGTAATCCAACCTTAACTTCTGTTACCCTGACATGGACAGCCACTGGTGATGACGGTAATGTTGGAACAGCGGGCTCTTATGACATAAGGTACTCCACTTTGCAAATAACAGATGCAAACTGGGACACGGCGACCAAAGCAACTGGTGAGCCAAAACCACAGCCCTCGGGCTCTGCAGAGACTTTTAAGGTGACTGGGTTATCATATAGTACAACCTATTACTTCGCTTTGAAAGTTCTTGACGATGCAGGCAATCCATCAGGACTATCGAATGTGTTTTCTGAAACCACGGCAACGCCAATAACAATATTTGAAGATGATATGGAATCGGGAGTAAATGGATGGACTACAGAGGGTGCAAATAATCTATGGGAGTTAGGAACACCAACCTTCGGACCAGGATCTGCCTATTCTGAATCAAATGCATGGGCAACAAAACTTGAGGGTAATTATGGAGTAAATAATGCTCTTGAGAACCTTACATCAGAACCAATTGATCTGACCTATGTAAACAGTGCTATTTTGGTCTTTCAGAACCGGTACGATACAGAAACGGGGTATGACGGCGGGGTGATATTGATCTCAACAGATGATGGAAATACATGGCAGTATGTAGAGTATGAAGGTTATGATCAGGGTTTGAGCGGTACGAGTTGGTATGCTTTTACAGGCAGTAGCGGAGGATGGAGACAGGAAGAAGTTGATTTAACACCTTATGTTGGAAATATGGTTAGATTAAGATTCGAATTCAGGTCAGATTCTTCTATAAATGATTATCCTGGTTGGTACATCGATGATGTAAGTATATTGGCGGAATCAGCAGAGCCAGAGTGCACCACAAATGCAGATTGTGATGATTATGTGAGTTGTACCGATGACAGCTGTGTTAGTGGGGTGTGTGTTTACACTCCAAATGATGCTAAGTGTCCAGCCGACGGATGGGTTGATAATGGAGTAACACAATGGGTCTCAACCGGTCCATGCACAGAGAAGGAACAAAAAGAGCAGGAACAGAGAGATTATTATTGTGATGCAACTTTAGATTGCCCGTACAATGTTGCCAACACTCAATGGGTTGATACTGGAAATACAGGAGATAAGGCAGATGGAACATCATGCGAGGATGGATTATTCTGTACCGTTGGAGAAACCTGCCAATCTGGAGCATGTACAGGAGGGCAAGATCGTGACTGTTCAGACGGGGCAGCATGCACGGATGATTCCTGCGATGAAACTAATGGTGTGTGTGTGAACACCCCCATAACCACCTGTACCTATGATGATGGTTGTTGTCTGGAAGGATGTGACCACACAAATGATAATGATTGTCTAGCGGTATCGACAATGCACACAGGCAACATTACTTTCACTTCTGATGTTCGGTCGTGGAGAACAACGCCGTATTGCAAAGTTACTGTAACTGTTCCAATAATAGATGCTTCTAATGCCGGAGTGAAAGAAGCAGAAGTGTATGGAAGTTGGAGTGGGGCATATAACGAAGATGTATCAGGAACTACAAGCGGCGAAGGATTGGTGTCTTTCAGAACTGGTTGGGTCAGAGGCTGTGGAACCTTCACTTTTACAGTGAATGATGTGACAAAAACCGATTGGGTTTATGATCCATCAGCGAACATAGAGACAAGTGATAGCATAACATTACCTTAATTTTTTCTCTTCTTCCCCCATGAGTTCACAAAGTTTACAACCGTGTTGCATACACAATAAGCACTATCGCGATTCCCGTTATGCTGAGAGTTGAAAATATATATGCCGGGAGGTCAAATGCCGGCATTCCAAGGTTTATGCCGGAAAATAAAGGTATCAGGATAAGAATAATGGAAAAAATACCTATTCCCGCGCCGATTCCTATCAATATGCTCGCGAGCAATTTCTGGTTTACGTAGAGGAGCAAACTCCCCAGGAATACTGCAATTACCCCTAACGATGCTGCCCAAAATAGCCCATTTACCAAAGGCATCATTACTGGTATGTGCTCTTCCATGAAAATCCAGACACCTCCCGGCACATAATTTATAAAACTATGCGTTTCGTATGAGCCTATAAAAAGCAGGATTCCCCCAATCACGCATGTAATGGCTGCCCTTTTCCTGCTCTTTTTACCCATTATCTTATTTATATTCTATTCTAATAATTAGTAAAAATTAAACAGAAATGGGCAAAAGATTAATTCAGCAAAGAAGAGGAAAAGGAACTCCAAGGTACAGGGCACCCTCGCACAGATTCAAGTCAGATGCCAGATACCCTCGATGCTCGGGGGATACGATAAAGGGGCAGGTGGTGGGGATAGTTACGGATGCTGCTCACTCTTGCCCGCTTATGAGAATCCTTTTGGATGGGACATTTGAGGAGATCTTAATGCTCGCCCCGCGGGAAGTTAGAGTGGGGCAGTGGATCGAAATTGGCAGTGATGCAAGGCCCGTGAATGGAAACGTCCTCCAGTTAAAAAGTATTCCGGAAGGTACCAGCATCTACAACATAGAATTGCTTCCCGGAGACGGCGGGAAACTTGTCAGGACTTCTGGCACCTCCGCCTATTTAGTTTCGCATGAAGGTGATAAGGCGAACATACTTCTGCCGTCAAAGAAAAACATAATGGTGAATGGAGATTCAAGGGCAACAATCGGCAAGGTTGCAGGAGGGGGAAGAGTTGAAAAACCATTCGCTAGAGCAGGGCGGAAGCATCATGCTAAAAAAGCAAAAGGAAAGTTATACCCCATAACAGGGGGGGTTCACATGAATGCTATTGATCATCCTTTTGGAGGAAAGGCATCAACGATAGGGAAATCAACAACAGTCTCCAGGTACGCTTCTCCTGGAAGGAAGGTCGGGCATATTTCAGCAAGACAAACCGGCAGGAAGAAGGGCAGGAAGTAGTTCAGTACCAACCCCACATTCTCTTCTCACATGGCTTTAATTGCCCCCATTTAACAACCTCAAGACCCCTCATTATCACATCAGGGTTCTTTCTATCGTCCGCTTTCTTGATTATTTTTCGGGGATTTTTTGAAAGGGCGTTTTTTGCTTCCCTGTCTGTCATTCCCAATGCCTTTCCGATTGCAACGAGTTCTCCTGGTGCTCTCATTTCCCATTGATTGCGAGCGTTGGAAGTTATAATTACTGGAGCGTCATATTTTCTTGCCAGATGAACGTTTTGTCTCATCCTGCCCATTATCATGGCCCTTTTTACGCCAGAAGAGTTTAGAATATCTGCAAAGTTTATCTCCATCCCAATGCATCTTTCTGCCATCAATTTAGCCATCACGTGGTCTATTCCGGAATCTTTCTGATCCATAAAATCTCTTCGTGCAGAGTGCTCGGGCCTGCATAAGACATCAACTTCCCAGGTCTTTGGTGCATTATTATTTTCGCAGGTATCAACCAGAACAATATCTGCATCCTTCAGCACCTTTCTCGACTCCTTTCTGGCATCCCCGGACCCGTTTAAAATTCCGCCGATAAAAATCTCAATGCCCGCACTTAACTTTCCGATTTCATCGGTAAATTTCTTGAACTCCCGGCCAACGGGATACGCTAAGCAAATTCCCTCAAAACCAAAGTTTTTCGCGAAACTCACGGTGCGCTCTAATTCATTCAGGTCGCTTGGCTGGATATGCAGGTCGTAATATTTCAATTTTGTTTTTATATGTATTAGAAAGTATATACTTTCTAATAATACATAAAAACATTTCAAATTGCTATGCAATTTGATGTATTAAAATTTGTAAAACAAATTTTACATATTTCCAAAGGAAATTTTTCTTGATTAATAGTATTAATATATGAAAAACTTTTAGAAAGACTTTTATGAAAAAAACTGGAGCGGCATCCATGGAATCTATAATGGTTGTTGGGTTCGTTATGGGCAGGATTACGATACACTCGTCTATAAGCAGGGGGGATAACATGGGTCACTTTAATTTTTATTTTTTGATGCAATAAATATTAATAATACGAAAAACTTTTAGAAAAAAGTTTTATTTTCTTTAAAGTTTTATCAAAAACAATGAAAAAAATCGGGCAAGTATCCGTGGAATTTATACTGGTTGTTGGATTCATTATGTTGATCTTTATGGTGGTATTTATTGTAGTCTGGGAAAAACAAAAAGAGGCGTTGGAGCATAAAACATTTTTGGACGCACAAAGGATTTGCCACAGCGTGGTGGCCAATATAAACACGATAAGCGAGCAGGGTGATGGGTACTACCGCTTTTTCTCGGTCCCGGATAAACTTTATGGAGAGCAGAATTATAGCCTAACCATCTATAAATATGGGGTGGAGATAACATGGGGTACTGAAGGGTACGCGTGGGTCGAATCCCCGATCACCGCGGCTGCACAGGGCCGTGTCCATAAAGGAGAGGAAAACAAAGTTATGAATTGCGGCGGGGTGATATGCATTGGAGACGTGAATATAACATGCGAGGAGTGCCTCAACAATACTGCCCCCAATGTAACCATATCATACCCCGCTCCAGGCACTTATGACTGCGGCACCATCACGTTTATAAACGGTACCGCAAGCGATATTAATGGAAACGACACCATCGGGGTAGTTGAGGTTAAGATTGATTGGGATCCCTGGAAAAGTGCTTCCGGTATAAACAACTGGAGCTATCCATGGGCGCCGACCGAGGATGGTACTTACAGTATTAAGGTCAGAGCAACTGATGAGTACGGGGGCATGGGGGAATATGAAATCAGCGTGAACATAAGCAAGTGCACCAATCTCAAGCCCGTGAATGGAACATTTACTCCATCAACGGCCAGCACCGGTGAATCGATCCCTATTAGCATTGATGTTAACAATACCGGCGTTGGGAGCGCTGCATCGGTTGTCGTGAATTTCTCCTGTCCTTTATGTCCCGTATGTATCCCAGGTCCCGTATGTACACTGGGTTGGAGCAACTCCAACACAATATCGGAACTTGGTTCAGGTCAAACTAAAACAGCTACCGTTATGTGGCCGGTCCCACTCAATGCTATAAATTATAGTATCACCGTGACCGCTGATCCCGCCGATGCGATAGATGAGTCCAATGAGACGGATAATGACTATACTCATATAGTCCAGGTGGTTACGGACCCTCCAACCTCGAATATTACTGACCCGGAGGATGGCGATGCATTGAATTGTGGCCAGATCATTATTAAAGGAAACGCATCCGATGATGGCTGGATTACGAAAGTTGAAGTCAGCACAAATGGAACATACGGTCCGTGGTATGAAGCAGAAGGAAATGAAACCTGGAATTACACATGGACCCCGCCCGAAGACGGCAATTACACGATTTGCTCGAACGCGAAAGATAACAATAATTATTCACAAATGTTCCAGCACTGCATTAATGTAACGGTCAGCGGATGTGCAGAACTTCCGAATCTCGTCCCTGTGGAAGACACATTGATTCCAGAATATGCGGGTGTAAACTCAACTATGGATTTGTGCGTAAACGTAACAAATAACGGAGGCGGAAACGTGACGGAAACATTCGTAGTAAGATTTACCAGTATGAATGAAAGCGGAAGCTGTGACGGAAAGAGATGTTACGGTAAAAGCGTTGACGGACTTAATGTCGGCGAAGTAAAGCGGGTCTGCGTATTTAATGTACAGGCTCCAAACGCAACCAAAAATTACACGATAAGTATAGAGGTTGATTACTTTAACAACATAACCGAAAGAAACGAGACAGATAATAATGATACCGGGGTGATTGAGGTGATTGAGATTTTCTGCAACATAGAATTAATACCAGGTTCTGTGTGGCAGGATCACCCGCAATTTGTGAGATTTAAGATAATCAATAACGGAACATATCCACAAACAATTGATAACATGAACGTGACATGGGATTTAGTTGGCGCAGTGATGCAAGAGGTGAATATACCCCAAGGCGACGAAGTATGGGGCGGCACTGCTGGCAGCGGACAAGCGGTAGATATTGCAGACGTTACAATAGACGCCGGCACTGAAAACACTGTTAAATTAGGTTTTGATAGAAATATGAAAGATGCAAATATTGCGGTTATATTCATACTTGATGACGGCGCGGTGTGTGACCCGATACTGCTCTACGCACCGGGATCGAACGAAACCTGCGGCAACTGCATGGATGAGGATAATGATACTCTGCCGGATTGGGCGGACCCCGACTGCAACCAGTTCTTTAGAGATGAAGGCTGCGGAGAGGTCCATTATTGTGATCCCCCCGATGGCGATAACTGTGCCGGGGACTGTGGCAGCTGCAGTGACAATCTTGGGAGTATGCCAGAGTTAGATGACAATGACACCAAAACATGCAGCAACTACTACGGCTACAGCACGGCGGAATGGCACTTCTATAAGATCATTCCTGGCGCAGACGGGAAATTGATAGTGAACTTTTCTGGAAACGCACCGCTGGGCGGAAGTGAAACGGATTTAAGCATTTATAATACATTATGTAATCGTTTAAACCACACATATGGATCGTCAGAGTCGAACATAGTCATAAGTTATGATGTGACTGCTTTGAATACCTATATTATTGCACTGGATGTTGATGCATGCATTGCGGATAATGATTGCGCTATCGGCAATTGCACCTGCGGCTATACGCATCCTAAGTATATAGCATGTAATTGCTCAAAAGTCGGATCATACACCCTGACAACAACCCTGACCCCATAGGATTTGGAGTGCGTGCCGGGAAATGTTTGATGGGGATAAGAATAATTGCGGCGGGAAACCGGGGAGCAGTGACGATGATAGCAGGGTTTATGTTTCAGAAATTACTGGCCCGGAATTTGATATAATATTCGACATAACCCGTACTCCATACGCTTGCCGACAGACAGGAAAAAACTTAGGAGAAAATCAGCGCGCTTAAGCGAGGAAGGCAGATGAGGAGGGCGTTGGGATTCGAACCTTACATTGAGTATTACTTTAGGGCGGGGGACATGACATATATTTTTATTTTTCTGATTCCCACATATAATTAAAAACAAAAGTGGACAAAAAAATATTGTTATTTGGAGTTTGTTTTGTTATTGCAATCGGGTTAATTGCCCAGGTGGCAATTGCAGGAAATAGTAATGGGAAAGGGAAGCCAGAAAAGCCAGGCTCCTGCGGAAATGGTAAATGCAACGGCAAGGAAACATGTGAAAACTGCCCGGAGGATTGTTGTACAGAACCGCCGGAACCGCCGCCTGAACCGCCAATACCGCCGGAACCGCCTGTTTGTGCCGAGTGCATATGTGATGGAGACCACCAATTAAAATGCATGATTGTTTGGGTTTGTGAGCCGGTACCATGTGATTGCAGCAGCGATGTTTGTGGTTGTCCTCTTGGGATGGTCTGCGAGCCTGTCTGGAGTTGTGGGTGTGACGGAATACATTGCGAACCCGCTTGCGAGGATGTTGACGGCACATACAAATGCGCATGCGGCGATTGCGAATGTGAATGCAATATGGCCGGTTGCGGGATACTATTGTAAAATATACCCTCGCCGTGCGCGGAAATAGTTATGATGATCAGCAGAAAACTGTCCGTTAGACCGGGATATATTTATATTTTTCAAAAACAATATAATAATATAAGCGATTTTCTTTTTAGATGCATAAAATTTCCATTGGAAATTTTGCACCCAAAAATGCTCTGCATTTTTTTAGGAAAAAAGAAAAACGCAATCAAAATTCTAATGAATTTTCGATACCTTCGGAAAAGAAAAACTAATATGGTTTATAATACATCAAAAAGAAATATGAAACTGAAAAACAAAAGGGGTTATGCACTAACATGGGATGCAATATTGGCACTGGGATTTGTTTTAGTCTTTTTAGCAGCCATGTTCTCGTTGCAATACGTAAAGGTCAGCGAGGTCTCCACGATGGAGTACAAGATCCTCCATTATGTCTCAGAGGACGTATTGGATGTTTTGAACAAAAAAGGTATCTTAGATGAGATAGGGGAGGAATTTGCTGTCAGCAATGTTAGTTCCATGGAAGAAAACATGACAAAACTTCTAAACGAACTTATACCGGAGCACATTGGCTATAGGTTGGAGATAATCGAATGGGATGAAGATACGGCAAATTATGGGACATATCTTATAACTGAAAATCTAACGAGAGCGGGGGATATGGGAGAGGCGGAGGTTCTTACGCACTCTGCACGGCTCCTGGTTGGAT
>SMTZ1_10006651_pt1 | contig 11625 bp, 9 predicted proteins | sample DeeMarSWOR136_30_FD_25667 | JGI IMG/M metagenome (IMG submission 25667)
CCTCCCATCCTTGGTAAATAAAACTTATAGCATCAGAGAGATTCCTATCTCTAAAAAAAATGTTGAGACCTCTAAATTTATAGGGACGGTAAATGATATGCCTTTGATTTTTTATTAAGTCATATGGTACAAACTCTGTAGTAAAACTCTTAAACAGTATCCCTTCATCCGCTCCTATCCAATCAAAACCACCTTCATTATAAAGTTTAGCTACCTCTTCTGAAATGCCTCCTTCTGAGGGCCAACTCCCCTTTATTTGTCTAGAGAAGGTTTTAAAAAAAATATCCTTTGCGCTTTTTAGGTGCCAAAAACAATCCTCAGGATGAGAGAATCTTACAGGAGGCTTTTTTAGGTAGGGAAATTCTTTTAAAATATCAGTATCATAAATTAAGGGCATAATGGGGTGAGCATAAGGAGTCAAAGACAACTCTATTCTTTCAGAGTTAAGTAATTTACGGTAGAGATTAATTACCTTAGATATAATCTCATATTGCTTATTGATAATGTACTGCTTATCTTGCTGGCTATAATCTTTTCCTTTTGAGATAAGCGCCCTTATGTTCTTATCTTCTTTAATAGTGTAGGGGTGAAACCAACATAGATTAAAGATGGCCTGCAAATCTGATATTTCACCAGATGTAAATTTTTTTTTACCAGATATCTTCTTTTGATGAAGTTGCAGGTATCTTTTGTTGGGGCGGATAAATCTTTCAAAATTAACTGAGAAGAATCTCTCGATAATAAAATCCTTTTCTTTTTTTGTAAGGGAGTTTGGATTCTTTAAGGTTAGTATTCCATAGTAATCACGTACACCATTTTGGGCATAATTTAAGAGTTGTTCTAAAAGAATCCCCGTAAAATTAAAGGTGACTTTAACCTTATCAAATCTATCAACGAGGCGTGCCATTCCATAGTAATCCTTTACCCCATGAAGTCTCACCCAGGGAAGAAGATAGTAACCTAAATTAGGATCCCTGTAACAAGGTTGGTGCATATGCCATAGAAATATGACTTCTGTGGGCGATTTTATCATCTTTAAACCTGATATATAGAGTAGTTAATTTCAGGAAAGATATTATCTTTTCTTTCTATGTCCTCTAGGATCTCTAAATTATAGAAGTTTCTCTCTAACAAACTCTTCAAAAGATAAAATCTCTCAAGATGCATCACGGTTCTTTTCTTCGCGTATTCACTAAATGCACCCGTCTTCATCATAAATGCCCAATCACTGGATTGAGCTAAAAGTAATTCTCTTGCCATCTGGTTCAAAATTCTTGATTTTACGCTATCATTAGAAGAAAACCTTCTTACCGCCGAAATCATCGCCTCAACTGCCCGATGCAGGTGAGGATATATCCAATCGTTGGATCCCTCAAGCCATACTTCATAGTATCCCTTCCAGCCCCAACTACTCGGTGAGGGACTTATTACCTGATTCTTGGGGTAAAGTTTTAGATATCCAGAGGGGGTTAATAATTTAATTGTCTTCTGGTCATATCTAATTTTTCTAATAAGAAAATTAAGCCAATCTATTCCCTCAAGCCACCAATGACCAAAAAGTTCTGAATCGTAAGGAGCAATCACTATAGGATTCCTACCTAAAATACTATAGAGGTGTTCGATTTGCTTCTCACGACTAAACATGAAATTACCGGCGTGTTCAGCGGCCTTGCTTCGAGCTACCTCAGGAAGGTAAGGTTCTTTATAGGGGGTGGGTCCAGTAATTTTATAATATTTTATCCCTGTAAAAATTCTTACACCCGTTGGGGAAATATAAGGTTTTATATAATCATATTCTAAATCAAAACCAATATCTCTGTAATACTCTCTATAATTGTAATCTCCAGGATAACCCTCGATAGATGACCAGACACTTTTAGAAGACTCATGGTCCCTCCCAAAAACAGCTACTCTATTCTTTGTATAATAGGAGGAGTAAACACCAAACTTTGGCCGTGGTCGGCTAAATAATATTCCGTGCGTCTCTAAAATAAAATACCTTATCCCTTCTTCTTTTAGAACTCTATCCATATCTTCAGAATAACCACACTCAGGAAGCCACATACCTTTAGGTGTGGTACCAAAAAACTTCCTGTAAGAATTAATTCCTGCTCTTATCTGTGCCCTTATAGCTTCTTTATTTACCGCCAAAAGCGGTAAGAATCCATGGGTAGCCGCACAGGTAATTATTTCTAAATTACCCTTATCCTGATAATCCTTAAATTCCCTTATCAAGTCATAGTTATATTGACGAGTGAATTTTTCTTTTGTCTTAGAAAATTTATAATAATACATTAGAGCTAGTTTATGAAACTGGTCTTGGAAACGTGTTCTTTCTACCTCTCTTTCGCAGAGTTCAATCATCTTATTTAAATATCGTAGATATCTTTCCTTAAGTAACTCATCACTCATCATATTGCAAAGGGAAGGAGAAATGTTAATAGTAAGTGAGAAATCAACTTTATCTCTAATTAACCCTTCAAATGTATTAAGGAGGGGAATATAAGTTTCTGTAAGAGCTTCAAAAAGCCAACGCTCTTCCAAAAATTCATCATACTCAGGATGACGCACAAAAGGAAGATGCGCATGGAGGATTAAAGCTAAATAACCCTTTTCCATATTATTATTTTATAGTATATCTCTTTACTGCGGGGACTATTTTGATTGTATGCTCTTTATCTTGTGAGGTGGAGACAACATCAAAGCGGAAATCTCCCTCGCTTAACGCGTATCTTAAAGAAAAAGTTCCATCGTCTCTTAAATTTATTTTTTTGCCACAGACGGATACTGTGGCTGTGGGTTCGGTCCGACCATAAAGAATTAACTCTGTCGCAACCTCCAGAAAAAACTTTTTTTCCTTCTTTTTCTCTCTAAGAGAAAATAGACTACTTATGCCACCAGAAAAAGCTCCACTGGAAATCTGACCCTTTAATATCTCTTCTAATTTCTTCCTTCTCTCTAAGGAACTCTTACCTAAATCATAGACACCCAAAACCTTATAATATTCTTCATCGCCTAAAGCCCACTCTTCATCAATTAAATGAGAGATGCCAAAATAGGGGGTCATAGCTATGTTAGAACGTGCCATAGCAAAAAACTTACCCCCAGCTGTCCTTACCCCAATCTCTACACACCAGGCTCTTTGGGGATTGTTTACATTTATATACCAGTTAAAAGCTCTAAAATCAATTTCAATATCAAAATATGAATGAGCATTCTTCCCATTAAAATCACTGACACCACTCACATCATAAACCCTTAATACCCAAGTTAAATTTTCTCTCTCATATAATGGTATCTTAGAAATAATCTCACTGATTTTTGTCTCGGAAATATCCCAGTACACATGAATCCACCATGGGTCGCGGGCAAGTGCTGTAATCCGATTATCATGATAACGTAAAGGAAGATTATATTCCAAGGTAGGCTGTGGTAGTATCTCTACAGCAGTGAACTTAGAGACTTCGATACTTTCTTTCTCTGTCAAGGCAAGTTTAGGTTGAGACCTCAAATGTGAAATCTCTTTTTTTGGCAGCTCATTTTTTACTCTTGATTTTGAAATATTTCTTCGCTGAGCTTGTAATCTTTTTTGTTTGGCTTTTTTCTTGATAATCCTTATTTTTCTTATGCTATTTTGGAATTTTTTCTTAATAGGTTTTCTTTTAGAAGCGATTTTTTTCATCTTTTTCTTTTTCTCCTCGAATAGGCAAAAAAGATTGTATCACTTCTCTTGTTTAGTGTCAATCACTTTTTGGGAGGCTAAAATAGAATCAGCTAAAAAGCAGTATTCCTTTAGGGCCAAATTCTCGGCCCGTACACCTAAATCTAACCCCAGATCGAGGAAGGTTCTTTTTATAACTTCTTTGTTACAAAAGCCTTCTAAAGCATTAAAAAGTTTTTTTCTGCGCAGGGCAAATGATCTCTTTATCAGTTTGAAAAGAAATACCTCATCCTTTATCTTAAAAGGAGATTCTTGAAAAACTATTTCCATAAAGGAAGCATCTACCTCTGGTTTAGGGTAAAACGCACCTTTGGGTATATCAAACAATACCCTCATTGAGGTATAATACTGAAAGTAACAGCTTATGAAACCATACTCTTTGGTATTAGGTCCAGCAACTAATTTACGGGCAAATTCTTTCTGAAAGGTTAGATACGCCTGCTTAACCCACAGCTTGTTGCGGACCAGATACTGCATTAGCCGATTGCTGATATTAAAAGGAACATTACCAAACACCAATACCTGGGTATTTAACGAACTCAGATTGAATTTCAAAATATCGTCATAAATAACAACAACCCCTTCAGATGTAAACCGTTCCTCTAATAAACGCACCAAGGACAAATCCTTCTCTACACAGTATAGCTTTTTACACCTCTCCAGCAGTCTACGAGTTACTACCCCACTTCCTGGTCCTATCTCTAAAATTACTTCATTATCGCTCTTTAGGTGATGAACAATCTTCTTTATGTAGGTTTTATCTCTTAAGAAAACCTGACCAAATGACCTTTTGAACCTCATAGGGATAATCGATAGGCTAATTTGATAGCTTCAGCCATAGAAGAATAAAATGGCTCTTTTTTCTTTCTCATTACCTCAAAAGCAACGCCATGACTAGGTGATGTTCTTACTATGGGCAGACCTACTGTGACATTAACTCCCTTTTTGAAGGATAATAATTTGAAAGGGATCATTGCTTGATCATGATAGATACAGATGATACAGTCATACTCTGTAATTCTATCTTTTAAAAACAGGGTATCGGCAGGATAAGGACCATACACAGGCTCCTCAAATTCTTTAATAGCTTGTCTTATTATCTTCTCTTCTCTCTCAAGAAATGTATGTATGCCGGCATGGGGATTTAAACTAGCAAGAGCAATCTTAGGTTTTTTGATTTTAAATGTATTTTTTAAAAAAGAATAGATTAGAGTAAGGGTATCGAAAACTAGTTTCTTTCTCAATTTTCCTGCTACATCTCTTAAAGGTATGTGGCGAGTAAGCAAAACCACCTTTAAGTTTTGAGAAACCATCATCATTGCAAAATTCTTAACTTTATAATAGCCTGCTAATAATTCGGTATGGCCTCTAAATGTTGGTAAGCTCATCCCAATTGCCTCCTTCGATACAGGAGCTGTCACAAGGGTTTTTATTCTTTCTCTATCAACTAGCTTAACAGCAACTTTGAGATAATTTAAACTTGCTAGACCCCCAAGTTTAGATAACAAGCCTGGTTTTATCTTCTCTATCCCTTTAGTCTTTGCGTCGAATATAACTAATCTTTTTGCTAATTTCTTAAATATAGGTATCCTTTCTAAAATTGCTCTATCGCCAATAACGAAGAATTCAACACCCTTGTCTTTAAATTCTTCTATGGCCTTTAAACTAATGTAGGGCCCACACCCTGCGGGATCCCCCATTGTTATAACAATCTTCTTGGTCATAAGTTACTTACTATATCTATCTTGGCGAGGTCTTATTTCGAATTTAGATATTGGGATTTAGGATTTTGATTAGTTACTCATAAATCTTAATCACTGCTTTACTCTTTAACTCATCTATCCATTCTTCGAATCTTTTTTCAAACTTATCTTTCCAGAGAAGAGAATGAATTTCATCCTTCACCTCTTCAAGAAACTTTTTATAGGGAGGTATGATTTTTTTTAGGTAAATTAGATAATAAGCCTCGTCTATCTCTTCTATTTTAAATTCATCCTCCTTTATACCTTTTATCGCCTCTCTTACCTCTTCTTTCAAGCCTTCTTTATCCGACTCTATCTTAAAAAATAAATCCCTTTTTTCCTCAACAATCTTATCGAAACCAATCTCCCGAATCTTTTGAGCCAACTCTTCTAAGAAGGATTTCTTATTCGATTTAGCTATCCAACAGATATAGTTAGTGGGGACACTAAACTCATCGACGTTACTACTATAGTAATCAGTGATCTCTTTCGGCGAAACCGTTATCTGTGAACTTACATATTTTTCAATGGTCTGGCGAATAAGAAAATCTTCTCTGATCCTCTCTTTTAAGATGGTTACGGTTAAAGCCTCCTCAACCAAAGATTCCTCAAACTTCTCATAACTAGGGTAAGCTGAAATTAATTGGTCCATTTTTGTCTCTACCCAATCATCGGGAACTTCCAAATTATCCTTTTTTGCAACTTGAATAATTAATTTTTTTTGAATAATGTTCTCTAATATTTTATCTTTAACATCCGGAGTTCTCTCTTGTATAGAAAACATTTTAAAATGATCATTTAAATCTCCCAAAGTTATAACATCGTTGTTTACTTTAGCAATAATCTTATTTAGCTCTTGAGAAAAAACTCCAAAAGTAAACAATACAAAGATTAAGAAGATTACTCTCTTCATCTTTCTACATCTAACCTCGGTTATTACTGAATCTCATTATTGCTTCTTTATCCTTTAAATGGACCTACTTTAAAAACTTCTTTTAAATATTCTATCTCTTTCTTTAAGAGACGACAATACAAATCAAAACCTATCATCCAGATAAACCCATGTTGCTGGAAACCCAATATATTTCCCGCCCCTCTTAGCTCTAAGTCACTCATAGCAATATCAAAGCCAGAACCTAGATGAGAAAATTCCTCAATCAAATGTAGGCGTTTCCTCGCCTCGCTACTAATAATTTTTAGATGAGGAACTACCAAATAAGCATGGGCTTGGATGTTAAATCTTCCTACTCTACCTCTTAACTGATGTAAATCTGCAAGGCCAAAATTGTGGGCATTATTAATGATTATAGTATTAGCCAAAGGTATATCAATACCTGACTCGACAATTGCCGTAGATATAAGACAATCAATTCTTCTTTCAATAAAGTCAAACATAACATTTTCAATCTCCTTTGATGATAATCTACCATGGACAACTCCTATTTTTATTTGGGGATTAAGGATTTGCCTCAACTTCTTTTCAATCTTATTAATGGTTTCTATCCTATTATGGATAAAAAATACCTGCCCACCTCTTCTTATCTCTCTTGTTACTGCCTCACGAATCAAATCTGGCTCAGATTCTACCACGCTTGTTTTTACCGCTAGCCTATCCTTGGGAGGAGTCCTTATAGTAGAGATACCCTTTATCCCCACAAGGCTCATATAGAGGGTTCGGGGTATAGGGGTAGCAGTGAGGGTCAAAACATCTACACCAACTTTGAGCTTTTTTATTCTCTCTTTATGGGCAACCCCGAATCTCTGCTCTTCATCAATGATTAGTAACCCTAAATCTTTAAACTCTACATCACCTGATAACAGGCGGTGCGTGCCCACAATAATGTCTATTTTACCTTCCCTCAGTCTTTGCATAATATTTTCTTTTTCTCTTTGCGTCCTAAAGCGTGAAAGCATCTCTACGCAGAGAGGAAAATCTTCTAGTCTCATCATCAAGGTATTGTAATGCTGGTAAGCCAGTATTGTAGTAGGAACTAAAAAAGAAACCTGTTTTGAATCCATTACTGCTTTAAAAGCAGCACGCATAGCTACTTCTGTCTTACCATAGCCAACATCACCGCAAATTAACCTGTCCATACAACTACTTGATTCCATATCTAATTTCACTTCTTTTGTTGCTCTTCTTTGGTCTTCTGTCTCCTGGTAAGCAAAGGTTGCTTCAAATATCTTCTGCCACTGGCTGTCCTCAGAATATCTAAATCCTCCTGTAAACTTACGCTGTGCCTCAACCTTTAAAAGTTCTAACGCAAAATTCTTAATCCCGGCTTCAGCCCTTTGCTTGGTCCTTATCCACTCTTTAGAACCGAGGCGGCTCAGTTTCGGTGCCCGCAAAGAGAAACTTACATACTTCTGGATTAAATGAGCATCTTCGCGGGATACATAAAGTTTATCATGATTTTGATACTCTATTTCAAAAAAGTAATCCTCTCTGTTTTTTACCTTAAGCTTTTTAATTCCTAAGAATCTTCCAATCCCATAGTGGGTGTGGACAATATAGTCACCTTTTTTTATCTTTAAAATAGCATCAAGGGGATAATCCTCAGAGTACCTTCTTGATTTTTTTAAATAGGGAATAATTATAAGAAAATCATAATCAATAATTTTTTTGTTAAGAACTTTATCAAAGCTGTATATCTTTTTTACTATTTCAAATTCCCACTCAACTCGAACAGGAAAATTGAAATTGACAGGGAAAATCTCTAAAGTATCCCCTTTTAAAGAAAAATCACCCTCCTCGCTAACTAAATTTTGTCTTTTATAACCTAGATGGGTTAGATTATCTAAGACAACCTGAAGAGGAATCTTTTTGTGAGTATAGATTTTTAAAGTCTCAAACACGTCACTTACGATGAAATAGCAGTACTAATGGGGAAGCAATATATATTGAAGAGTAAGTACCCACAATAAATCCTACCAAAAGAGTAAAAGAAAACCCCCGCAGAGCTTCTCCTCCTAAAAGATAAATGGATGTAACTACCAAAATAGTAGTTAAAGAAGTAATAATTGTTCGGGAAAGGGTTTGGTTAATAGCAGTATTGACTGTGTCTTTTAAAGGAGACTTACTAAGTCGAGGGGTAAACTCTCTAATCCTATCATAAACAACAATCGTATCATTTATAGAGTAACCCGCGATAGTTAAAAGGGCAGTAATGGTAAGAAGCGTAACTTGATAGCCAAAGAAAGCAAGAAAAGCTAGGCTTACCAAAACATCGTGGAAAAGAGCAATTACCCCTGCAAGAGCGAAATCAATATGCTTAAATCTAAATCCAATATAAATAAGAATTCCCAAAAGAGACAAAATTACAGCAAAAAATGCTTTTCTCTTCAAAATTTCTCCTACAGAGGGACCAATGGTAGTGATGTTAAGGCGGTCTACTCTATTAAATTTGTCATTTAGAATCTCCTCTACTTGTAAGCTAACATCTCCCTTACTCTTTATAATTATTCCTCCTTGGATATCCTTAAACTCCTGCAAAGTTATATTCTCTAAATCTTTACTTTTAAAAATAGTCCTTAGGCCTTCTATATCAGGGGAGGGACTTAACTTATACTCTAAAATCTGGCCTCCTTCAAAATCAATACCATACATTCTGTCTTTTAATAAATTGAATCTGGTTAAACCCAATGTAATTACCAGTAAAGAGCTAACCAAACAGACATTCCTTAACCCAATAAAATTTATCCGAGGAGACTTAATAATCTTAAGCATTTTAAGATTGCTTAGACCCTTATTAAGAAGAAGGCAAAAAATAGTTCTACCTACAAAAACTGCGGTAAAAATACTAGCAACAATTCCCAGTGATAATGTTGTAGCAAATCCCCTTATGGGGCCTGTTCCGTATATGAAAAGAAAAAGAGCAGCAATCAAAGTGGTAATATTAGCATCAAAAATTGTCCTCTTTGCTTTATCGAAACCATTTTTTATTGCTAAACTAATGGGTCTGGCTAAAGCCAGCTCCTCCCTAATTCTTTCAAAAATTAAAACATTAGCATCAACAGCCATACCCAAAGTTAAAATCATACCAGCAATTCCCGGAAGGGTAAGGGTTGCTTTAAACAGACTGAGACCAAAAAGAATAAATAATAAATCCAATACTAAACAAATAATAGAGATTATTCCGCCCAAAAGATAATAAACAAGCATAAATAGTGCTACAAGAGTCGCCCCTAGTATTATAGAGTTTATGCCACGCCTAACCGAATCTGAACCTAAAAGAGGACCCACAGTTCTTTCTTCCTCTAATTTTAAAGGACAAGGTAATGCCCCGGCCCTTAAAACCAACGCTAAATCTTTTGCCTCTTGTACGTTAAATTTACCACTAATTTCAGCATTGCCGCTGGGAATTGGTTCTTTAATTACAGGGGCGCTTTTTACTTTACCATCTAAAACAATGGCTAACCTTTTTCCTACGTTCTCTCTGGTGATTTTAGCAAATTTTTTTGTACCCCCGCTGTTCAAACGCAAGCTTACATTAGGTAACATGCTGGAATCAAAGCCGCTCTTAGCATCAGCTAAATCTGCACCGGTTATCGAGGATTCTTTATAAAGTAGAAGTGGTCTTTCTTCAAGATGAACTAACTCATAACCTTCAAGTATCTTACCCTCTAAAGCAGACTTTAATTTTTGCTCATCTTCTTCTACTAACCTAAATTCTAAAAAAGCGGTTTGACCAATCAATTTAAAAGCTCTTGTTCTGTCCACCTCACCAGGAAGTTGAACTAAAAGAAAATCTTTACCTTGAATCTGAATAATAGGTTCTCTAACGCCGAACTCATCAATTCTATTTCTTATAATTTGTATAGCTACTTCTATGGCACTAGCTCTTTTATCCTTTGCAATGGCAGAGGTATCCGCCTTTAAAAGAAGATACATTCCTCCTTCCAAGTCCAGCCCCAATTTCAATTTCTCCTGGAACGGCCAGGTATAAAAAATACTGAAAACTATTAAACCTAAGATAATCAAAACTCTAATTTTTAAATCAACTTGTCGTATCATTTCTCTTCTTCTCTACATAAGCGATAGAATTTTTATCTATCTCTATCTTAGTATTATCATCAACCCTCAAAATGAATGTTTTTTCCTTTGTATTTATAACTGTTCCGTGAATCCCCCCTACAGTAACTATCTCATCGTTCTTTTTTATTCTTTCAATCATCTTTTGATGCTCCTTTTGTTTTCTATGCTGCGGTCTTATCAAAAGAAAGTAAAAAACAAAGAGAAAAAATACTAAAGGCAATAACTGTATAAATACTTTTCCTGAATCAGGCTGCATAACTCTCCTTTCTTTTTTACACAGATAGACACAGATAAAAACTGCAGATAATCACACATAATTAATCTGCGCTAATCTGTGGTTTGGGTTTTCCTATATCTTTTGGCTAAAGAGGCTACTGTCTCTGTGGGTTGTGCTCCCTTTTTAATCCAACCCTGATATCTTTCTAAATCAATCTTTAAGAGTCTTCTCGAAGGGTTATAATAGCCGATTTGCTCTATAAATTTTGAGTCTCGGGCACGTCTAGCTTCCATTATTATAATTTTAAAGTGGTGTCTTCTCTTAACAGATTTACCTGGTTTCATTAAGCGAATCTTAAGCATAATTTATCCTCCTCTCTAGTACCACCAACTGGTCCTCCAAATTAATCTATAAAAACCAGCTAGCGAACCCCACCAATCAATTATTATACCGTGGGTTTAAATCTATTAGCGTATTTGAGCTTTAGGACGTGCCAATTTTAAAGCTAATATTTGAGCACTAGCTTTATTAACCGTCTCCTTATACTCTGCTTTGGGCTTTGAATCAGCTACAATGCCAGCTCCTGCTTGAACATAAGCCTTGCTATCTTTAAAAATAATTGTGCGAATTATTATACAGGTATCAAGGGAATTTGTGAAGGAAAAATATCCGATACAACCAGCATAAATACCGCGCCTGTTAGGCTCTAACTCATTAATTATCTGCATAGCTCTGACCTTTGGTGCTCCTGTTACTGTTCCGGCAGGAAAACAGGCACGCAGGGCACTAAATATATTTTGGTTATTATTTAAATTACCTCTCACTTCACTAACAATATGCATAACATGAGAAAACCTTTCTATGCTCATAAAAATAGGTACTTTTACCGTACCCTTTTTCGCTACCCTTC
>SMTZ1_10006653_pt1 | contig 11624 bp, 12 predicted proteins | sample DeeMarSWOR136_30_FD_25667 | JGI IMG/M metagenome (IMG submission 25667)
TTCTTCCATAAGACTTGCAGCCCAGAATCTCTTCTGGGAAGAGAAAGGGGCCTTTACTGGGGAGATCTCTCCTCCCATGCTGAAAGAGGTGGGCTGTCATTACGTGATTCTGGGTCACTCTGAAAGGCGGCAATTTTTTGGAGAGACAGATGAGACAGTGAACCGGAAGATAAAAGCGACTCTCAGCCAGGGACTAAACGTGATCTTCTGTATTGGAGAAACCCTAAAGGAGAGAGAAGAGGGGAAAACCTTTGCTGTCATTGAAAGACAGATCGCGGGAGGGCTGAAGGATATCGGTACGGGGGAGAGGAGAATCATCGTCATCGCTTATGAACCGGTCTGGGCTATTGGGACGGGTAAAACGGCCACTCCCGAGCAGGCTGAGGAAGTTCATCGATTTATTCGCAAGAAGTTAGAAGGGCTCTTTTCAAAGGAGATCGCAGAAGCGGTCCGGATTCAATACGGCGGGAGTGTGACTCCGGAGAATGTCAAAGGTTTGATGGGGCAGGAGAATATTGATGGAGCACTGGTCGGAGGGGCAAGCCTGAAATCCGATACGTTCTCCAAGATTGTCAGATTCAAGGAAATGTGATATATAGTTAAGTTCCTACTAATTTAAAAGGATTGGTGCTTATGCTCACAGTAATCACGGTTTTGCATGTACTTGTCTGTTTTGCCCTTGTCTTAATCGTCCTTCTCCAAGCCGGGAAGGGAGCCGAGTTAGGGGCAGCCTTTGGAGGGGCAAGCCAGACGATCTTTGGAAGTGCTGGGGCCATGGGGTTTCTCTCAAAGTTGACGACCGTTGCTGCCGTCATCTTCATGATTACCTCGCTCCTTCTGGCCTTTGCCTCTTCACAACGCGCTTCTTCATTAATGAAGGAGAGACCGGTTCAGTCGGCTCCTGTGGAAGCTGAGAAAGTTCCAATTCAACCTCAGGTTCCTATCCCTGAGCCGAAAAAATAGTAAAGTTTCTTGATTACACAGATTTCAAAAAATGATTACACGGATTGCCCTAGTTGTGAATGGTTTTTATATCTGTGTAATCGTTCTCTAATCCGTGTAATCAGGGGCTTAAGAGTGGTCTGAAAAGTGCCGAAGTGGTGGAATTGGTAGACACGCCATCTTGAGGGGGTGGTGGGTAATCCCCGTGGGGGTTCAAATCCCCCCTTCGGCACCATGAAATGACTAGAGAGGAGAGGTGACTCTCCTCTTGTTTTTTGCATCATAAATCCGAAGCACGAAATCCGAAATTCGAAACAAAGTTTTCAAACCCTAAACTCCAAACCCTAAACTCTAAGCAAACTCAAATGTCCAAAGGACTAAACTCAAAACCGATCGTCGAGAGGTCAAAATTAACTTTTGAGTTTTATATTTTGGATTTGCTTAGGATTTAGAGTTTAGTGTTTAGAGTTTAGACAACCTCGGACTTGAACATGGGCCTGCCTGTCGATAGGCGGGAATTTCGGCTTTGAGAAGTCGGTTTGAATATGGATGAGCATTCCCCAGAAGTCATAACGGCGATTCAAGCGACGATCATGGCGTCCGAGCTCTGCCAGAGAGTGAGAAAGGATCTCGCCGGAGGAAAGTCGATTCTGAAAGGAGATCGGAGCCCAGTGACGATCGCCGATTTCGGATCGCAGGCCGTCATCTGTAAACTGCTAAGAGAGAAATTTCCAAACGATGTTATCATAGCAGAGGAGGATTCTAAAGAACTCAAAAAGCCAGGCCATTCAAAGATCCTGGAGCAGGTTACCCATTATGTGGGAGCCTTCATCCCTGATACTTCTCCCCAAAAGGTCTGCTCTTGGATCGATTACAGTTCTCATACGCTCCCAAAAAGGTTTTGGACCCTTGACCCCATTGATGGAACAAAAGGATTCCTGAGGGGGGATCAATACGCTATTGCTTTAGCCCTGGTCGAAGAGGGGGATGTGAAACTTGGACTCATGGCTTGCCCGAGTCTCTATCTGGATAAAGATCAGTTACGAGGGGAAAAAGGATGTCTTTTTCTGGCGATGAGAGGGAAAGGTTCATTCCAGATGGCCCTCCATGGAGAAAACAAACAGAGACTCTTGGTTTCAAAGACGAGGCGTCCCTCTGAAGCCCTTGTCACTGAGAGCGTGGAACCTGATCATGCCGACCATCTTTTTCATCAGCGTCTCGCCCAGAAATTGAGTATTGTGAAACCTTCCCTGAGGATGGATAGCCAGGCCAAATATGGGATCGTGGCAAGGGGAGAGGCGACATTATATCTGAGAGTCCCTTCACCCTCGGAACCTGGCTATAAAGAGAACATCTGGGATCATGCTGCAGGATCGATTATTGCCGAGGAAGCCGGGGGAAAGGTGACTGATACATTAGGAAATCCTTTGGATTTTGCATCTGGAATAAAGATGGAAAAGAATCATGGCATCCTGGTAACCAACGGAATCTTGCACGATGCCGTTCTAAAAGCCCTGAAGATGTGTTAAAATATAGCTGAAAATTCCAATAACCAAATTCCAAGCTCCAAATAATAATCAATTTCTAAAATTCCAATAACCAAGCTTTTGGGTATTGATGATTGGAAATCATTTGGTTATTGGTATTTGGCGATTGGTCATTTAAACGAGGAGAGTTCAAATGGATAAGACATTTTTAGAGGTGATTGAATCTGAGGTCCCCAACAACTCTGTGCTCATCTCTGTGGGACTTCCCGGAAGCTGGAAAAGCCCTGTCACCGAAGAGATCGCCAAGATGAAAGGGTTTCAGATCCTCCGGTCCGATATGATTCGATTGGAAGTTCTCAAAGGAGAAGATGTTTTCGACAATAAGGTAGCCTCCGATCCGAACAGGAGGAAAAGGGTTTATGAGGAAATGTTCAGGCGGGGTGAGACCACATTGAAGAAGGATCCATCCGGGTTGATCCTAGATGCCACCTTCTTCACTCAGGAACTGAGGGAACGGGCGGCAGAGTTGGCTGATAAGTTTCATCGGACTTTTGTCATCGCCGAATGTGTCTGTACGGAAGAGAAATCCATAGAGCGTATTTTGAAAAGGACGAAAGATAATTATGAATCAAATGCCCTGACCCGGGAAGCTTATTTGAATAATAAAGCCCTGTTTGAAACGGTCGACGTAAACGATTTAAAAAGGAAACTAAAGACTTTGCCGATGATTCACCTCACCATCGATACGGAACAGGATACCCTTCCAGGTTGGAGGATTAAAAAGATTGAGAAAAGATGACTATGGACCTTCCTTCCCTTCAGAAAGCACTCCTCAACCCTGAGATCTATCCCGATCTACCCAACGAGGTTGAATTTATTGAGACTCATATTTCCCTTCTTTTTCTTACCGGGAATTATGTCTATAAAGTGAAGAAGCCGGTTGATTTTGGTTTCCTCGATTTCACCTCCCTTGAGAAAAGAAGATACTTCTGCCAACAGGAAGTGAAATTGAATCGGCGGCTCTCTCCAGATATCTACTTGGGAGTGGTGGAGATCACTCATGACCGGGGCCGGATTTCATTGAATGGGAAAGGAGAGGTGGAGGAATATGCTGTCCAGATGAAGCGGATCCCGGAAGAATTCCTGCTGGACAAATTGCTTAAAAAGGGACAAGTGAATCGAAAGATGATAGAGGCCCTGTCCGAAAAACTGGCCCGTTTTTATGCGTCCGCAGAGACGAATGAACAGATCAAAAGTTTTGGAAAACCCGAACGGGTCAAACAGGATACGGATGAGAATTTTGAGCAGACTCAAAAATATGTCGGTACGGTCATTGCCAAACCAGTCTATGAGGAGATCAAACATAAGACGAATGAATTTTTCGAGGTCCAAGAAGCGCTTTTTCATAGAAGGATCGCCTTCGATCGCATTCGGGACTGCCATGGGGACCTTCGACTGGAGCATATTTTCTGGGGGCGGGAGATCGCCATCTTCGACTGCATCGAATTCAATGAGAGATTCCGGTACACGGATGTAGCGGCGGATATCGGCTTTTTAGCCATGGATCTTGATTACCATGGAAGAGAAGATTTATCGGAGGATCTCATTCGATCCTATGTTGAAAATTCGGGTGACAAGGAACTCCCCGGAATGTTAGGTTTTTATAAATGCTACCGTGCCTATGTCCGGGGGAAAGTGGAAAGTTTCAGACTGGATGATCCCAATATTCCCGAAACAGAAAAGGGAGAAGCGCTGAAGAGGGCAAAGAAATACTTTGACTTGGCCTATCGGTATGCCCAGAGGTTCTGATAAATTTCTCTAATCCCCCTCCATCCCCCCTGCCTACCGGCAGGCAGGCTTTAGAAAAGGCGGAGGTATGATACTCCCCCCTTAGTAAGGGGAGGTTGGGAGGGATTAGAAGGAATAATTTTTCCATGGCAAACGAAGACCTATCAAAATTGAAGATTGATAAATCGGCGAGAGCTTTTAGACCGGCCAGACGGAAAAAATTTTTCTATCTTGGAGCGGTTTTCCTTATTCTCATCATCCTGGGGGTTCTCTATTTCAATGGAATTATCTCCCCATCTATTCCCGTAGAAGTAGTCACTGTTTCTCAGATCTATCCCTCCCAGACCCTTTCTGAGTTGAACGCCAGCGGGTATGTGGTAGCGCAGCGAAAGGCTGCAGTCGCCTCAAAGGTCACCAGTCGCCTCGTAGAGCTGATGGTGGAGGAGGGGAGCCCGGTTAAAGAAGGACAGATCATCGCTCGTCTCGAAAATGAAGATGCGATTGCGGCGCGGTATCAGGCAGAAGCGAACTTGAAGCTGGCTCGAGCCAATCTGGAGGGGGCTAAAGCGGAAGTGGAGGAAGCAACTCTGGCTTTCAATCGCTACGAAGAACTCTATGCAAAACAAATTATACCCAAAGCCCAATACGACACTTCAGAAGCCCGATATCTTCGAGCTCAGGCTTCCGTGGAGGCAGCAGAGGCTGCTGTGACCGCTGCTGTGGCAGCTCTTCAGGCAGCCAACGTTGCCGTAGAATATACCCTCATCAGGGCTCCTTTTGATGCCGTGGTGCTAACAAAAAATGCGGATATTGGAGACATCGTCACTCCTTTGGGAGCGGCGGCTAATGCCAAGGCCGCCGTCGTGACGATCGCAGACTTGGATTCCTTACAAGTGGAGGCAGATGTTTCAGAAACCAACCTCGGGCTGGTGAAGGTGGGACAGCCCTGTGAAATCCAACTGGATGCTTTTCCCGATTCACGCTTTCGTGGAGCTGTTCATGCGATTGTACCGACTGCCGACCGGACGAAGGCGACCATTATGGTGAAAGTTCGATTTCTTGATAAAGACCCTCGGATCTTGCCTGAAATGAGGGCAAAGGTTGCGTTTCTCTCTCGACCCATAAAGCAACGAGAGAACAAACCACGAATCGCTGTAAATCGGTCTGCGATCATCTCTCGTGGGGGCAACCCTACCGCATTCCTCATCCAAGAGGATCGGGCCGTTGAGACACCCGTCAGGATAGGAGAAGAATTAGGAGATATGGTCGAAATCTTAGGAGGACTGAAGGTAGGGGAAAGGGTCGTTGTGAAGCCACCCAAGAGGTTAAGAAGCGGGTCCCGGATAAAGATTGCCGAGAAGTGAAATGAATGGAGAAAGGTCCATTGTTGAAATCAGGAATTTGAGCAAGTCCTACCGTCGGGGAAATCAAGTCGTCCCTGTGTTGACGGATATCAGCTTCAATATCGGTGAGGTCGAGTTTCTTGCCCTCATGGGTCCCTCTGGCTCAGGAAAAACGACCCTTCTCAACCTGATTGCTGGGATCGACCGGGCTGATAGCGGTTCCATCAAGGTGGGGGGCGTTGAAATCACGTCCCTCTCGGAGATAGAGCTCGCACAGTGGCGAGCAACCCATGTAGGTTTTATCTTCCAGTTCTACAACCTGATCCCTGTTCTAACGGCCTTTGAAAATGTGGAGCTTCCGCTTCATCTAACGAGTCTTTCCAGGAACGAACGAATGGAACATGTGGAGATGGCCCTCAGACTCGTCAACCTTTCTCATCGGATGGACCATTACCCGAAGGAGCTTTCCGGAGGCGAGCAACAAAGGGTGGCCATTGCTCGTGCCATTGTTACTGACCCAACGATCCTGGTTGCGGATGAACCAACGGGTGACCTGGACCGTGTTTCAGCAGAGGAGGTTCTGGAGCTGATGGAGCGCCTCAACTCCGAGCTGAAAAAAACGATTATCCTGGTGACCCATGACCCGAGGGCGGCAAAGAGGGCGAGGGTCCTCCGGCAACTGGAAAAAGGTTTCTTGAATCATGTTCTTCCTCAAAATCCTCGTTAGAAATGCCTTTCGTAACAGACTCCGGACCAGCCTCACCATCTTGGGTATGACCGTTGCCATCCTAGCCTTTGGCCTCCTGCGCACTTTTATCGCCGCCTGGTATGCAGGTGTGGAAGCATCCTCCGTAAATCGGCTCATCACACGAAATGCCGTGTCTATCATCTTTCCCCTCCCCATTTCCTACCGAGAGAAGATCCGCCAAACCAACGGGGTGGACACGGTGTCCCATGGAACCTGGTTTGGCGGGGTCTATATCGACGAGAAGAATTTCTTCCCCAATTTTGCCGTTGAACCGAAGACCTATCTCGAACTCTACCCTGAATTTATCCTTTCGCCAAAGGAGAAAGAAGCCTTTCTAAAGGACCGGAAGGGATTTGTGGCTGGGAGAAAACTTGTCAATAAACATGGCTGGAGGATCGGAGATATCGTCACCCTGAAAGGATTGATTTTCGTTGGGAATTGGGATTTTGTCCTCCGTGGAATCTATCGAGGGAAGGATGAAACGACCGATGAGACCCAGTTTTTTTTCCACTGGGATTACCTCAATGAGGGCTTGAAAAAGAGGGGCCATGTCTGGGCGGATCAGGTAGGTTTCTATATCGTGGGGGTGGCCCAGCCGGAGCTATCAACCGATGTGACCATCGGGATTGATGAACAATTTAAGAATTCCCTGGCAGAAACTCTGACTGAGACAGAGAAAGCCTTTCAGCAGGGTTTTATCGCAATGAGCGGAGCCATTGTAACGGCTATTCAAATCGTTTCCTTTGTCGTCATTATCATCATCATGGCAGTCGTCGCCAATACCATGGCCATGACCACCCGGGAGAGGATCGGAGAATATGCCATTTTGAAAACCCTGGGATTTCGAGGGTTGCATATTGCTGGTCTGGTCTTCGGAGAATCTCTGGTGATTACGATGATGGGATGCCTTCTGGGTATTGTTTTGACTTTTCCTGCCGCAAAAATAGTCAGCACTGAATTGGGGACGTATTTCCCGGTGTTTAATGTAGAGAGGGAAACCGTCTTTATCAACCTTGGGGCCACAGGGATCGTCGCCTTCGTCGCAGCCATCGTTCCGACGCGACGGGCCATTCAAATTCGCATTGCTGATGGTCTTAGGAGGGTCGGCTAGTGGCCATCCCCATCGCCTACAATATTCGAAACCTCTGGACACGACGGCTCACAACCGTCCTGACCATTTCTGGGATGGCCCTCGTGGTCTTCGTCTTTGCTGCGATCCTGATGCTTGCAGAAGGTTTGCAGAAGACCCTGGTCGAGACAGGCTCTTACGATAATGTCATGTTCCTCCGAAAGGGGGCGGCCACTGAAGTGGTGAGCGGTGTATCAAAGGAGCAGGCTTCTATTTTAGAGACGGTCCCCGAGATTGCCTCAGGTCCCAAAGGCAAGAAGCTCTTAGCCAAGGAGATAGTGCTTCTCATTGCCCTTCCCAAGAAAGGGAGTGGCGCCCCGTCCAATGTCGTGCTCCGCGGAATTGATGAGAATTCCTTGCTTTTGAGGCCCCAGGTGAAACTGGTTTCGGGACGGTTGCCTCGGATCGGTTCTTACGAAGTGATCGTCGGGACAAGCATTGCAAAGAGGTTCAAGGGTGTTGGAATGGGTGGGAATCTCTGCTGCGCGATGCGAAACTGGAGAGTGGTGGGGATCTTCGATGCAGGAACCTCTGGGTTCAGCTCAGAGGTGTGGGGTGATGTCGACCAATTTATGCAGGCCTTTCGACGCCCCGGTTATTCCTCCGTCATTTTTAGATTGCGCAATTCTTCAGAATTCCAGAGTGTTAAATCCCAGGTTGAAAGTGATCCACGCTTGACATTAGTCGCTAAACGGGAAATGACGTACTATGAAGAACAATCACGGATGATGGCCAAATTTCTTCGGATTTTAGGAATGTCCCTGACGATCATCTTTTCGCTTGGGGCCGTTATTGGCGCCATGGTCACCATGTACTCAGCCGTGGCAAATCGGATAGCCGAAATCGGGACACTCCGCGCCCTCGGTTTTAGAAGGAGGGACATCCTGATCGCTTTTCTGTTAGAATCATTGCTTCTCGGTTTCTTTGGAGGGGTAGCAGGACTTTTCTTCGCCTCCTTCATGCAGGCCGTTACGATTTCTACAGTGAACTTTCAGACTTTTTCAGAACTTGCTTTCAATTTCACGCTAACCTTTGAGATCATCTATAAAGGGATGATCTTTTCCTTGATCATGGGGTTTGTGGGCGGATTGCTTCCGGCCTTCAGAGCCTCCCGAATGGTTATTGTGGAGGCCCTACGAGCAAGTTGATCTATAAATGCGAGGAGAACATCGATGTCTGAGCGGAAAATAAATCCCAAGTATGTCGAAGCAGTCAAGAAAACTGTAAACCAAAGCCCCTATTTCTCACTTCTCGGCATGGAAATTAAGGATCTTCAATGGGGGACTGCCCATTTAGAAATACAGCTGGCAGAGAAACATCTTCACCCTTTTGGTTTTGTCCATGGTGGGGCGATTGCTTCTGTGATGGATGCGGCGGCCTTCTGGGCTGTCTTTCCACAGGTGGAGAACGGAATGGGACTCACCACGGTGGAGTTCAAGGTCAATTTTCTTGCCCCGGCTCAAAAGGGAAAGCTTGTAGCAAAGGGAAGGTGTATACGGCTGGGTAAAACTCTGGCCCTTGGAGATGCAGAGATCAGGAATAACGAGGGAGGGTTGGTAGCCCACGGAACGGCCACGATGATGGTGGTCCCGGACCTGCATCTCCCGGGATATGAAAACCTTCCACCGAGCCGACCCCCCATCCTTCCCCGTTAATAGTGGAACCAACAAAGTCTCCCTCCCCCTTGATGGGGGAGGGTGCGCCTGCCTGCCGGTAGGCAGGGGTGGGGGTGATAAGTAGATGCCCCCCCACCTTTACCTTGTTAGACAAGAATTTCTATCTCACCCTGTTAATGAAGAAATGTCCCATCTAACAGGGTGAATCCTCCCCCGCAAGGGGGGAGGAAATAAATTGGTGGATTTTTTTTCTCGCATAAAAAAGTGTTAAGGAGGAGCCTATGGGGGAGATCGTTCATACATCACGCATTAAGATTGTAAGGGAAAAAGGTCCTACAAGGAGAGCCATGATCGAAGGATTTGATAAACCTATCTATTATGGTGTTCATGGTGGAATCAAAAGATTCTACAAGATCGAACCAGAAGAGGAACATGCTGCCACCCTTGACCATATGGTGGCTGCCACGGCCGGCTGAATGACGGGAACACTGGCCAGGTTCCTGACCGAAAAACAGATTGCCACATCTGAAGACCGCTACTGGGCAGAGGTGGAGGGAGATATTGAAAATGTAAATACGGTTTTGAAGATTACTCAGATTCGAGTCAAGTTTCACCTCAAAGTCCCCAAGGGAAAAGAGGGAGAAGCAAAGGAGGCCTTCTCCACTTACCTCCCCTCGTGCCCTGCCGCCCAGAGTGTGATCGGATGTATCCAGATCCGGGATGATCTCGTCATCGAGGAGTCATAAAGATTTGAAACTCGGATATAAAAGTGTCAAAACGGTAAAGGCCTACGAGAAGTTGAATATTGTATATTTAGAAAAAAAGAGATTGACTACAATTTAAAGGAGGGCTTCGAGATGGATGTAAAGGCAATCGAAAAATTGATTAAGGGGAGGCGATCGGTTCGACAATGGAAGAAAGGGGAGGTTCCGGATGAGTTACTAAGGAAGGCGGTTGAGCTCGCCACCTGGGCTCCCAATGGCGGAAATTATCAAGGCTGGCATTTCATCATCGTTAAGAATAAAGAGGTCATTGTCAAGATGGCCGATGCCGTTCAATCCGTTGCGGATAGGATTGCTTCATGGTCAGAAACAACTCAGTGGCAGGAAGATGTGAACCGGTATAAAAAGAACGCTTCCTTTTTTAGAGATGCTCCCGCTTGTATAAGCGTTTTCGCAAGTGATTACCAGAGCGTAATGGATAAAGTCTTGATCGCACGAGAGTCGATTGACCCAGAGGCGAGACAGGTTTTGACCTTCCGGCGATCGGCACCCACGGCAATCCAGAGTGCTGCTGCTGCGGTGACCACAATGCTCCTTGCTTTTCAGCAGATGGGTTTGGGTGCGGTGTGGCTTGTAGCGCCCCTCATGGCCAAAAAAGAGATCGAAACCTTATTAAAGGTACCGTCGACTCTCTCTCTCATCTGTCTTGTAGCCGTGGGTTATCCTAATGAGTCTCCTCAAAAGGATCGAAAGCCCGTAGACCAGGTCTTAGAATTCGTCCGTTGAAAATTGGGGAAGCGTGAGGCTGTCCCTAATTTCCTCTGACGATATCCAGAAACGTCTGGATCTGCTTTTCCACCTGCTTTGGAGCATAGCTTCGTGAATCGGTGTGATCAGCCTCGATGATCAGCCCCGGTTTTCCTGTGGCCTTGGATACTTCCCGCCTGAGGTCGGCCTGACCCAGAGAGTATGATTTACAACTCCGGTTAGAATGCATAATAAACCCTTGGGCCCCATATTGTTCAATCAGGCCGGTCATCTTTTTGATCTTATAGTGAAGGCCCTGATTCAGGTGGATGGTCGCATAAGCCTTTGCAAGACCGTCCAGCTGGTTAGTAAGATCGAGATGCTCCAGTGCCCAGGCTGACGTATAGGTATCAGCGACCAGGACGGCGCCCTGGGAGGAGAGAATCCTAGAGAGGTTCCGGATATCATACCAAATGGGAATGTTGTCCCAGATCAGTCGGATCTCCTCGCGGGCAAAAGCCCCCGCTCGTTTCTTTACCCTTTCCTCAATCTCTCTCTTCAATTTCCGGTAATACCAAACGGCCCAGCGTGTTCCTCTTAACGTCACGATCGGGGCCATATGGATGAAAGCATCGAAGGCGGCCATGGGGGCTGGACGGTTCTTAGAAAGTTCAAGGATTTCCCTCCAGAGTTTAATCGCTTCGAATGAGCAGGAGGCAACCTTCTTAAACTTCTCTTCTGAAAAGGGACGCTTGAGTTGTCGTTCAAGAAAATGGGCATAATCTTTCATCTGGTTCTGCACGTATCTCAGCGTATGGTCTTGGATCTCGTCATGGACAAAAGGGGTGTCGAGGAAGAAGATGGGTACTTCGAGAGCACGGGCCTGAACCTCATACCATTTGATGACGGTTCCACAGATATTGTTGCCACAAACGAGAAAATCCGGTTTAGGAAGTTTTCCAAGGGGGCCTTTATCTGTAAGAGAAGATCCGATATCCGAAAGGGCATAGGAGCAGAGATCGCGGGAATATCCCTTTTGCTCCGCCGCCTCACACAAAGAGACAGCCATCCGGGAGGCGCCGCTCATAGCTCCATAGTTTTC
>SMTZ1_10006657_pt1 | contig 11622 bp, 6 predicted proteins | sample DeeMarSWOR136_30_FD_25667 | JGI IMG/M metagenome (IMG submission 25667)
TGGGGAATATACATCTTCAGAAATCCGTGAAATCAAGATGGCGGGCCAGGCGAGATTTGAACTCGCGACCAACAAGAGTCCATCCTTCACGTACCCTTTTCCTGAATCTTTAGGTATTCGTGCCATTGCTATCCCTATGAGGGCTGAGCCGTTCGGCAAAATACAAAGCTTACCAAAAAGATGCGGAAATTTCATCCGTTAGCTTAAAGGCTTATGCTATTTAAAAACGCAGACCCTTTAGGCGCCAAACATAGGTGATTTATCTATTGTACTCATTAGCAATGGCATGACAGCCATACCAAGAATGTGACCGAGTCCACCCTTTGCACAGGCCCGTTCACTGAACTCCTTTACATCATCGTTGCGCACCGTGGGTCCCACAAGTAGCAGTGGAACTGGATCTCCAGTATGTTGCCCATGGGTGCTAGCGGTCGTGTGATCACCTGTAATGGCAATGTGGGTGCGGTTCATGTCGACAAGCCCAGTAAGGGTTGCGACCATATGGTCAAACTTCTCAACCATTACCATCTTCTTTTGGGGATTTAGGTCATGGGCAGCACTATCAGTAGGTTTGAAGTGAAGAAATACATAGTCATGGGTTTTTAGTGCATTAGCGGTTGCTCTGGCTTTAGCTTCGACGTCTGTGTCATAACTTGCTGTGGCACCAGGTACAGAGAGCACGTCCATACCTACACTTCGGGCAACCCCTTTGTAGAGGGCTCCGCCTGCAACACAGGCAGTAGAAATTCCATAAATCTCTTTGAGGGACGGAATTTCAGGAAGCACGCCTGCGCCACGTAAAATCACAATATTTGCTTCTGGTAACCCAGCCTTCTTTCGTTGAGCATTGAGTGGACTATCGGTCAAGATACGGTGAAATTCGCGAGTAATTGCATTCACAATTTTAGCAGTACGCTCAGCTTCTGATGTACCATCTAAAGACATAGATGCAAGGACCGAATCGCCATGCCCATGGGGGTCAGTGTCGGAAATTTTCGAAGATAGCCCGTCTCCTCGAATTACAACGACGCAGCGATGTTCAACTGTATGCTTTACAGTAACTTCGACCTTCGGATAGCCAGGTACTGCCAGCCCATCGATGAGTTTGACCAATTCTGCACCTTCAGCTACATTGCGACCTGCTCGCCGATCTAAGACATTGTAGGTTTCATCTCTCATTTGGCGAACTGTGGCAAAATTCCCTCGGAAGGCAACATCGGTTGGTTCGATATTGAGGCCAGCGCCAAGGGCTTCAAAGGGTCCTCGTCCCGTATAACAATCTCGGGCATCATACCCGAAGAGGGAAAGGTGGCCTGTATCACTTCCCGGTGGAATCCCTGGTGAGAGAACATGCAGAAGACCTGTGATACCTTCTGTCGCCAGCTTATCGAGTGTGGGTTTTTTAGCCGCTTCTAAGGGAGTTTTTCCTTTTAGTGCGGGGATTGGTCGGTCACCGAGTCCGTCACTAATAATTAGTATCGCTTTTTCCGAGGAGTTGCCTGTCATTATTAGTTCTGCCCCTAGGTTCTGGTCTCTCGTGCAGTAATAAAAAGCTAATCCCAGTACCGAAAGAGCAAAAAAGCGGGAAGGGAATGAGGGGGTGGCTGTTTTTGATGCCGAGGTGGCGGAGTGGCCACGCGACAGCCTGCAGAGCTGTTCTATATGGGTTCAAATCCCATCCTCGGCTCCACTTTTTTCTAAGCGTTAATTGTGGATATTTTCACTGAACCGTTGCCTTTGAACGGAAGCTGGTGGAGTAGTAATTCTAACCCGCGGATGCTTCAGTATGTGCAGGGGGGATTAATGGCATTGGCTGGAATAGACCTTTCATACGGAGCTGATAGATGCCCATAAGAGCCTCAAGTTTATCGATTTTTGCTGCGGCAAGGTAGGTGCTCAGGATTTGTCCAAGGAAGACGTATTCGCGGTCTATTGTTAGTTCTTTGGAAAGCTTATAGATATCGGATTCGAGCGAGTTGAGTTGGACCCCTCGTGGTTTATCTGGCACAACGCTGTGGGGATGACGTAATGAGATTAAAAAGACCTCTTCAACGAGGTCTGTGGCAGTATTGAACTGGTCGACCCGTCCTTCCCATTGTTCGAAGTCTGTTTGGTATCGTCTCTCAAATACATTAGAGAAGGTTTCGAGCCGTCCTCGAAGCTGATCACTTGGTGTTCCGCTCAGTACCAACGCGACACGAACGAACTTGCCATCATTGATGAGGATACGGAAACCTTCGTATTGCAGTTCGCGGAGAGTTCGAGCCTCATCAGAGTTGTCGGTAAGTCCAGGGCTGTCCCCGAGATCATGTCCAAAGGTTGAAATAGCTTGAAGGAAACCAGCGACTAAAGTGGAATCCTGGCTCTCGGCCGCGAATGGATCGAATACACAAATCCCACTTTCTTTATGCAGAACTAGTAAACGGTTTAGGTTAGCGACATCGCCAAAGGTGTCAGCGACGGCTTGGTATTCTGCTAGCTTCTTCTGTCGCTTTGGTATTATTACATAACGACGATAAGCCAATCCTGAACCTAAAGGAACAATAATGACCACTGCTGCGATAATTAGAATCATAGTAAGATTTTGAGCAATAATAGATGTTATTGACATTACGTAGACAGGTTGGCTGGTTGGATAGATCTCCATATTCAGTATCGCAGCATAGTTCTCTGCCCCTTCGAGGCTGATGTAGAAGCTATGTTCCCCTTCACCGGTAAGTACGCCTTCGAAACTTACCCATCCATTGGAGCCAACAACACCGACTATTGGTTGATAATTTCCACTTTGTGCTGTGATAGTAAGCGTAACCTCAGTGCCTTGAGGTAAGAAGTCAACCCCTGGTTGTCGATAGAAATCGCTTGAAGTTAGTGAAACCATTGAACTAGTTGTGTTTTCAAGGTAAAGCCGGATATTGATCCACCAGGACCTTCCATGATTGGGTAGTTGATTTTGTAGCTCATCAAGGTTTGTCTCAACGATATAGTTGACCACTTGTTTTGGTAAGACAGTAAGAGTAACTGTAGTTAGGGAGTCAACAAAGTCACTCGCATCTGCATAAATTGTAAGAGTATATGTTCCCGCGGATATATCATCGGTTGAAAAACTAGCAATTTCATAGAGACCAAGGCCAGGAGTTGCAAGGGTTAAAGTTATATTTGGACCTCCATCCACACCAGCTTCTACAGTTCCGTGGCTTATATCCTCTCCATTTAGGGAATCCCTTAAGACAACACGGAGAATTGTAGGATGTTCGAGTGTTGGGTATTGCCAATCTTCGAAAAGTATGATATTTTGAAATTCAGCAGGGACATCGATGAAAGTCGGTCGTGGTTGTGGTTGGACATCGATTACGTCAGACCATGTTGATTCATATCCAAACTTACTTGCATAAATGACAATATAGGCGGGATCACCTTCGTGAAAAGCTCTTCCTGCAATTGGATTAGTATCGATTGTGATATTATAGAAGCCCGGTTTTGTGGAATCTGTGATGTATAGGTCAATCCAATCAAGCCGTTTGTAGACCCCTTGGGTTTGATGAACGATATATGGGGTAATTTGGGCCCCAGTAATAGGTAGACCAAAATCATCGGTATATCGAATCGTGAACTGTAAAGAGGTGTCGTTGATGTAGGGGTGAGGATCAGTAAACCAAATATCTGAGATATTATTCAATCCTGGAAGTGGTCGCCCTTCCCAGAAGAATATGATATGAGTCGCCCGGCTCTTTATCTCGAATTGTTTTGTCACACTCTGATCCTGATTATAGGGCGAGGAGAGCTGCATTGTTATATTGTGTAAGACGCCAACAGAGGCGTTCTCAGTAAAGAGGAGTGCGGTATAGTATCCTGGAAAGCCTTGTTCTTCCCAGTTGATATATTCATAATCAATGGTAGTGTCGCCTGGCCCAATTCCCCATTCTAATCCACTACTGTCATTAATGATTGTGACTATAGCATCATAGATTGGGAACCCCCACTGGTTGTCAAAATAAACTTCAATATGGACAATATCACCGCGAATCACGGGATCGCCAGCTGGAGGGAATTCATAGGTGATTTTTAGATTACTTTGCATGAAGACTTCGAGAGTTTGGAGATTCAGGCCTGCTTCACTGCCATTCGCCCAGAGGATATGGAGCGTGTACACGCCTGCCCATGTGGAGGTTAGCCAGATTGACCAATTGATTTCAACCATTCCTCCGGGGGGCATCGGAAGGACGCTGAAATTAAAAGTATTAAATTCATCTCGAGGATCGTAAATGATTAGATAGCCGAAGCCGGTGGTGGCGTTTTGACCGGATTGATCCTCAACATATCCTATGGCTGTTACGTCATCGTACCCTGTGGCTTGTGTAATCACCTGATTGGACATATCTCGAACTTCTGAGTCTACCATATAATCTGGTGAATCACAAAGGATGGTCCATTGTCCACTTTGGGCGTTGTCAATGATAAGCCAGTATCCGGTGGTGGGAGAATATTGGTACGACCAGTCTAAGTGGTTCAATCCGTCGCGCTGGACAGAAAGCACCGTCCAATCTGATCCGATTGAAACTGATATGCTTCGATCTATCGCCAGGGTTGGAAACTCAGCATAGAAACTTACGTTCCAATCAACCCAATCTTGGAAAACATGCGCAGTCCAGTACGAATCAGCATAGACCAGTTCGTAAAACCATCCAAGCCAACTCACATCATAGGTTAAGCCTGACATGGCGTATGAAACGTCATAATATCGGTCAGCATTCGTCATATTGATGGCTGGTGAATGCCAGCCACCATCCCAGAAACCAATTCCGGGAAGAGGAAACTGGTCCATCACAGGAGTGGCATTCACAGCCATGCCTATCTCACTAGGATAGAAGAACCGTGTGAATGCAAGCCCGAGGAAGAAATCAAATGAAGGGCCCGAGAAGAAAGTGAGGGTTGGCCAAGGATAGGCATACCAAGCATCACCTTCATCCTCACCATCTCCATCAGGGGGAATTCCGACATCCTCCATCAATGCCCAATTTGCTGCAGCACCAGGCATCATGGTGAGGGCAAAGTAGAAGGTATCCGCATAGGTCATTCCACCATCTAAAAGAATAGAGCTAGTTGGGAGAGGAACCCATAGTTCAGCACCTCTTGGGATATCTGGTACAAATTCCTGCATCCAAGGGCCCACACGTTGGGCTAAATCCGGCATGGTGCCCAAGCCGGAGGTTCCACTGGGGGCGGCAGCGTATACAGTATAATTATACCAACCTCCAGAGACAGGACTAGGTGGAGTGCTTGGTGAATAAAGGTAGATTACAAATTCAGTTAGCGCAATTGGGGATAGACCGCTGATGTTGAATGCCATGAAAACGACTTCACCAGGCCATGACTTTTCTTCCATTGGCCAGTAATATCTCCAACCGGCTAGCGGATCATAGTCTTCAACCAGTATGTAGTCTTTATTTGAGCTGATATTCCCAATCCGGGTGAAGTAGCTTTCATCATGATATAACATGCCCTTATTGATATGGACTGTGTAATCGGAAATGTCATTTCGATTGATGAATGACCGTGATATATTCCATGTTAATTGTGTAAGACGAGCTGAACCAGCCCCAGAATGAATGATCGGGATATCAGGGGTTTCTACAGGATTGTCGGGAATTGAGGTAGCAGTTGGAGAATTACACTCAGGTGTATTCTTTGCGGTATCTAAAGGGCTGTTGAATATTGAACCTGGAGAGGTTCCAGTTCCCACATCCAGAGCGCTTGTATGAGGCGATATTGCCTTATTAGAGGGGACAAGAGGAACGAGTGGGAGCAGTAGGATTGAGATTACTAACAATAAGAAGAGCTGTTTTAGCCGCATGATATCCACCCTAAGATTGGAGGGTTGCCTTTGTAGCCGCATGTGTGCCATGCACAAACTCTGAAGAGGGCTAGCCACCTCTTCAAAGTCTACCTAGTGCCCGCGAAATACGCGTTCTTAAGTATTTGTCTAGATGGCGGATGATAATAAACCCGTTAAGGAGTTAGCAAACCAACCGAGCGTAGCCTATAAGGGATTGAGAGGCAAAGTGTACCCATTCTAATACTGTGGAGTGGATATTGATGCAACAGTTTTACAAGTTCATTGCGAGCCGACGGAGCATTCGTGAATTGAAGGAAAAGCCCGTTGCTTTGGCTCAGCTTAACCGCGTTCTCAAAGCAGCCTTATGGGCACCTTCGGCGCATAATGCCCAGCCTTGGCGGTTCTTCGTGTTACAATCTATGAAGATAAAGGCGAAACTAGCCGAAGCAATGGGAGATGTGTTGCGACAAGATTTAACAGCAGATGGAGAAGCACTAATGAAGATAGATGAATTAGTAACCACCTCGATCACACGGTTTACAAGTACTCCGGTTCTCATCCTCGCGTGTCTTACGATGGAACCAATGGATGTTTATCCTGATAATAAACGTCAGCGTGCAGAATACACAATGGCAGTTCAAAGTGTAGCCGCCGCTATTCAGAACCTTCTTCTTGCCGCGCACGCAGAAGGGTTAGCAGGATGTTGGTTTTGTGCCCCGTTATTTTGCCCAGATACCGTGCAACAAATACTTGGATTACCTGAGACCATCATTCCACAGGCCCTTGTTACTTTAGGATACGCTGATGAAACGCCGGATCCATTATCAAGGCAACCTTTTGAGAAGCTTGTTTCTTTCGTCAAAGGAGAGGGAGATTGAGTTTATGTCAGTGGTAGCGTTAGCAGGGGGCGTAGGTGCGGCACGCTTTCTAGAAGGACTTGTTCAGGTGGTACCTCCAGAAGAACTCACTGTTATCGTGAATACTGGCGATGATATGGCAAATTTCATGGGATTGTATATTTCCCCCGATGTGGATATCGTCACATACACCCTTGCTGGTATTGTTGATCAGGAGAAAGGCTGGGGAATAGAAGGGGATACATTTCATGCGTTACAGGCGCTTCAAAAGTTAGGATTTGATACCTGGTTTTCGCTAGGCGATCAAGATCTAGGCACCCATCTTGCGCGGACAGCGATGTTGCAGCAAGGGTGGTCGCTTTCAAAAGCAACTCAGGCAATTAGTGAATTGCTGGGAGTCCGTTGCCGTATTATCCCCATGACTGAGCAGTGGGTGCCAACGCGGATTGTGACAGATGTCGGGTTAATACATTTCGAAGAGTACCTGGTGAAGCGAAAAGCACAAGATGCCGTTGAGGATGTGCTTTTCGATGGCATCGATAGAACCGTACCAAGTCCTGGTGTTATTGATGCACTAGAACAAGCCGAGACTATCGTTGTATGTCCTAGTAACCCCATTGTCAGTATTGGACCCATATTAGCCGTACCCGGCATCAAGCCAGGAATCATGAAAGCTGATGCTGTCAAGGTTGCTGTTTCACCGATCGTTGGGGGTAAACCGGTGAAAGGTCCGGCAGACAAATTGATGGAAGGTAAGGGTATCGAAATGTCAGCTGTGGGAGTGGCACAAATCTACGAAGAATTTCTCGATATTATGGTGATCGACAAGGAGGATCAACATCTAACACCACGCATCGAGGAGTTAGGTATGAGAGTCGTAATTGAACAAACACTCATGACATCCTTGGCACGTAAAAAGAAGTTAGCGCAAACCGTTCTAGCGGCGGCAAGAGAGCAGAAACGGAAATCGTAATAAAGTACTTTTATACCGGGTTGCACTGCTGATTCAGGTGGGAGACGCCATGTTACAGGTATACAATACGCTTTCACGGAAGAAGGAGCCCTTCAAACCCCTACATGAAGGTGAAATTCGCATGTATGTCTGCGGGCCCACCGTATATGATTCGGCACATTTGGGCCATGCACGCTCAATTGTGGCCTTTGATGTAATCCGGCGTTACCTGGAGTACCAGGGCTATGATATGCGCTTTATTCAAAACTTCACGGATATCGACGATAAGATGATAAATCGTGCACAAGAGAAGAATACGACCACGACCAAATTAGCAGCGAAGCATATCCAAGAGTATTTTGAAGATTTTGATAAGCTACATGTGAAACGAGCTACAGCATACCCGAAGGCTACCGAGCACATCCAAGAGATGATTGAACACATCGACAAATTAATCACGAAAGGGTTTGCCTACGAGGCAAATGGCAGCGTGTATTTCCGGGTGTCAAGGTTCAAGCAATATGGTCGTCTTTCACGTCGGGACCAGGGCGAGGAGATGCCATTTGAGCAGGAAGATCAGGACGCTGGAGTGATTGAAGAGAAAGAGCACCCTGAGGATTTTGCGTTATGGAAGGTCATGAAGCCAGGTGAACCGAGTTGGGACTCTCCGTGGGGAAAAGGTCGCCCAGGCTGGCATATTGAATGTTCGGTCATGTCGACAAAGTATCTAGGTGACCCCATTGACATTCATGGGGGTGGTCTTGATTTGGTATTCCCCCATCATGAAAACGAGATTGCTCAATCCGAAGCCTTATCGGGTCAACCCTTCGTTCGGTATTGGATGCATAATGGTTTTTTAACGGTGAATCGCGAGAAGATGTCCAAATCTCTGGGGAACTTTTTCACCATTCAAGAAATTACTGCGAAATATGATCCAGAGATCGTTCGCTTATTCCTCGTTTCATCGCACTATCGTAGCCCGATTGATTTCAGTGATGTCCAGCTTGAGGAGGCAAAGGCTCGGTTGGCACGAATTCACAACTCAATCGACCTTATTCAGCGACGGCTGCGCGAAGCCCGGGTGGAGGAGGCAAAGAATCCGAGGAAGCCATCGGAGGCAGATACGAAGATGTGGGAGGCGCTATCCACTTTCGAACATGAATTTGAGTCAGCTATGGATGATGATTTCAATACCCCTGAAGCCCTCGCTAGCCTGAATAAATTCCTGACTACACTGAATACCATAGTAGCAGGGAACCAATCGTTGACTGCAGGAACGTTAGAAAAAACCTTCATCAGCCTTGATACTGTTGGCGAAGTCTTGGGGCTATACCGTGAACGGATGGCATCAGGTGCAGACGATGACCGAACAGTCGACGGATTAGTGAAGATGCTAATTCGAATCCGGGATCAAGCCCGAAAACAAAAAGATTTCAAAACAGCAGACCAAGTCCGTAATCAACTCAAGGATTTAGGTATTATCTTAGAAGACGAAAAGACTGGAACCGTATGGAAGTGGGGATGAGATTGAAGGCACTAATTCTCGCGGCGGGATATGGCACACGATTACACCCTTTAACTCAGCACCGACCAAAGGCCATGATACCGCTCCTTGGTAAACCGATGCTGCACCATGTGATTGATACAGTCCGCGAAGCGGGAATGAAAGACATTGTGTTAGTTGTAGGCCATTTCCGTGAGCAAATTGAAGCGTATTTCGGTAAAGGAGAAGACCTCGGAGTCACTATTTGCTACTCTGAGCAAGCTGAACCGAAAGGAGAATACGACGCAGTTCTAGCCGCTAAAGATCGCCTAGCGGATGAGGACCGTTTCCTAATGACTGATTGTGACATCATCACAACACCTGAACGTTTCAAGGCGACATTGAAAGCCGCCAAATCTAGTGAAATGGCTTTATCGTTATTTGAGGTGCCAAACCCTTGGCAGTTTGGGGTTGTCGCTCTGGAAGGGACTGAAATCACAACTATTGTTGAGAAACCCAAGAAAGGAACTGAGCCAAGTAATCTCGCTGTAGCAGGTGTCTACGTTTTCAACTATGCAATCTTTGACATCCTTCGAAAAACTCAGGACTTGGAAGTGGGGATTCAGAAACTCATCGACGAAGGGCATACTGTCCATGGAAGCCATTCAAAGGATCCTTGGGTTGACGTTGGACGCACCTGGAATATCCTCGAAGCTTCTCCAATCCTCTTCGACCGATTGCGCCAACAGAAAGGCGATCCCATTCATCCAACAGCAACCGTTAGTGATTCTGCACATCTCAGTGGGGACGTGTGGATAGGTCCACAAGCCCGCGTGTTTCCAGGGGCAGCCTTAGTGGGACCCGTTTATATCGGTCCCAATGCCATTGTTGGCAATAACTGTCTAATTCGTGATCACGTTGTAATCGATCAAGGAGCAAGAGCCGGCTTTTCCTGTGAAGTTCGAAATACAGTGATGTTACCTGAAAGTAGAATTGGTCACCTCGCCTTTGTTGGTGATAGCATCCTTGGATTTGATGTGGAGATTGGAGCGAGTGTTGTGTTGGCCAACTACCGATTCGATGGCTCAGAAGTTCAGGTAATGTTAGGCGGGCAATTAGTTTCTACGCATACAGACAAATTTGGCACCGTCATCGGTGACGCATCGAAAATCGGATGTGGTGTCGTTGTATTGCCAGGGCGAACTATTGGGTATAACTCTTGGATTGATCCCTCGATTGTTGTCCAAAGGGATGTGCCCGACAATACGCATGTTAAGCTCAGGCAAACCACAACAGAAGATCATCGCAAAGCCCCTACCTAATTTCCCGTTTTAATGTCTCTTGGGCATTTTTGAGAAGTGCCTTCGCCCTTTGCGCTGAAAAGGCTTCAACTGTAATGCGGATGACCGGCTCTGTACCAGATGGCCTGATGAGCACCCAGCTTGAGTCATGGAAACTGGCACGAATACCATCAATTCGATTCACTTCTTCGATGTCCTTCCATTCTTCGAATACTGATTTGATTGCTTTCATCACAGCATCTTTTTTCTCGTTAGGACAAGTCACAGATGCCCTTAGTAGATGGGTTGATGGTAGATCATCTGCGAGTTGACTTAAGGACCGGTTTGCCCATTCGAGGAGTTCAAGTATCTTACATGCTGCAAGTGGTCCATCGGGACAATAATGCACCTCTGGAAAGATGAACGGCCCAGAGGGTTCGGCACCCATCACGGCTTTATGTTCTTTGACTAGATTGGAAACAAAAACATCGCCAACTCGGGATCGCTCAACCCGTGCACCGTGCTGTTTTACAACCTGATCGACGACACTCGAACTTGACACGGTAGTGGCAATGACCTTACCTCCCCGGGTAGCAAGATAGTAATCTGCAACTAATGCCAAGAGGATATCCCCTGCTAGAACTCGTCCTTTATCATCGACGGCTAACACGCGGTCTGCGTCGCCATCATGGGCGATTCCGACATGCGCTTTGGTTGATGTGACGATTTCACTGAGATTATCAAGATGTACGAAATGTTGCCATTCTGCAGCTGCGGCACTTTGTATCTTTGATGGAGGGCAATGCTGTGCATATTCCTGTCCATCGGGAGGAGTATTAAGAGGTTTGACGCTAGCGTGTAGTTGCTGAAGCGCTGAGGGGGTGATTAAGCTTCCAACACCGAGTGCGCCGTCCATAACAACATTGTATGATCGGGTTACCTCGCATGCATTCACTATAGCATCGAGGTGATGCGGGATGGCTTCAAATGAGCTGAAATCAGTGAACTGTTTCCAATCTACGGGCTCAGCGTTCATAATTCGCTTTTCGAGTTCTTCCTGTTGGATCGCTGTGAAGCCCGCTCCATCGGGATTGTGGAATTTGAAACCATTGTATTCAGGAGGGTTGTGACTTGCAGTCACAATTATCGATGCGTGCATGCCCTCTTTTCCTGACGCATAGGCAATAGATGGTGTGGGTGCCATCTCGGTTCTTGTG
>SMTZ1_10024321_pt1 | contig 11620 bp, 12 predicted proteins | sample DeeMarSWOR136_30_FD_25667 | JGI IMG/M metagenome (IMG submission 25667)
CATCGAATCGCAAATTGCAAACACCCCCGAATTCGGCGGCGATACCAAAATTGAGGCAGATGGACTTGGCGTGCCCAACATGCAGATATCCGTTCGGCTCCGGTGGAAATCGGGTCATGACTCGACCTTCGTTCTTGTTTGCCTTCAGGTCTTCCGCGATGATATTGCGAATAAAGTTGGGTGCGGGGGCAGAATCGGTCGTGGTCATATTTGCGGCTCCCTGCTCCTTCTTCTTTTTGCCTATTGCCAAGACCCCATGAGCTGTTTACTCAAAGAATGTCACAGCCTTGTGCAAGCGCTCAACCACGCGTCTCTGCCCCACAGCGATGAGGACATCAAAAAGCCCAGGGCCTTTCGCCTGACCAGTGACCGCAGTCCGAATACCGTTGATCAATATCCCTGCTTTAATTCCGAACTCTTCAGCCATCTCACGGATCACCTGCTCGGCCTCCTCGGCCGTAAACGTTTCTATGGCTTGTAGGCGATCCGCCAGGACAGGAAACCACTGTTTTAGTCCTTCATGTTTAAGAATATTCTTTTTCAAGGCCTTAGGGTCTGTGGGATAGTCGTCGGAAAAATAGGCGCCACCAAGGGTCACAAAATCGGTGGTTACATGATACCTGCTTCGAATCAAGTCGATTGTACGAAGAAACCAATCGTGCTTTGTCTCCTGAAAATCCGGATCCCATATCCCTGCCTTTTCCAGTTCTGCCCTGACGTAAGGCTCGATCTCCTCAATGGGAAGATTTCTTAGGTAATGGGTATTGATACTAATGGCCTTTGGGTCAGTGAAAAATTTTGGATCATCCTTCCTGACATCAAAGATGGCATTGGCCCGGCCGATTCCTTCCAAGGAAAATGCTTCAATCAGTTCTTCCTTGGAAAAGATCTCCCTTGACTCGGGCGTGGACCATCCCAGAAGGGCCAGATAGTTTACAAATGCCCATGGAAGGAAACCGCGCTCCTTGTAGAAATGTACCGCAACCAATTCACCGTGGGTGCGTTTGGAAATCTTGGCCTTTTGGGGATCCAAGGTGAGCGACATGTGGGCAAATCTTGGAACCTGTGCGCCAAGGGCTCTGTAGATTAGGATTTGCTTGGGTGTATTTGCCAACCCATCCTGTCCCCGAATGACGTGGGTGATCCTGTCACGGATGTCATCCACGGCATTGGAAAGGATGTACAGAGGCCGCCCATTGGAACGTACGATGACAAAATCCTCTATGTCTTCATATTTCTTTTCAATAATCCCATAGACAATGTCTTCAAAACTGACAAAGCCTCCCCCACGAGGCACCTTCAGACGAATGGTGTACGGCATTCCGGCCGCTTCCTTTTCCCGAATCTCCTCCGGTGTCAAATTGCGACAGGTGCTATCATACTGTAACGCGGTCTTTTGCTTGCGCGCCTCTTCCCGTTTTCGATCGAGCTCCTCTTTTGTACAAAAACACTTATAGGCATGACCCGATTCGACGAGTTTATGTGCGGCCTCGACATGCTCCTTGATGAACTGAGACTGGAAATAAGGGCCTTCGTCCCAGGTAATGCCGAGCCATTTTAGGCTTTCAATGATCCCACGGATCGATTCTTCGGAAGACCTCTCCGCGTCAGTGTCCTCAATCCTCAGGATCAACTTGCCGCCTGTCTTTTGAGCAAAAAGCCAGTTGAATATGGCTGTCCGGGCACCGCCGATATGAAGATATCCGGTCGGGCTCGGAGGAAAGCGGGTTCTAACCTCTTCCATGTTTTGATATGTCCTCTATCAGATAATGCGTTGTAACTACTCAGGTTGTCAGGTTCACGGTTGGCTACTTTCTTCATCGCTCTCTAACCTTGAACCGTGAACCTTGGAACTTTGAACCCGAGTAGCTGCCTTCTAATAGACAATAAAGCCCGCATATCCCACGACCTGGGCATTATCGCCGGTCACATCCCCTGATGTGGCATACCGGACCAACTCAGCTTTGCCTGCGCCCAGCACCTTGCACGCCTCTATCACGATAGTCGTGGGAATCACCCCGCACATAGATATCCCATGCCTGGATACGGTCTCGTGGAGCCCCTCAGGGTCCAAATCAAGGATCCGATCAATGGCCAACTTATCTTTAGCTCTAGCCGATTCCTGAGGCTCGTAATGAGTCATATCCGTGCTGGCCACCAGGAGGACTTCTTTGCCGTAGTCCTGAATCCCCTGTACCAAGGCCCGACTAATCTCTTGACACACATCGTAAGCCAGGTGCGACAAAGCAATCGGTACAATACTCACTTCAGGCTGCAAGAATTGAAGAAACGGCACCTGAACCTCTATGGAATGTTCCATGGCGTGCGCCTCAGGATCGTCCTTTATCTTGACCCCGGACACTGAGGCCTTCAGGATAGACTTGGCCAGTGCCTCGTTGATTGAAACCGGCCCTAATGGCATGTCCCATACCCCGGAGGCACTCAGCGCCACTCTAGCCCCCATGCCACGATGGTTCGGCCCCAGGATCACCACGGCATCCGGAATGCGGATTTGAGAAAAAACGGCGCCTGCCACCCCACCGGAATACATATACCCGGCATGCGGCGAGATGGCACCAAGCACCCTTTTTGGCTCAAGTACCGGCCTAACAAATGTGTTCAGCTGTTCTTCCAACCTACCCTTATCACCAGGATAGAACATGTTGGCCACAGCGGGTAAGCGTGACATGGATCACCTCCATTTTGTTGTTCGTGAGTGATTCGGAACTTGATGTCTCGTAACTTCTGTCCGCCTGCGCATATCTCCCCATGGCATGCCGGCAATGCATCCGAGTTGAAAGGAAGCATAGCACAAATGGATCATGCGGACAAGGCGTGAAGATTCCAACAAACACGCCACCCCGTGAACGGTTACGAAAAAACAATCCTAAGGGGGTTGACAAAACTATTTTTTTATCTATAGTTACAATTTCTGTTCATATCTTTTGTAGCAATACCACTAAACTGCGTGAGATACTAATAGGTTAGCCACTACTTTTTGCTGCATACGATTGATTTCTTGTGAAAATTTGTAGTCAATTGAAGAAGACACACAGATCATAAGAACTTAGGAGATTACTAATGGCCTTACCCAAGCGCAAGATTTCCAAATCAAGAGGTCGCAAGCGGCGTACCCATCAAAAGGTGACACTTGCCAACCTGTCGACCTGTTCCCAGTGTAACGAGCCCAAGCTTCCACACCATGTCTGTCCGAACTGCGGCTACTACAAGGGGCGTGCTGTGATAGAGACCGAAGAAGTGTAGTTGCCCCAACGGCAACATATGCATACCAGTCGCAACAAGCTTAAGACTTAAGACCCCCACCCAAACCCTCCCCCTTGAAGGGGGAGGGTTTGGGTGAGGGTGAAAAAGCGGGAGTTTACCTTAGATGCCAACAGACATTGCAGACATACAACACCATCTGGCAGGCCTTGACTTGGAATCCAGGCAAATTGTCCTTGATACCCTTGGACTTGTCCGCAAGCGCCTCCTGCCAAAAGAGAAGATACTGGAGCTTGATAAGAAGGAAGAATTTCCCGAGGACATAATCAGAGAAATGATGGGCTCTGATATCGGGCTACAACTTTTGTTCATTCCTGAGCAATACGGTGGCATGGGCGGTGGCGCCAGAGACAGCTGTGCCCTCACAAGGGAAATGGCCAAGATCTGTCTGGGTGTGGCCACGGCATTCTTTGCGATTGAGCTGGGTGCGGATCCCATCATGTTTGCCGCAACCGAAGAACAAAAAGAAAAATGGCTGGGGAAGATTGCCGGGGGTGATGCCTTGGTCGCATATGCTGTGACCGAGGCCGAGGCCGGAAGCAACCTGGCGGCCCTCAAGACCAAAGCCGAACCTGTCCGGAATGATGCCGGACAAATCACGGGGTATGTCATCACTGGGACCAAACAGTTTATCTCAAATGGCGGATATGCTGACTTCATCACCGTCTTAGCCAAAACCAAGGAAGGGCCCACCTTTTTCGTTGTAGAAAAGGGCATGGAAGGCTTCCACCAGGGAAAGGGCGAAGAGAAGCACGGGATTCGTGCGTCTAATACCTCTCCCCTCACCTTTACCGACGTATTTGTCCCGGTTGAAAATCTCCTGGGTGGTGTGCCGGGCAACGGCCTTAAGCAGGCCAACTTGGTCTTTGGACACACTCGGCTCATGGTGGCAGCCATGGGGCTCGGAGCGGGAGAAGCTGCCCTGGACATTGTCATAGACTATGCAAAAAAGCGGGTACAGTTTGGAAGCCCCCTTTCAGAAAAGCAAGGCTATACCCACAAACTGGTTGTTCCCCACGCGGTGCGACTTGAGGCGGCGGCTGCTTACTTGGACGAACAAGCCACCAGATTGGATGCGGGTGAAAAGGACCTTCAGGTGGAAGGTTCTATTGCCAAATATTTTGCCACAGAGGCCGGAAACAAGGCCGCAGATGACGCCATCCAGGCCTTGGGCGGGTATGGATACATAGCCGAATATGAGGTTGAAAAGATCAAGCGGGATGTGAAGATCACATGCATCTACGAGGGCACAAGCGAGATTCAGCAAAACATTATCAGTACCTTCAGGTGGCGGACGACCCTAAAGTCCAAAGGCGACTATTACGGGGCCATGGGACAAGAGATGGAAGCCCTTCATGCATCCGTGCCTGAGATCGGTGCTGCGACATACGCGTGGGCCGCAAAGGCCTTGAACGAAACCATCCTGTTTGTCCAAAACAATAAGCTCACCAAGCAACAATACGTCATGTTTTGCCTGGCAGATATGATGTCCTATGTCGAGGTAGGAATCAGCTTGGCAAGAAAGGCAAAGCGCCTGATCCAGGATAAATCATCCCAGGCAAAGAAGATCGTCATCATGTCCAGAATCTTTGCCAGTGAGGTGGCCGAGCTGGTTGCCAGAAATACTGTCAAGATTGTCACGGGATCAGGTGTGGCAGATCAAGAAATCCCCTCATCATTGAAGGAAAAAATTGGTTATTCAGCATTCGCGGCAAGCTGCAGCACCCTGATCCAAGACATGGATGCTGCTGCCGACATCCTGTTTGGTAGGGAATAAGAGGACCGTATGAATAACGATGTCAAACGTGTAGTCGCAGTGACCGGGGGTTCAAGGGGTATTGGCCGTACCATCGGGCTGCGCATGGCCGATGCCGACACCAGAGTATATTTCAATTATTCCGGCCACGATAGCCGAGATGCTGAAGAAACCGTAAAGCTCATTGAGGGTGCCGGAGGTAGTGCATGGGGAGCCCGTGTAGACGTGGCTTCACAAGAAGACGTCCAAAACTTCTTCAAGAAGATTGTTGAGGAATGCGGCCGCGTGGACGTGCTGGTGAACAACGCCGGCATCACCATAGACACGCTTTTGGTCCGCATGAAGGAAAAAGATTGGGATCGTGTTCTGGCCATCAATCTCAAAGGGGCTTTTCTATGGCCTCGGTGGTCGGTGTGATGGGAAACCCCGGACAGGCCAATTACGTAGCATCCAAGGCAGGCCTGATCGGCTTAACCAAGACAGCAGCAAGAGAACTGGCTCCTAGGGGAATTACGGTTAATGCCGTGGCGCCGGGATTCATCGACACGCCCATGACGGCTGTCCTTCCTGAAAAGGTCAAGGAGGCCATGCTGGCCCAGATACCCTTGGGGTGGTTCGGCCAGCCGGAAGACGTGGCCGAGGTGGTTGCCTTCCTTGCATCGGACAGGGCTGCTTATATTACAGGCCAGGTAATTCACGTTAATGGGGGCATGTACATGTAGAAAGCAACTCCCTAACTTCAACATGGAGGAGGTGACGGCACGTGTCAGTTGAAGAAAAAATAGTAAATATCATTGCTGAAAAACTGAGTGTTGAGCCGGACGAGGTGGTACCTCAGGCATCCTTTGTGGATGACCTAGGTGCAGATTCACTTGATCTGGTTGAATTAATCATGGCCATGGAAGAAGCGTTTGACAAAGAGATCTCTGATGAAGAGGCAGAAAAACTCCAAACGGTTCAAGACGCTATTAACTATATAAAAGAACATTCCTGAGGAGGGATGTCGAGTCCCTGTCAAGTGCGGGAGGCTCAAGCAGCCTCCCAGATCAAATAAACGTCTCATGAGTTTTACAACCTATTCAACCGCAGATGTTTAGAGACCTCTGCAAAACTGTCATTTTGTCGTGATGCGGCGTCAGGCTTCGAATTTTGCTCCTCGAAATACATAATGTATTCCTCCGGTCAAAATTTTTGCCTTCCTTGCCCGACAAAAATGTAGCGTTTTTCAAAGGTCTCGTTTACTTGTCATACTGCAAACTTGATGGTATCGTAAAAAGTCGAATTCCGTGAATGACAAGCTATTGAGACTTTTTACGGTTTCATCAAACTTGATCAGGGAATAATGCAATGATGGTGCAGGTTATCACGAAGATTATCATAGGGTCCGATCATGCGGGTTATCCAATGAAGGAGAAGGTGAAAGCCAATCTCCAGAAGCAGGGCGTCCAAGTGGAAGACATTGGAACTTACAGCGAAGAATCTGTGGATTATACCGACTTCGGGAAAAAGGTGGCCTGCAAGGTGTCAGACGGCACTTTTGATCGCGGCATCTTGATCTGTGGAACCGGACTTGGAATGTCTATGGTTGCCAATCGCTTTCGCGGTGTGCGCGCCGCGCTGGCCAACGATCTTTTTTCAGCCATCATGAGCAGGCGCCACAACGACTCCAACATCCTGGTCATGGGCGGCCGACTGATCGGTGACACCCTGGCCATGCAGGTGTTAGATACCTGGCTTGACACCCCTTTTGAAGGTGGACGTCATCAACGCCGTATAGAGAAGATGGACGAAGGATGAACCTCTTCATATGAGCCGTCCTTCCTGGAAAGAATATTTTATGGATATCGCATCCCTGGTGGCAAGGCGATCTACGTGCCGACGTCGCCGGGTAGGGGCCATTGTGGTAAGAAACAAACGAATTCTGGCAACCGGCTATAATGGAGCTCCTACAGGACTTCCTCATTGCCTCGATATTGGCTGTCTGCGTGAGGAACTGGGGGTCGCTTCCGGTGAGCGACATGAACTGTGTAGAGGCCTTCATGCCGAACAAAACGTCATTATTCAAGCTGCCTATCACGGGGTTTCCATCAAAGGGGCTACGCTTTATTGTACGAACCTCCCCTGTTCCATCTGTTCTAAGATGCTCATCAACGCCGGCATTTCCGAAATCGTATATCAGGAAGGCTATGCAGACCCAATGGCAAAGGAAATGATAAAGGCTGCTGGGGTGAAACTTGCCCGGATCGATCGGGCCTGAACGTATCAGGTATCGGGTATTAGGCATCGCGGAAAGGAATAACGAACAATGAAATGCCCATATTGCAGTCAGATTGACAACAAGGTCATCGATTCGAGAATGACTAAGGAGGGGAATGCGGTCAGGCGTCGGCGTGAATGCTTAGCCTGTAAGCACCGATTCACCACCTATGAACGGGTTGAGGCGTTGCCGCTTGTCCTGATCAAGAAGGATGGCAGGCGGGAGACCTTTGATCGGACCAAGGTCCTTGTGGGGATGCAAAAGGCCTGTCAAAAGCGAAACATTAGCATCAACACCCTCGAAGAGTTTGTGGATGAACTTGAGCGGGAACTCCAGGAGATGGGGGAAAAAGAGATTCCTTCCTCAGTGGTAGGCGAACGGATCATGACAAGACTACATGAATTGGATGACGTGGCCTATGTCCGGTTCGCCTCGGTATACCGAGAGTTCAAAGACATCAATGACTTTATGTCCGAGCTGAAGGATTTGCTTGATGCTCCCAAGAAAACAAGTTAACGCCCTTTGGGCGAGTTGAAAGCTGAAAGTTCAAAGCTGAAAGTAAAAAGGATTTTGTTTTGCTTTGACCTTTCAGCCTTGAGCTTTGAGCTTATTCTCATATAGGGGTCTTTGATAATTGTGGACGAAACTTACATGAGAATGGCCATCGACTTGGCCGAACAGGGTCGGGGCTGGACCTCCCCCAACCCGATGGTTGGGGCAGTTATTGTTAAGGGCGGCAAGGTTGTTGGAAAGGGTTTCCATCAGGCCGCAGGCGGCCCCCATGGCGAGATCCACGCCCTTAATGACGCGGGTGAAAAAGCCCGAGGAGCCACACTCTATGTGACCCTGGAGCCATGTAACCATACAGGTCGGACACCACCCTGCACGCAGGCAATACTGAAAGGTGGTATCAAACGAGTCGTAGCAGGGATGAAAGATCCGAATCCGCAGGTGACCGGCGGCGGGCTCGCTTTTTTGAAAAGTCAGGGTCTCGATGTGTCGGCCGGAATCTGTGAAGATGAGTGTCGACGTCTCAATGAGATTTTCATCAAATACGTCACCACATCACTGCCCTTTGTCATCCTTAAATGTGCAGCTACGCTTGACGGTCGCATTGCGACACGTACAGGGAATTCCAAGTGGATCACCAATCCCCTTTCAAGACAATTCGCCCATGAGCTCCGTCATACCGTTGACGCGATCATGGTGGGCGTAGGAACCGTCCTTAAGGACAACCCACAGCTGACAACCCGACTTGAAGGCCGTAAGGGATCAGATCCCATACGGATCGTGCTTGACACCCATCTATCGATATCCCCGAATGCAAGGCTGTTGCATCTTGCTTCAGATTCTGATACCTTAATTGTGACCGGCAGTGCGCCCCCTGCCGAAAAGAAAAGGATGCTGGAAAGACCGGGGGTGCATTTTCTTGCGCTGGATGACGCCGAGGGACAGATTGATCTCACTGCCCTCGTAAGAGAGCTGGGCGGGATGGGCGTTACCAGCCTCCTGATCGAGGGGGGGAGCCGTGTTAACGGTTCGGCCTTGAGGGCGGGCATCGTGGACAAGATCTACATTTTTTATGCCCCCAAGATTTATGGCGGTGATGACGGAGTTCCTATCTGTGCCGGCCCCGGGCTTGAGCTCATGGAGCAAAGCATGCAGATCAAAGATGTGTCTGTTCGTCGATTTGAAGACGACGTGATGATCGAAGGGTACCTTGGGGAGTATAGTAAGCGGTGTTTACAGGGATAATAGAAGGTCTTGGGTCAGTCAAATCGCTAACCCGCGCGGCAGGCGGACTTCGCATGGGTATCGAAGCCGATATTCCTATGGACGAAATCAAGGTGGGTGATAGCATTGCTGTGAGCGGGGCTTGCCTGACCGTCGTCGATTTTCAGGACAATATCTTTGAAGTTGACGTAGCCCCTGAAACGCTCTCGAAGACGACCCTAGGTCAGGTAAAGGTAGAAGACAGGGTGAACTTGGAGCGGTCACTGTGTCTTGGTGATCGCCTTGATGGACACCTGGTAACCGGACACGTTGATGGCGTTGGCATGGTTCGGGCCAAGCGCCCCCTGGCCAATGCCATGCTTTTTGCGTTTGGGGTGCCGGAACCACTTTCTCGCTACATCGTTCAAAAAGGCTCTGTCGCCGTTGATGGCATCAGTCTTACAGTAAATGCCTGTAAAAGAACCACTTTTGAAGTCAGCATAATCCCTCACACGGCCAAAATCACCACTATGGGCTTCAAGAAAGTAGGAGATCCAGTCAACATCGAGACGGATATAATAGGAAAATACGTGGAGCGCTTTACCCAGCACTCTGCTAACACGTCCACCGAGACAGAGGATACGACTTCCTCCGTTGATAAGACCCTGCTTGCAACGACGGGGTTCCTGTGAGAAGTTAGGGGTTTTGCCCCAATTGGAGTAATGGAGTAATGGGTTTAGAGGAGTAAAAAAATAGTCTTTCCTGCTGTTATTCCCCAATACTCCAGTACTCCACAGGCCGGTCCGCGGATAGGAATATCGAGACGCAGAAGTGAACACAGGAGACTTAAGGAGAAGAACATGGCACGTATTACGATAGAACAAGCCCTGGAAGACATCAGCCGGGGCAAGATGGTAATTCTCGTTGATGACGAGGACCGGGAGAACGAAGGTGACCTCACTCTGGCTGCTGAAAAGGTGACGCCTGAGGCGATCAATTTCATGGCTAAATATGGCAGGGGGCTGATCTGCCTCTCCTTGACCCCGGAAAAAATAGAAGCTCTGAACTTACGTCCCATGGCGGAGAATAATACCTCACGCTTCCAGACCGCCTTTACCGTATCCATAGAGGCCAGACACGGCGTGACCACTGGAATCTCAGCGGCAGACAGGGCCACCACGATCCTGGCTGCTGTGGCAGATGATGCCAGACCGTTTGATCTGGTGCGGCCCGGCCATGTATTTCCGCTTCGTGCACGAAAGGGGGGCGTTATTGTTCGGTCCGGACAGACGGAAGGGTCTGTAGATCTGGCACGGCTTGCGGGCTTGAGGCCGGCGGGAGTGATCTGTGAGATCATGAACGACGATGGTACCATGGCCCGAATGCCCGATCTGAAAAAAGTCTCAGAAAAGCACAGCATTGGAATTTGTACCATAGCAGATCTGATTGAATACCGACTCCGGACTGAGTGCTTCGTACATCCTGTCGCCACCACAGTCATCCCGACCGGTATTGCGGGTGAGTTCAAAACCACTGTCTATGAGAATGATGTCGATGACTTGCTCCATATCGCCGTGGTCAAGGGGGAAATTGATTCTGCCAAGCCGGTCCTGGTGCGTGTTCATTCGGAATGTCTCACCGGTGATGTGTTTGGTTCCATGCGGTGCGACTGCGGAGAACAACTTCGTGCTGCCATGAAGATAATAGAACAAGAAGGCACAGGGGTTCTTCTTTACATGCGCCAGGAAGGCCGGGGTATCGGACTTCTCAACAAGCTGAAAGCGTATGAGTTGCAAGATCAAGGCCACGACACGGTGGAGGCGAATGAAATGCTCGGATTCCAGTCCGACTTGAGAAATTACGGCATTGGCGCTCAAATACTGGTGCATCTGGGTGTGCGCAAAATGCGCCTGATGACCAACAACCCAAAGAAAATCGTGGGACTTGAAGGTTATGGCCTGAGCGTGGTCGAACAGGTGCCAATTGAAATCACACCCAATGAGTATAATGAGGGATATCTTAGCTGCAAGAAAGTGAAGATGGGCCATCTGCTGAAGCTCAACGCCAAACGCTAAAGGGTGCCCATTCATAAATAGCCTATATGGATGGGCCATCTGCTGAAGCTCAACGCCAAACGCTAAAGGGTGCCCATTCATAAATAGCCTATATGAGGCTGGGCACTAAACGAGTTTCCAATTCATAAATAAGAGCTTTTTTCGATGAGCAAGGCCGCACAAGGGTTTCGTTGAGGCGTACACAGAGTACGCCGCAGACGGAAACCCGCGGAGAACGCCGCTAATCGGGAAAAGAGCCATTTATGGATGGAAACTAAGGAGGGGCCATAATGCCAAACGTGTACGAAGGAAGAATATCTGCTGAGGGGAAAAAGTTCGCGCTGGTTGTGAGCCGCTTTAACGATTTTATCAGTGATAGGCTCCTGGCCGGTGCCCTGGACGCCCTTGATCGTCATGGTGCCCGTGGTGAAGACATCGACATCGTGAAGGTGCCGGGCTCCTTCGAAATCCCCCTTATGGCGAAGAAGATGGCCCAAAAAGAAAAATATCATGCTGTTATCTGTCTGGGGGCTGTGATCAGGGGTTCTACACCCCATT
>SMTZ1_10006660_pt1 | contig 11618 bp, 10 predicted proteins | sample DeeMarSWOR136_30_FD_25667 | JGI IMG/M metagenome (IMG submission 25667)
TTGCTTTTTCACACAGACAGCGCACTTGAGACAGCCCTCTTCCCAGGCGATGATCCCAGACTCCGTAATCTTTTTGAATCGGTGGGGAGTGGGCGTCGTATGTATCACGTACTTGGATGGCACAGGTAAATCTCCTATCGCTAAAACAAATCATTTCTTCTGGCTCCCCTCCCCTTGTGGGAGGGGCTGGGGTAGGGGTATAAGAGAACTTCTCTTACCCTCTCCAAAACTCCATTTAGATTGTCGAAAATATCATTATTCCAAATTCTTAGAATCTCAAACCCTTCGTGCTCAAGCCATTCGTCTCTTTTTCTGTCCTTCTCTTTTTCCACAGCATGTTGACCTCCGTCCACTTCGATGACCAGTTTTTTCTCAAGAGCAACGAAGTCAACAATGTATTGGCCTATGGGTTCTTGTCTACGGAATTTAACTCCCTCTAACTGCCGGGCGCGCAAATGCTTCCATAACATCTTTTCGGCTTGGGTAGCTCGCCTTCTCAGCTGTCTTGCCCTTGGCACAAGCCGATCAGTCATAATCACCCCCACCTTTCCTCCCCCATCAAGGGGGAGGAACTAATCTGTGAAGCGAATACTATTGAGCCGTAGAAGGTCTTGGCATGAGCCCAGCTTTCTCCACAATTTCTCCAACCACCTCTTCCCATTCAATGGCCATGATATGCACGCCTTTGACACCCGGCATTTCCTTTAACCGCTGGATGGTTTCCACACAGATCTGGATACCTTCCTCTTGCTGCTTTTTTTTGGGTACGCCCTCCATCCTCTTTATGATCTCATCCGGGACGTCCATGCCCGCCACCTGATTGTTCATGTATTTTGCCATGCCTGGGGACTTCAGGGGTGTCACGCCTCCGAGGAGGAAGGCTTTATCCGTAAGGCCCCTATCCCTTGCCATTTTCATCCACTCCTCAAACCTGTCCAAATTATATACGCACTGGGTCTGGATAAAATCGGCTCCCGCGTTGATCTTCTTGGCCAATCGAACGACCCTGAAGGGGAGCGGATCGGCAAAGGGGTTTGCGGCAGCGCCAATAAAGAGTTCCGGAGGACTGCTTAGCGACTCACCCCCTAAAATGATCCCTTCGTCGCGCATGTTTTTCACCACATTAACAAACTGAATAGAGTCCAGATCAAATACGCCCATGGCCTGGGGTTGATTGCCAAAACCCTGATGGTCACCTGAGAGACAGAGCACATTGCGGATCCCAACGGCGGAGGCCCCCAATATGTCAGACTGGAGCGCAATCCGATTCCGATCTCTGACCACCACCTGCAGCACAGGATCCACCCCCGCCGACCTCAAAAGGCTACAGGCAGCCAGACTTGACATGCGCACAATGGCCGTTTGGTTGTCCGTCACATTTATGGCATCCACCTTATCTTTCAATAGCTCTGCCTTTTTGAGCACTGCCTCAGGGTCCGCACCCTTGGGAGGACCGCACTCCCCGGTCACCGCAAAATTGCCTTCCTCGAGTACTTTTTTCAGATTACTCACTTCTTTCACTTTTGTTGATCCTCCCTGATGATCTTTCTTGGTCCCTTCCCTTGCTTCTTGTTCCAATCCTTTGGCGGGTAAACCCACTCAAGCCGTTCCAGGGCGCCGAAGGAAGATAATCTATCGATAATCACCTGCCAAGCGCAGGGTACATCAGGATTTACTTCGCATTTACCGTCCATGGATCCGCCACAAGGGCCATTAAGGAGTTGCTTTGAACAGCGCGCAAGAGGACACACGCCGCCAAAAAAATAGAGCATGCAGTCCCCACAACCGAGGCAGTTCTCTACCCACAATCCCTGCTCCCTGGTCTCTCCCAAAAATTCCGTGTCCAGGGCTGGTATGATGGGAATCTCAGGAAACATATCCGCCACAGCTTGTACCCCGGCCCCGCAGCCCAATGAGACAACGGCGTCGTATTGCCCTATGATATCGTCCAGCTCTATGACAAAATCCCTCACGCATTGGCGATCCAGCGTTTTTTCCTCAATGAGCACATCCCTTTCCTCCATCTTGTTTGCCATGCGCAGTATGGAAGCCAACGCACCGGTCTCCTTTTCACCTCCCGCTGCACATTCGGCCACACAAGAGCCACAGCCCAAGACCAAGAGTTTTTTGTAAGGGGCGATCATCTCCCTGATTTCGTCAATGGGTTTCTGTTCTGCTGTAATCATAACTTCTCTCTCCTATAATGCCTTACTTCAGGGCGTGCTATGCAGCCTTTTTATGAACAGACGATGGACCCAGTTTGGAGGTCAAATCCACAACTTCCTCTGCCAGCTCTGCAAGTGGCCTGCGATCCTCTCTTGACCTGACAACGAGCCCAACTCGATCTTTCTCCAGACCAATGCTCTCTATGATCAGTCGGGTTCTTTCCACCCGCTTTTTCGCCCGCCGATTTCCCTCAAAATACCGGCAAGCCCCCTCGGGACAGGTAATGAGATAGGCCGCATCGGCAAATTCCTCAAGCGCCCTCAAAAAATGAAGAAGATCCAATCTCCCACTGCAAGGAATAGGAAATAGGCGCAGGGACTTTCCATACTTCTCCTCGAGGGCCTGTCTCTCCTTTTCGCTGCTCTCGGGCGTATTCTGGCAGTAGAACAGGGCCAAAATAGGGCCCTTTGAATGGGTCATTTCTGTGCTCAATCCTTTTTTAAAATATCAGTTTTAGGGTTCGCTCAGTATGTCAAGAGCTAGGATTTATTCCACCTTAGCACATTCGATATATCGAATACAATATATTATTGATGCACGCAAAAAAACCCTCACAGGTCCTCTCTTCCATCCGCCTCTGAGGAAAAAATTAAGGCGCCTTCCTCCCATAGAAGATAGACGCCTTTGTCATGTATGCTCAAGAAATCTCCGTACGCCCTTGTGCGGATTCCTATCCTTTAACTTATTATTCTAGCCCATTTTGTCAAGGCTTTTTTACTGGGTGGTAAAGATAGAGAATCCGGGATATGCCTCCATCCCGTGTTCATCAATGTCAAGACCACGCAGTTCCTCTTCTCTACTCACACGCAGACCCACCAGGTTTTTGATCACATAAAAGAGGAGGAATCCGGTTGCCAGACTCCAGGCAAATACGGAGACAACCCCAAGGGCCTGCACACCGAGCAGCTTCACCCCTCCCCCAAAAAAGAGCCCGTTGCCCGTTGTTCCCGGAGAGAATCCGTCTTGGGCAAAGAGCCCGAGGGCCAGTGTTCCCCAGGACCCGCAGACCCCATGTACAGCGATCGCTCCAACCGGATCGTCAATATGTAAGAACTGATCAATATAGTATACGGCTAGGACCACCAAGACCCCTCCCACAATGCCGATCCATATGGCGCTGCCTAAGGATACAAACGCACAGGAGGCTGTAATGCTCACCAGCCCGCCGAGGACGCCGTTGAGGGCCATACTCACATCAGGCTTCTTAAACATCCACCAGGCTGTGATCATAGCCGCTATACCCCCTGCCGCCCCGGCAATATTGGTTGCGGCAGCAATATGTGCGATTTCGGGGACGAGTGCCATGGTACTTCCCGGATTAAACCCGAACCATCCAAACCAGAGGATGAAAGTGCCTAATGCAGCCAGGGGAATATTGTGACCAGGGATGGCACTTGAGGATCCGTCGGCAGTGTACTTGCCCGTCCTTGGTCCCAGCATAATGGCACCGGTGAGGGCAAGCCAACCTCCTGTGGAATGGACAACAGTGGATCCGGCAAAATCCCACATGCCCATCTCGCCTAACCAGCCACCCCCCCAAATCCAGTGACCCACAATGGGATAGATGATCGCTGTGATTGCGATGCTGTAGAAGATGTAGGCCACAAACTTTGTCCTCTCTGCCATGGCTCCGGCCACAATGGTCGCGGCAGTAGCACAAAAAACCAGCTGGAAGAAATACTTGCATTCCAAGGGGACCTTGCTCCAGCTCAAAGCTGAAAAGGTTTCACCAGAGTCTGTGAGGAAAAAGCCGCTCGTCCCAAACAGAAAATTGCCCGCCCCGAACATCAAACCAAACCCTATGGCCCAAAAAGCGATACTCCCAAAACAGAAATCCATAAGGTTTTTCATCAACATGTTCCCCGCATTTTTGGACCGTGAGAATCCTGCTGTAAGCATGGCAAAACCAGCCTGCATGAACATGACTAAGACAGCTGCAAGGAGGGTCCAGCCCGTATCGATTGCTACACTCTTGTCAGACAATACTTCCTGAGCGGACGAGGAGGCCTCAGGTGGGTTTTCTGCCATTGCAACGACCCCCATGCATCCGAACACTATAAAGGTGATGAAAGTTGCGATTAAAATCTTCTTTGCCATTTGTTACAGCCTCCTGTTTCTTTCTCCTCACCTCACCCCTGCCATGAGACGGATGGGTGAGATTTAGATCAATTTAGGTCTAAGACCAACGCCATAAAGTTGCCGAAAAGTATTTCGAATTGCTCTCCCGCTGACTTTTCCAGCATCGTTGCGTCTGTCAACACTTTGGAAGGATTGACGCTTGGAGAATGGGAGAGCCAGTGACTATCCTCTTTTAGCCATTGGGTCACATTCGCACGGGTAGCCGCGTGATTATCGAATTGCAAGCCAACGATATGCGCTCTCTGGGTTACAGAAATTGCCTCCACGAGACATTCCGGGGATGTAACCAAAACCTCGATGTGTTTGGGCACGGGCGGTAAGATCGCCTGAGCATGCCACTTGAACAGGGGAAAGGTTTGTGGAAGACGCCGTAATAGGGGATGGTGGCTCCCTTCTTTTGTCATCTGGCCTTCAATGAATCCCACGCTTCGGCAGAAATTATCTCCCACATTGGCCCCTAGGGCCTCAGCAAGCAACTGGTGGCCCAGGCAAAAACCAAGGTACGGTCTGTCTTCCTCAATGGATCGTCGGATGGCCGCCTTTTCAGCTCTCAAGAAAGGGTATATCTCTTCCTGATCCACATTGGGCTCACCGCCCAAGACAATCAAAGCGTCATAAGGGGCAAGATCAGGAATGGGCTGACGCCATACCTCAATCACCTCTAGCTGGACGCCCCACTTTTTGGCAGATCGCTGTAGGTGGATACCCGGACCCTCCCAGGGCATGTGCTGAAAGGTGAGAAATCTATTTGCCATATCCATAAACTCCATAATTTGAACCCACATCACCTATGGTCAATCTGTCCTAAAATCCCCCCTTCCCCCCCTTTACCAAAGGGGGGATCATTGTCTTTCATTGCTGCTGTGTGAGTCCTTAATCTTCCCCCTTTTGTAAAGGGGGATCGAGGCCTGCCCGCCATTGCACTCGCGCAGGCGAGGCAGGCGCGGGGATTTATAAGATCGGGAAGTAACTCTCAATTTCATAGCCGCTGATATGTATGCGGTATCGGTCCCATTCTATTTTCTTGTTGGCGATGAACTTGTTGAAGATGTGATCGCCAAGTGTCTCTCGAACCAGGTCACTCTTCTCAAGCTCCTGAACCGCTTCAAAGAGGCTTCCAGGCAAAGAAATAATGCCAGCCCTTTCCCTTGCTGCCTCATCCATCTCATAGATATCCTCCTCCACCGGGTCAGGAAGCGGGTAGTTTTCATCAATCCCCTTCAGTCCCGCAGCCAGCATTACGGCAAACGCCAGGTAAGGGTTGCAGGCCGGATCGGGTGCGCGATATTCAATACGGGTTGCCTGCTCCTTGCCCGGTTTGTACATGGGAACTCTCACCATTGCTGAGCGATTGCGCCGCGCCCAAGAGATATAGACCGGTGCTTCATAACCGGGGACCAATCGCTTGTATGAGTTGACCCACTGGTTGGTGATCGCTGTTATCTCTCGGGCATGGTTCAAGATACCTGCAATGTATGATTTCGCGATATCGGAGAGATGGTACGGATCACTGGGATTATAAAAGGCGTTGATATCCCCTCTGAAAAGGGACTGATGTGTGTGCATGCCACTGCCGTTCTCTCCAAAGATGGGCTTGGGCATGAAAGTCGCATAATATCCGTGTTTCCGGGCTATCTCTTTCACAGCAACCCGGTAGGTCATGGTATTGTCAGCCATCTTGAGACCCTCATCATAACGTAAATCAATCTCGTGCTGGCTGGGGGCTACTTCATGGTGGCTGTATTCCACCTGTATTCCCATCTCCTGAAGCGTGAAAATGGTGTCTCTTCTCAGGTCGCTCGCCAGATCCAGAGGTCTGGTGTCAAAATAGCCACCCTTATCGATTGTTTCCGGCTTCTCGTTGTCTCCGAAGTAGAAGAACTCCAGCTCAGGGCCCAAATAGAGTTTGTAACCCTTGTCAGCCGCCCGCTGTAGTACACGCTTTAGAACATAGCGAGGGTCACCCTCATAATGGGACCCATCTGGCTGAAGGATATCGCAGAACATACGGGCCACTGGCCGCTCCTTTGGCCGCCAAGGAAGGAACTGGAAGGTTGAAGGATCGGGCATGGCGATCATGTCGCTCTCTTCGATGCGGGCGAACCCCTCGATAGAGGAGCCATCAAATCCCATCCCCTCTGTCAGTGCACTCTCCAGTTCCGAAGGCGTGATAGCAAATCCCTTCAAGATACCCAAGATATCCGTAAACCAGATCTGGATAAAACTCACATTTCTCTCTTTGACAATCTTCATGACTTCTCTTTTGGTTCTGACTGGCATGAATCTCCTCCTCTCACCCTACCCCGCCCTCATCCTCACGAGGCTGTATCGCAATCCCCTTTTGGTCACTGCGAGCGACCAAAGGGAGCGTGGCAATCTCGTTGTTTTCGATGTCTTATGAGATTGCTTCGGCCCTCCCGCCTGCGCGGGAGTCCCTCGCAATGACATTATGACATGGTCTCTTCGAGGAACGGCAGGGTACAGAAATTAGCTTGTGAACTCGCCCGTGCTCTTGCCTCTGGCTTGAAGGATTCCGGGAATGTCCAGGCCAGTGGCATTTTTTATCTGCTCGAATATGGACACGATAGACCCGGTCACGCCATGCACATACGCCGGTACACCGTTTCCATTTCCACTATCCACGACGGTCACCTTGTCGATGGACAGGTTCTCTGCGACCACACGCGTTATCTTATCTAATATGTCGGGGAGCTGTTGGATCAAAAAGAGCTCTCTCGTATCTTCCTTCTCCCACTCTTGTCGCATGGATCTCACGGCTTCTGCCATGGCCTTGCCGTCTTCTATGATGTTGGCTGCTTTACCCATGGCTTTTAATTCCATGGCCTCTTTTTCCGCTCGAGCAGGGACAACCACATCTGCCTCATATTTGTGTTTGTTCATCTCAACCCTTTGCTCTTCCAGTTTCTGTTCCTCTTCTATCCGGGCGATCTCACCGGCCACATTCGCTTTAGCTTCGAACCTGTGAGCTTCCGCAGCCAAATCCGCCCGTCTCACGCGAAGCTTGTTTTCTGCCTCCACGATGCTCACATCTGCCTCATGCTCTGCCACTCTTCCTTTCTTCTTTGCCTCTGCAGCCACGAGCATCGCCTCAGCTTCCGCGTTGGCTTCGACAATTTTGGCATCCCTTCTGACCTCGGCATTCTTTTTCCGTCCGATAGCGTCCAAGTAGCCTTCGTTGTCAGAGATATGTTTAATCTTGAAGGTATCGAGAACCAGACCGAGATTCCTAAGTTCGCTCCTTGCCTGTTGTGCCACTCTCTCCGCAAATTCGAGCCTATTACTGTTCGCTTCCTCCGGGGTCAAAGTGGCCAAGACCCCTCGTAAACTACCCTCCAAGTTCTCTCTGGCGATCTGCGAAATGTCGTTGATGTTCCTTCCCAAAAATCTCTCCAGGGCATTGGACAGTCCTTCATCCTCGCTGCCGGCAATCTTCACATTGGCCATAGCTTGAATGTTTATGGGAATAATGCCGCTGGTGAGGGCTCCGGAAAGCTCCAGGTCAATGGGAATGGTTGTCAGAGGCAACCGGGTAACCGACTCGATAATGGGAATTTTGAGACCTCGACCCCCTTTGATAACCCGGTATCCGACTACGGTTCCGTCCTTTAATTTCCTCTTCCTGCCTGAAAAGACGAGGACCTCATTGGGATGGCAGATCCTCAGGTTCGCTTTGATAAAAGCGAGAATAATCAATACGGCTATAACAGCAATTCCAATCCATATACCTAGCATAGTCAAACCTCCTTAATAAAAGACTGGAGTTTTGGAGTCATGGAGTGACGGAAGTATAAGAAAAAATATCTTTGTTTTCTTTGTTCCAATACTCCACTGCTCCATCACTCCATGGTTTAGATGGCCTTCGTACCTCTTTCCAGGGTTCGAATTCTGATGCATTGAGGGAGATCGAGCACGAAGATCTTTCCGTCTCCCATATTTCCTGATCTTGACCCTTTGATGATCGCCTCAATAGTGGGTTCCACAAAATCGTCATTCACTGCGATTTCAACTCTCACCTTCTTCAGAAGGTTCACCTCCTGCATGACGCCTCTGTAGGTTTCTGTGTAACCCATCTGATTACCGCACCCCAGGGCATTGCTCACAGTCATGCTGTAAATCTCATTATCAAAGAGTGCTTGTTTCACATCATTCAGTTTGTGTGGCTGAATCATGGCTATAACGTACTTCATTTCCTGCGTACCTCCCTCGAGTTATAAAATCGCTTTCGAGATTTATAGAACGTCCCGCCACAACTGTGGGCGGGACTCAAAAAAACGAAATGTCTAAACAATCGGGTTGAAGACGTTTAGAGCAATTGGTGTGCCATTGGGATGAAAACACAAAAAGTCACATAATTTTAGAGACATAGGCACCCGCAAAGACAAAATGAATGCCCGTGAAAATTTGACAATTTTGTATTTTTTATTAGGATTTGATACAAATATGTATTTTACTTTCTTGACCTTTTGGTCGCTTTCTGGACGAATAGGCCCTGGATGCCCGCTCCCGCTTTAACTCCCATCTAAAAAACGCCATCCTACTATTTTGTGGACATTGACCACCCGTCCTGATACGAAGACGCTTCTCTCGATGCCATACATGGTAAGCAAAGCCTGCGAGGCTGGGAAAAAATAGAAACGCAGAAACAGAAATCAGAAAGGAAAATGGAGTTGATTGTCGTTAATGAATCCATTAGGATAAGTAGTTTGTGTAAAATTCTTTAATATCAATGGGGTCGTAGAAATCCTGATTGCGTATTAGGACAATTTCATGAAATGGAAAGATAGAGTTTACTGCGGATCCTTGAAGAGTTCGGACACGGGTAGAGATGTACTGCTCATGGGTTGGGTGGACGCCATTCGAGACCATGGCAATCTGCTGTTTATTCATCTGCGGGACATCCGGGGGATTGTGCAAGTGGTTTTCGATCCCGACGTGAACAAGGAAAGCTATGAAAGGTCCACCACACTAAGAGACGAATACGTGGTCGAGGTGCAAGGAAAGGTGGCCCAGAGACAGAAGGGGACAGAAAACCCCAATCTGGAGACAGGAGATGTGGAGGTCTTTGCTGCACACCTGGAGATACTTTCCAAAGCAAAAACCCTACCCTTCCTGATCTCTGAGAAGGCCATGGTTTTTGGGGAAGAGATCCAGTCGAGCCCAGAAAATGTGGACGAGGAACTCAGGTTGCAATACAGATACCTGGATCTCCGGCGTCCATCTGTTCAAGGTCTCTTCAGAAAACGACACGAGATCATGAAATGCATTCGTGACTACTTCAACGAACTCGGCTTCACTGAAATTGAAACACCCTTCCTGACGAAGAGCACGCCGGAGGGCGCCAGGGATTACCTGGTCCCCAGTCGGGTCCATGAGGGAAAGTTCTATGCGCTTCCCCAGTCTCCTCAACTCTTCAAACAAATTCTCATGATGAGCGGCATGGACCGCTACTTTCAAATAGCAAGGTGTTTTCGTGATGAGGATCTAAGGCCCAACAGGCAGCCGGAGTTTACACAGCTGGACATGGAGGCCGCCTTCATCGATGAGGAATTCATTTATGAGGTCATAGAAGGTTTGACCGTCAGGATGTTTGCCTTGGGAGGGATCAGCCTGCCCAGTCCCTTTCCGCGGATGACCTACAGGGAGGCAATGGGCCGTTATGGCACCGATTCCCCGGATACGCGCTATGACATGACCTTCGAAGAGGTGACGGACATCTTTCGAGATACCGGCTACACGATTTTCCGTCAGGTCATTGGGCAGGGTGGCAGGATTAAGGGGTTCTGCGTGAAGGGTATGGCGGCCAGATTGAGCAAGAATGTACTCCAGAATGAATACGCTCTAGGGATAGTCCCATCATTAGGGGCAAAAGGGATGACCTGGATGAAAGTGATTGATGGAAATCTGGAGTCAAACATCACCCAGTTTTTCTCTCCGACCGAGCAAGAGGGCATTAAGGCACACTTCCGCGCTGAGGACGGAGATGTCATCATGATGGTTGCCGATGCCTCGGTGGAACTCATAGACAAGGTCCTCTGTAGCCTGCGGCTTCATGTGGCTGAAAGGCTTGGGCTGATCCCTAAAGATCGCTATTGCCCAATATGGGTGACCGACTTCCCCCTCTTTGAACTCAAGGATGGAAAATTGAGTTCCCAGCATCATCCCTTCACCATGCCTGATCGAACCGATTTCGATTCCACAGACGAGGCAGAATTGCTCGGGCTGAATTCCAGGGCCTACGACCTAGTTATAAATGGGGAGGAACTGGGCGGGGGTAGTATTCGTATTCATAAGATGGAAGTCCAAGATAAGATCTTCAAGGCTTTAGGTTTGAGCCCTCGTGAGGTGGAGACCAAGTTCGGGTTCTTTCTAAGGGCCATGGAATACGGTGCCCCACCGCACGGCGGCCTTGCCCTTGGACTTGACAGGGTCATTGCCATGATCTTGAAAACAGCATCCATCAGAGATGTCATCGCCTTTCCTAAAAATAGGAGTTCCCTGTGTCCACTGACCCTGGCCCCTTCCCCTGTGGACAGGTCACAGCTCAGGGAGTTGGGTTTGGGCGCCGCCGGCATGGCGGGAAAGCCCGTCATAGGATGGAGGCGGGCGGCGCAAGAAGATACCGTTGGGCGTCCCCTCGCAGAGTTAGAAAGAATTTCCAGGGGCGAGGTGAAGCATGTGGCAAAGCTTGCTCGCTTGAAAGTCACAGATCCGGAGGCAGACGCCTATCAGAAGGAGCTGAATGCCGTGTTAGAACACTTTGAGACGCTGCAAGAGTTAGATACGGAAAATGTGGAGCCCATGAGCCACGTCTTGGAAATCAAGAACGTGTGGCGAGAGGACGAACCGAAAAAATCAGGTCAAACGGAATCCCTGATGGCAAATGCGCCAGACGAGGAATCCGGCTACTTTAAAGTCCCAAAGATCCTGGAAGGCTAGAACATGCAGTTTTGTGATCATAGTGCGTCAGAACTGGCAAGAATGCTTCGGAAAGGCGAGGTAAGCTCTCGCGAGATCACGGAGTCTGTGTTCAAAAGGATTGACGAGAAAGAGGACGCTGTTCATGCCTTTATCAGGGTAACCCCTGAAATAGCGCTGAAGCAGGCCGATCTGGCGGACAGGAGATTTCGAGAAAAAAAGAGGGTTTCCCTTTTGAACGGAATACCCATTGCTATCAAAGACAATATGTGCACGCAAGGCATACCGACGACTTGTGGATCAAAGATTTTGGAAAA
>SMTZ1_10006663_pt1 | contig 11617 bp, 6 predicted proteins | sample DeeMarSWOR136_30_FD_25667 | JGI IMG/M metagenome (IMG submission 25667)
CATTTTTTTGGAGCTTTTGAAAAGCTCACTCAGTGAACTCTAACCTTCCATGCCAGGATGATACCAAGAATTACCAGGAACAACCCACTGATACCCGCTTCAGGACATCCCTTTTTTGTTCCAGCTTCTTCTGGACATGCATCTTCACAATCAGGTACTGTATCTGAATCAGAATCTACAGGACACCCTGTCTCATCTATTAGGCTGCAGCCTGGGTTATAGCACTGGTCTTCATCGTCTGTAACACCATCAGTGTCTGAATCTCCAGTTTGTGACTCTTTTTGACCTGTACCTGTGTCTGTACGTGTACTCTTTACTGTGACTATAGTTATACATCCATGAGGATTCTCTGCAGGTGTAATGACTGCACTTTCCAGATCATTTATTTTGACCTCGCCAGCAAAGCTAATTCCATATATGTCTTCTGCAGGCGCAATTGATGGTATTACTGACATGGCTGCATCAATGTAAGGATCAACCCAGTGGAACCCTTTCAAATGGTAATGTCCTGAAAACCAGTGAATAATAGTAATGTCATGACGAGAGAAAAGGTCTGAAAGGGTTTTATATTCATCCTGGCAATCATAAACCGCATTATTGAATGCAAAAGCAGCATCGCCTTCTACCCTATCCACTTCAATGTTGTCATGTAACTTCTGGCCATTCCATTTCATAAAATCTGTCCCACTTCGACAGTTAGATAAGGTTACAGGCGATGTGAACCAACCGCTGGGATCAGATACAATATGTAGTTCTCCCTTTATTTCTGTTTGAAATGCAAACGGGAGGTGGTACGGCCAGTACGGAACTTTAATATTCACAGAATCTTTGAGAGCTTCCAACTGGTATATAACAGGGTGATGTGAAAAGATAATGACGTCTGTAATTCCTTTTCTCTCACAGTAGTCAAGATGGGTTTCTAACCACTCATACGTGCCATGAGAAACACTCTCATGGAGGTTTGCATAACCCCAGAACTTCTTGAGTCCGGGAGGAATGCCTAGCCCTACAATATCGAAGTCATCTCGTGCGCAAAAGTCCAGGCAAATAAAATGATACAGCCCATAGTCGAAGGCAAAATTCTGGAAATACATCATATCAGGATGGTCACCCCGGTACGGGTTGGGTACAGGAGGCGGCTGACCAATCCATCCAGTAAGGTCCTGGCTCAGTTCATCATATTGTGAACCAAAGTATCCTCCTTCACCTTCGTTATCACGGGCTGCAAAAAGCTCTTCAGGATAGTCAGGAAATACATCGTTGTGGGCATACATGTCATACAAACACCACACATCGTGATTTCCTAGTAACGGAATGTAGTGAATACCTGCTCCTTCAGGACGTGGTTCTTCCAATCGTTCCAGCTCTGTTTTAATAAGGGTGTACTCCTGTCTGTAGCCTGCTTCATCTTTTGTAGCAAAAAAGTCCTGTGTTACACCGTGAATGAGATCGCCCAAAACGATCACAAATGCTATGTCATTGTCTGGATCTGAATCATTGTTCAATAAGATCACCTCTTCCACTGCAATCTGTAACCTATCTTCTCTACCCTGGAGATCTGTGAATGCAGCAAAGGAATACAGGGGGTTTCCCTCTCCAATAGTCATGTATTCTATATCTATATGTTCTTCTATAATGATCCAATCAAGGGCTGAACCAATGGAATATATATCTGGTGAGTGATAGGTGACTCTTATCTCTTTTGGGTTGGTCAATCCACCAGAAAAAGCTGGCAAAATCAATGCCACACATAGTGTGCTTATCAGGGTTATTTTCTTCATTTTATCACTTCTTTTGCAGGGCACTCCATCTCGTTTGCGGAAAGGTTGCTGATGATCTCTTACTTTGGTGCTCCTTCTTAAGGTTTGTGTTTGCTTTTTCATTTCTCATTCTTTTACTACAGCTTTCATCCCATCACAAAAGAAAGATGTATGCTTGTATAGCTTGAAAATCTCTCATAATCTGTAAATTCAGGAAAAGTAACAACTAACAATCCATCATCTTCTGCAAGGAGATGAACCACATGTGTCTTCAAAATTTTCGCAATAACTGCAACTCCAGCCCTCATTTTCAACTTGTAATCCTGATCAAGCGAAACCTTTTTATGTAAAGGATGAGTTTACATCAAAGTGAGAAAAACATGGTCCACATAACAAAGGTCACTACAAAAGGATTCAAATCCTATGGGAACAGGATAATCTCTGTTAAATTATCCCAGAATTTCACATGTATAGTAGGTCCCAACGGTTCGGGAAAATCAAATATTATTGATGCAGTCTCTTTTGTCCTGGGCAGGTTGTCCACCAAATCCATGAGAGCAACAGTGTTATCAGATTTGATCTTTACAGGTTCCAAAAAGATGAACCCAGCAAAGTACGCAGAAGTTTCCATCTATTTGGATAACACAGATAATATGCTCCCTTTTGATCGCAAGGAGGTGATCATCTCCCGGAGTGTGGACGCATCTGGAAAGAGTGTCTACCGGGTGAACAGAAAGAGGGAAACCCGCACCTATGTTCTGGATGTTCTATCCCAGGTAGGTATCTTTCCTGAAGGACACAACATTATCATGCAGGGAGATATTACCAGGTTCATCAAGATGTCGTCCTGGGAGAGGAGGGGGGTCATAGAGGAAATATCAGGAATTGCTGAATACAATGAGAGAAGAGAGAGAGGAGATCGGGAATTGGCAAAGGCTGAAGACAATATTGCGCGGGTAGAATTAGTGTTGAATGAAGTGGAAAAGCAGATGAACAGATTAGAAGCAGAAAAGAGTGATGCCCTCCGGTACCAATTTTTGAAAGACGAAATCTACAAGTTTAAGGGCTGGCTCTACAAAGGCGAGCTGAAGAATGCACAGGGGAAGCTGCAGAAAACTGTGGAAAAGGTTGAAAAAAATAAAGGTGAAGTAGAAGAGAGTAACCAGAAAATTTCAGACACTGTTTCAAAGATTGACCAGAAAGAAAAAAATTTTGATCTCATCAATTCAGAAATTGAAAAGTTAGGAGAAGAAAAGCACCTCTCTATTAGCAGGGAGATCGAACGTCTGAGAGGAGAGGTAAAAACTATAGAGCAAGGGTTATCCTTTTTAGAGGAGAGAAAGCGTCAAATAGAAACCCGAAAGCAAAATGGTGAAAGAGAATTAGAGAAAAACAGAGAACAGATTCAAAAAGAATCAGAAAGAATAGAACTTTTGGAGGGTCAAAGAACTCAGTTGGACAGCCAGATTTTAAAATTGAAACAGGAGTACCAGAAACATGTGTCAGTGTTATCAGAAACTGGGTTAGAGAACCTGGAGAAAATCTCCCAGGAATTAGACGAGAGAAAAGACGAATTCTTCTCTCTAGAGGCCCACATAGATATTTTGGAAAATACTATTGAGAACCTGCACAGAACGAGAAAAGAACTGGAGACTGAACGTGAATCTCTCAATGCACAGAAAGAAAATCTGGAAAATGAGGTTTTAAACCTTGAAAAATTATTGGTAGATACGGAACAGAACATAAATACTGTAACTGAACAGTTCATCTCTTTGGAAGAAGAGAGAAAAACCTTGAAGGAGAACCTTTCTAGAATTGATACAGATTTGCTCACAAAGAGATCTGAATCCATACGGTTGCACTCCAAGTTACAGGCTTTCAAAGAAGACCAGAGAGCATCTCCGTACAAAGCGGTTAATACAATTTTACAGGCAAAAGATAAAATTGGAGGCATTTTTGGAACAATCTCCCAGTTGGGTCAAACTGAAGCTCAGTACCAGACTGCTTTGGAGGTGGCTGCAGGTTCCCGAATTCACAACGTGGTGGTGGACACCACTGAAACTGCAAAAAAGTGTATACAGTATTTGAAAGCATGCAGAGCGGGGAGAGCTACCTTTCTGCCGCTGGATCGGATGCAGACAAGAAGTTATCCTCAGGTTTTAAAGGAGGGAGTCATTGACTATGCTATTAACCTGGTGGATTTTGATAAAAAGTTTCAGTCTGCTTTCGAGAATGTCTTTTCTGATACACTGGTGGTAAAAAATCTGGAAGTGGATATAAAAGGGAAACGTCTGGTCACTTTAGAAGGTGACATATTCGAGCGGGGTGGAGCTATAACGGGTGGTCATTACTTTAAGAGGAAGTTTTCCAGCGCTTTTTTGATTTCAGAAGATGAAAAGCAGTTCAGAACAGTGCAGGAAGAGCTGCAGATGCTCAAGGAAAAAAGGAAGAAAACGACACAACAGTTATCTGTGATTGAACCAGAATTACAAACTACATATGATGAGAAAATCAAACTGGAAGAAAGGCTTCCCTCGCTAAAGAAAGAGTTTGATCGGGTTAGAAAGGAAAAGGATACAATTTTGTCTGATATAGAAGAGAAGGAGAACAGGATTTCATCGATTTTGAAGACAGTAACAGATAAGAATGAGGAACTTTCTGCAGATGTACAGAAGAAAAAAGAGCTTGAAGAAAAGATTGATGTCCTCGAGAAAGAAAAGGAGGAAATATCAAAGCCTTTAAAACAGGATGAACTGGAAAGAATTGAAGGAGAGCTCGAATTGCTAAGGACTCACAGAGGAGATACTGATTCTGAGAAAGTACAGGCACAATCCAGGCTCCAGTTCCTCGAAGAAGATATTGAAAGAATTGAAGCTGCCTTAACAGAAATTCTCCCACAGATTGTAGACCTCAACACTCAAGTTGAGTCAAAGAGGAAGGAGAAAGAAGGGATTGAAAAAGAATTAAGAGAGAGAATCCAGGATGAGGAATCTTTTGATGAGAAAATAAGAAATTTAAGGGCTGATAGATCCAGAATAAGGGATGAAATATCTAACCTCAGAGAAACCAAGGAAACGCTCCAGAAAAAAGTCTATGAATGTGAATCCGCTTTGAACCTTTTGGAGAATCAGAAAACGCAGTTAGAAGAGGAAATTGAAGAATTAAGAGATTTGGGTGCACAGTACCCTGTAGAAGGTGAGTACGAAGACTTGAAGGAATTGAAGTTCAAGATCAAACAGATGGAGCGGGAAAAAGAACAGTTAGAACCCATTAATATGCGAGCAGTAGAAGAGTTTGCTGAAGTCCAGCTGCGGTTTATCGAGTTGAAAACGAGAATTGATAAGTTATACCTGGAGAGGCAATCTATTTTAGATTTTATTGCAGAAGTGGAGTCCCAGAAAAAGAGTGTCTTTCTGGAAACTTTCTTCGAGGTAGCAGAAAACTTTTCCAGGATTTTTGCTGAATTGTCCCCGGGAGGGTCTGGTTCATTACTCTTAGAAGAGGAGGAAGATCCCTTTGAAGGTGGGCTGGACATTGAAGCTTCTCCCCAGGGAAAGGAGTTAAAGCGGGTGGAGGCTATGTCAGGTGGTGAGAAAGCACTAACTGCTTTAGCCTTCGTGTTTGCAGTCCAGCAGTACAAACCTGCACCCTTCTACTTCTTCGATGAGATCGATGCTCACTTAGATGATGAGAACCTGACCAGAGTGGCAGAACTGATCAAGAGAGCTTCTGAGAACACGCAGTTCATTGTGATCACGTTACGGGATGTGATGATGGCAACAGCAGACTTACTGTATGGTGTATCTATGAAGGAAGGTGTGTCAAAGATCGTATCAGTGGAACTGGAAAAGATTGCAGAATACAAGGAGCCTGAAGAGGCTGTGGTAGCAGTCTAAGTGTTAGAAATACCTGACAGCAGTAAAGTTGCAGTGAATTGAGAAGAACCAAAGGTGAACAATCTTACCATAGATTTTTATGTACTGAATATGTTATTTTGTTTAGAGAAGATAAAAACAAAGAGAAATTGATAGAAAACAAGGAGTGACAGAACATGGTGATGAGTAGAGAGACATTCGTAAGAAACGAACCTCAAGAAAAAGAAAAAATCAAGCTTAATATAGAAGTGAAGGATTTTGGGCCCATAGTTAGTGGCAAGATAACGCTCAACCCACTTACCTTGTTAATTGGACCTAACAATTCAGGGAAATCATATGCTGCAATGTTAATCCATTCCTTATTTGAATCATTTACTCCAGATATACCTGTCAGTATGATCAAGAATTTTCCTAGATATTTTACTACCCATATGTTTCGCAGAGAGTTCTCAGAGCTATGGAGCCAGATAGATAATGTGAAAGAAGGAGAAGAATTAGAAATTCCTTTAGAAAATATCATTATCAAAATATTCGAAGAAGTATACAATAAAAGGCTAAACAGTGAGATTTTGCGTTCATACGCTTGCCCTTTAAGAGAATTGATCAAAATTGGAGAAAAATCATTTATATTAAAAATCTCTTACAATTCCAATGAAACTAACCTATTGTACCAAGAAGACAAACTAAAGGTCAAATGGTATCCAGAGCTAGATATTAGAATAAAAGTTGAAGTACTAGAACAACGTGATATTAGAATCGAAGTTCTAAAAGATGATAAGGTTTTCCACAAAGGGAGGAGAATGAAAGTGTGGGAAACAAGAGAAGGTAGAGAAGACATGTCTCTTAAAATGATGCAACTGATTTCAGAACTTCTTTTGGTTGATATTTTCAAGAATATGGGGGTGCCCTGTTACTACTTGCCTGCGGCCAGATCAGGCATACTCCAAGGTCACAAAGCCCTAGCTGCAACCATAGTGAAAAAGTCACCCCTTGTAGGCATAGAAAAACAGGAAATTCCAAAATTCTCAGGAATTGTATCTGATTTCATATCTTCTATCCTTTCTTTGCCTGAAGAAGAAGGCCCTTTTTATCAGCTTGCTCAGGATCTTGAAGGAGAACTCCTCAAAGGAGAAATCGTGGTAAAAACCTTGGATGAATATTTTTACCCAGAAATTCGCTACAATTTCCAGGGGGCAGAAATTCCATTACACAGAGCTTCTTCCACTGTTTCTGAATTAACACCTTTAATTTTATATCTCAAGTACATGGTTGAACCAGGAAGCATTCTCATAATTGAAGAACCGGAAGCACATCTCCATCCAGAAAATCAACGAATTTTAGCAAAGTATCTGGTCAAACTCATACGGAACGGTGTTAACATAGTAATCACTACCCATAGTGACTACCTCATAGAACAGCTAAGTAGTTTTATTCTCCTCAGCAGAGTTGAACCAGAAAAAAGAGTATCAAAATACGGTTATACTGAAGAAGATTACTTGAAATTTGATGAAGTAGCCGCCTACGTTTTCAACTATGATGAAAAAAACAGCGGATACAAAATAAGTGAAATTGGAATAACGGAAGAAGATGGAATTTCGCAAGAAGAACACATGAGGATCATTGAGGCCCTCTATGAAGAAACCTTAAAACTGCGAAAAGATTTAAGCTCTGAGTAGATGGAGAGGATTTTTATGTCCATCATTGAGTGCATTAAAAGCCAATATTGCAACGCAGCAGTATCCCACTGTTCTGAGAAAGGCTGCACATTGAGACTTACTAACCTTGGTAACTATGTCATATTGCAAAATTTGTGATCACCTCATTTTTGTTGGAAATAAATTTATCATCATTGTTATTGTAGAATTTAAGAGTAGAAATGCGAAGCCAAGCGAAATAGAAAAAAAGTTAACCAATTGCTCCATGGCTGCACTAAATATTCTTGAAAGATGCAGTGATATCCCTCCCAAATGTGAATTCTATCATATTGTCATAGTAAGAAACTGGCGCCCCCATGAGTACAGGAAGATAGTGAATATGAATGTGACTGTTAGAGGAAAAAGATATTCTATCATACCAAAAACAAAGGATTTGGTTCTCTCAGATTTGATATCAGAGTTCGAATAGAGCACTAACAAAAAGAGCACATAGCATAGGCAAGACAGCCACATGCTGCAGAAAGCGTTTAATTACTCCAGCTCAAGGACATTTCTAAAGCTTTCTCTTTTCTTCTTTTTCCCTTTCGGGGTTTTACTGCCGCTCCACCATGCGTATACAGCCTGCAGAGCAGACATCTATGCACAGACCGCATCCGTGGCAGTTGTTCCGGATGACTTCAAGGTTATCATCTGTCATCTTGCGGGCACCAAAGTAACAGACTTCCACACAGGCAGCACAGTCAGTACAGGCATCCATATCGGTCTCCTCGATGAAGGTGCCCTTGTCGCAGGGCGCAGCTGATTCTGCAGTAAAGTAGTAACAGCAATCATCGCAACAAAAACAGATGCCTTGAATACTGGTTTTATCATCTTCGTACCGAAACGGTCGGACAACCAAGTGATTTTCTTCTGCTTCTTTGAGGATGCCCTCCACGAATTCCCGGTCAACCTCTCTGAAGTTCGAGCCAGTGCCGCCCATTTGTGTATCAAAGAAAAGACACACATCCATACGGGAACGCTTGCAACCTGGCCCGCTTTCCCGGCATCCACAGTTGGAAACCCAGTACTTATCATGCTGGTCTGTTATTTCGTGCGCTTCATCTCGTGTACACACGAAATGGAAATGTAGTTCCTCATTCATAGGTATCTCCATCCATGATGTATTACATGCTTCATCATATGTTCATTGATAAGGTTTTTGATTTCTAGGGGCTTTCAGCCTTTTCCTTTTGTTTTGTTACAGGTGTAACAGGTATATTATCATAAATTTTTAAAATTTAATAAAAATAGATAATTTTAAAGCTATTATATTCCTGAACACCCGGAAACTGATGATTTAGTTAGCAGCCAAAGCTCTCAAAACTGATCTCCTGAGCTTCCAATATTAGAAGGTTCTTAAAGACTGCATTGACAAGTAGAGGTTGAACAGATAGAATCTGTAATCTTTCAGCACTGTTTGTGATAGTACTCATTGGAGTAGAACACACCAATAAATTCTCCACTGCTCCTTTTTTTCCAACCGCTGTGATTTGAGGAATCTGGTATTACTAATCTAGAAATTTCCTCACCAACATATATACTACAACCCCTGCAAGAACCAGGACCACATAACCAGAAGCTTCCTTTTCTTCTACTTCAGGTAGTTCCCCATCGAAGTCTGCATCTGTTTTTAACCTGAGTAAGTGAACGATTAGAGGTGCAATATCCACGTGGTTACACTGTATATAGCCCTGGGGTACACCTGCACCTGTCATGTACAACGGGATGTCTTGTTCATCTAGCGAACCATGCATCCCCTTATAGTACGTGAGCAATGGCTCTGGAATGAAAAGGTACCCTTCTTCTGCCAGTAAAATCAGATCAGGAGCAGCAGGGTGGTCTATGTGATAGGCACCATACTCAGGAGGCTCAACCACTTCTTGAACACCATCCAGTTCTGAAACGTATTCTTTCACTCCTCCTTCCACATTATACAGGAACGCGCATCTTCCAACATGTAATGGCCAGGCTTCATGCCCTGCATTTCTCAACAACACATGAATGGAAACTGCCTTTGACACAGAGCTCATCCCGTGATCTGCTGTCACAATTAGTGCACTATTTTCGTCTAGAGAGTCCCTTAACGAGTAGATCAAATTCTGAACCAGAGATACTGCCTCTTCTACTTCCTTTGACTGTGGTCCATAGTCGTGGCCCCAATCATCGAGTATAGGTACATTGATACACACAAAGTCCGGATGCTCTCTTTCTGTGACCTGATCAATAGCATCAAATATCCACTGTGTCAGCTCATGAGGATCTTCAGGAGGTGCAGACAAATACACTGGATAAGATAATGGTGACACACACAGGTTAGCTCTTTTCCCTATGAATCCAGCCAGTCCTTTCTTTCCAGAGATAAATATACCCTTTTTGCTGTTTTCTTTTAGAATTTCAAAGAGTGTTTGAACCTCAATCATTTCCGAGGTGTAATTCTTGGTCTTCATGTCTTCAATATACTCATTAGCCAGAATGCCGTGCCTGGAAGGGTACACTCCAGTCAGCAACGAAGTATGTCCCGGACTGGTCATCGTAGGGAACACTGCCTGGCACTCACCTTCTAGAGGAAATCCTTTCAGAGAAAAGACAGATGGGTCTGCTCCATCTAAAACCAGGAGAATTACCTGGTCAGCATGGCCAAACTCATGCTGGGTTGGTACAAGGAAAAGGGGGAAAACAAGTATGATGGTTAACAATTTTTTCATGATAGTGCAGGTCAATATCCCCTTAAATATTTTGTGGATTGAAGCTGGAATATTATAAGGTTCCACACAAAAGAACCTTCTGTAACAAGAATCTGTGTGTAGTCAGAGGATTACATACAATGGATGATACCGAAATAAGCTGCAGCGCATGTTATCACGTCTCTTTATTTCACTGAGTGAAAAGTGAGAAGTCTCCTCTTCACACGATCCGGGGAGATAGTATAAATAGCAGGTTCAGACACAGTACCAGGACTGCTGCCAACTTTTTCCCACTGCAGTATTATTTTCCCCTTACAGTCACAGCTTTTTCGCGTACGCCTTGATCTCATCTAGGATGTCCCTTTTAACACCTCGTCCTCCCAGATACTCAATTAATTCTTTCAACTCCTGTACAGCTTCTCTTTTTCTTCCCAAAGTTGCTAATAAGGCAGCCTTTGTTCGCGCCAGTTGATGATATGTGATGTTCTGAAAGGTTGTCTCGTCTTGTTCGTGTTGCTTTGCTGCTCGATTGGTCAGGACTAATGCTTCTTCTGGATTAGCTTGACGATATATGAACCGCTTACCGTCCATGATCCTGTGGAACGGATGAGTCAGATTTTGTGCCAACATTAATGACAGATGCGCTCCTACTGGGCTTTCCTGAAACTTTTCAGCCATGGTTCGAAGGTAATCCATGCCAGCTTTGAGGAAAGGTGAGTCTGAGCCGCCAAGATAGAGTGCCATACCAGTAATCCGTGAGTAGAAGGTTTGAGCAGCACGATCTTCTTCGCGCGAGAGTGGATATCCAATGCGTATGTGATGGATATCTGAGGGGATGAACACCTCACCTAATCCCTGGTAAACAGCCTGGATGCGATAAAGACCTGGTTCATCAAAGTAGTGGCCATGTCTCCCAAAACTCACTTGAATGTTTTGACAGTGTCGCCCTCCAGGAGGTAATTCTCTCATTTCAGGTTCACCCATCTTGCACAGAAGAGGCTCATAGATCAGTGTACGTCCATCAGGACGTTGGATGTGGAGGAGTACTCCACCAAACTCTGGGTTCAACTCTGTGGCAAGGCTCATAGGGGTATCAGAGATATTCTTGACCTTGAGTTCGAGAATGACTGGCTCCATGAAGTGGAAATAATCCTTTGAACGAACAAGAAACTGTAGAGGTCCTTCTGTAACTTCAGGAATTGTGCTCAGTGCAGCACCTTCAACGAGGGGCTCTCCACCAAGGATTACAGCATTCCGGTCACCATGACGAAGGTGAATTAATTCCTCGTCGTCAAACCTGAAGCAGAAGTTACTCCAGAATGCATTCAAACCATTGCGATGATCATATCGGTATGGGTAGTTCATCCACGAGAGTGCATCAGGCCGATTCCTCTGGGGTGGGTTTGCATGAGATTTTTGCCATGAATGTAAAAGGTTGAACGCATGCCCTATTTCATGGACATAGCAAAACAGAAAAGTTCTCATAGCAGCAGCTTCAGTCTCATGAACCAGTGCAGTGGAGGGAAGGTCTGCAAACCACGGATGGTTGCGGAAGACTGCAATCCCTTGGCGACCTGGAGGCTTTACACTCCAGTCGAACATAA
>SMTZ1_10006826_pt1 | contig 11617 bp, 5 predicted proteins | sample DeeMarSWOR136_30_FD_25667 | JGI IMG/M metagenome (IMG submission 25667)
GTTGGGAATGCTAGTGGAACAGACTATCCAATTATTCCATTTAAGGTGAATCCGTATACCTATATCGATTATAGCGCAGGACTAATTTTAGAGGAAATGATCGACTGTGCCAATACTTGGAACATGGATGGCAATGCCATGGTTCACCTCGAATTCTCTGGCATGAGTTATGTATTCGAACCAGCACTCGATGGTGAAAATACAGTTCTTTGGGATGAAATTGAATATCCACCTTATGGAATTCCAAGTATAACTTACTTGTGGACTGATGGTGCAGGCACTATCACTGAAGCAGATTTGGTTTTAAATAAATACCACACCTGGATTAACCTAGAATTTTTTGGTGGTGATCCTTCTGCAGCACCTCCATCCAGCCTCATAACAATAAACTGGGCTACCCATGAATTTGGTAACTTTCTTGGTCTGTCCGACTTGCATGGTGCCAATGACATGGAAAAGACCATGTTCGGTTTCAATTTTGCTGAATACATGGATTTAATTTTCTTAGATCAACATGCCATTGACCTTCATCCAGAGGATATTGAAGGATTACAATGGATTTACGGTCATGGATGCTCAGTCAATTTTGCGGCAGATCCTGCAGTTGGCGTCGGGCCAATGACCGTCCAGTTCATGAACAATACTAAAAGCAAATATCCTATTGCGAGCTACTTATGGGATTTAGGCAATGGCGAAACCAGCAACGAGCAGAACCCGACAGCCACTTATGATGCGGAAAATGCTGAAGGGTTTGATGTTAGTTTGACTGTGACTGATGTTTATGGTCATACTAATACGGGAACCATTCGCGACGCTGTAAAAGTTAATGTTCGGGTGGCTGCAGATATTCTGGCAGAGCCAACCTGTGGTTATGGTCCATTAACGGTACAGTTCGAAAATAAGACCACTGGTACGGCTGAAGAATTCCTCTGGGATTTTGGCGATGGTAATACCAGTAACCATAAAAATCCAATCCACACTTATGCTGAATCTGGTGTTTATAGTGTATCTTTAACTTCCAGCGGTCCGGGTGGAAAACATACACAATCCATTGCAGGTTTGGTCGAGGTATATGATGATGTGGAACATCTCGGTCTGACTTACCTCGAACTGGTTGACCATAGTGGTGAGACTTGGCGAGGTGAAGGCTGGGATAACGCCGTCGATCATGACACCTACCATACCCAGGGAACGACTAATGTCAAAGGCGATCATCCTTTCGCTGTTTTTACATTTGATGATGGCTTCTCACGAACAATTGAAAAGGTCCGATTGCTTACCGATACAGGCCTCGAAGGAAAAGAAGGTGATTGGGTATCTGACTTTACCATAGCTATATCGACAGACGGTGAAAACTACACTGAAGTTGGAACGTTCCGAAAAGCTGGCGGCGGTTGGCAAGATTTCACTTTCGATCCTGTTGAAGCCCTGTTTGTGAAATTGACCTGCGAAGCTAGTTCACACCGATGGCAGCAGATTGGTGAGTTTGAAGTCTATGAAAAAATCGTAATGCCAGATATTGCTGGCTCAATTATCATGGCTTCGGAATCTCATATCGCCAATGGTTATGACCAGGCTGGAGTTAAAATTGCATTAGCCGATGCCAATGGGAATCCCGTAGCTGATCTTTCTCCTTCATATTTCAGAATAGCAGCTACTGGCAGCAAAAATTACTATAATATTGTAACTGAAACAGATGATCCAGGTGTTTACCTGGGTACCTTTAGTTCTCTGAATGCCGAGGACAAAAATGTATCAGTTCGTATCGGTGGAATTCGACTGTTGTCCTCCACATTAACAACATCGACGCCGGTAGCCGTGAAATTTACTGAACCAGAATTAACAAAAGAAGAGTTAGTGGTACATGAAGGTTCAGAAACCTGGCGCAGTGAAGGCTGGGATAAAGCAGTCGATGGTGATCCAGAAACTCAAGTGGCAGCTTCAAAATTCAATGGTTGCTACGGTATTTATAAATTTGCCGGGGAAGGTGAACGAGCCATCATTAAAGTTCGTCTTTTCAGGGGCAATGGCAAGGGCTATCCACAACAACTGGTAACTGAATATAAAATTTCAACCTCAACTGATGGCGTCAATTTTACTGAGTTATTCAGGAAATATACCGATGCTACCGATTGGGAAGAAAAACTTTCATTACCTGTGATAGCTAAATATATTAAGATTGAATTACTGGAGTCTCAAGACAAATACCGTGCATTTGCAGAATTAGAAGTTTACACCACACCATTAGTTGCCACCAGCTTTGACGGATTAGTTGTTGGGGCATTTAAGTCAACAGACTTAATTCCGACGAAGTATGCCCTGCGTCAAAACTATCCCAATCCGTTTAATCCGGAAACCATGATATCTTTTGATCTGCCGGAACAAGCTAAAGTTACCTTACAGGTTTACAACCTGATGGGTCAATCTATCAAGACTTTGGTCAATGAAAGAAAAGTCGCTGGTAGATATCAAGTGGCATGGGATGGTACGAATGATAAAGGCCTGTCTGTTGCCAGCAGTGTTTACTTCTATCGAATCAAAGCAATTGGTGAAACAAAGGAATTTTCTCAGAAGATGAAGATGATGTTGATTCGATAGTGTTAACCTGATTTAAAATGAAAACCGGATGGAGTTAGTTCAGGCTTCATCCGGTTTTTTTTATTGAGTGCTTAAAACTTTACACTCACACCAAAAGTCGGCAACAACGGGAATTGATAACTGTCACTTCGTTGAGAATAATCTTCATTCCAGATATAATCGTAAATATTTTTGTGATTATAAATATTCAAAATCTCAAGATAGATTGAGAATGGCACTCTGCCCCATTTAAACCAGTAATCTGCCCTGATATCCAATCTTTGATAAGAAGGCAATCGTTTAGAATTGATGGGACCTTCAATTGGAAAATAACTGGTTGTTTCAGCAATATAGATGATACTATCCAATGGCGTATAAGGTCTACCAGAATAGATCAGCCATTTTAAAGAAATATCCCACTTAGGATGTGGGTGAAAATTAATCACTGCGGAAACAGTATGACGTTGATCCTGCATGGGATAGTACTCCCCACCCTGAGATTCGTCCTTTCTTTTCGATATTGAATAAGAATAGCTGATCCAGCCATCCAGTTTACCAGAAACTCTCTTTTGCAGGAAAACTTCTGCACCATAACTTTTACCGGTACCGGTATTAGTAAAATTCTTAACCGGGTTTTTAACAATCAACTTATGAAAATCCTTATAATATAATTCAATTCGAGTAATAACATTGAGGGACATCTGTCTTTCCAAACCTAAAATATAATGAATTGCTTGCTGCGCTGTTAGGTTGCGATTGCCATTATCAGCATCCATTTGCACCGGATCTTTAGGAAATTGATGATAAAAGCCCCAGGCTCCTTTGAGCGCACTCTTTTCATCAATAGTAAAAGAAAAGCTTAACCGTGGACTCAACACCGTCTGCTGGGAGACATCAAAATATTCCCACCGTAGACCCGCATTTATCGATAAAATCGGAGGGAGCAACTCCCATTGATCCTGAATGTAGGCGCCAGCATAGTTATAACATCGTTCATTGTCCATCATCACTCGTGTCGAATCATCTGAAATACGAACACTGGTGTTTTTATTCTCTCCTGCAAAAAGCATCCAATAGGATTTATTGAAATACATCTTTTGAACCACATCTGAACGGTGCAGATAAAGACCGGTTTCAATTTTATGATTATTGAAATTTAAAAACGTCGCATCCTCTCGAAAATCCCAGTTTCGGGCATGAAATTGGATCCACTGTGGATGTAAGCCAAACGTACGGTATTTAAATGGCTGTTTTGAATAAGAGAAAGTAGTATGAGTAAAAGCTTTAGGAGCTATAATCCATTTCCAATCGAAAGTGGCAATCGACATTTTATTATTCCAATCATAATCCCCACTGTCTGCTGGAGTGTCTTCACGGACAGCGTCGTCAAATTTCATTCTCATTCGATCACCGGTATGTAACCCGCTGAACGAAAGCAGATTGTTTTCTCCCAGAGGATAAAATAGAATCATCTGCAAATCGTAAAAATTGGGAAAGATATAATTTTCAAACGCCCCAATTGCTTTCATTAATTGGTCATGATAGGTACGTCTCGCCGACAGAAACCATGATCCGCTACGATGCGGAACTGGTCCGCCCATATATGCATTCGCGCTCAAAAAACTGAGACTGACCTTCCCTTCAAAATTTTCTTTCTTCCCTTTCTGATTGGTAACCGTCAAAATCGAAGACATTGCATTGCCATGACTGGCAGGAAAACCCCCGGCATAAAACTCGACACGATCAATTAACTCCGGGTTAAAAATGCTGACCATTCCGCCCAGATGATACGGCTCATAAATAAAGGTACGATCCAATAGCACAATATTTTCATCAGCACGCCCGCCGCGAACATACATCCGTCCCGAAAAATCCGCCTGACTGACTACACCAGGCAGCGTCTGCACCGTCCGCGTCACATCTTCAAACGCACCCGATACTTTGGTCAATTCCCGCCGCTGGAGTACCTGGCTGCTGACTTCTGGCTGCTTATTCACCAGGGGACGCTCCCCTGAAACCGTAACTGCCTGAAGCTCAATCGCCTTTTGAACCAGTCGTATCCGGAGATGAGTCGTTTTATTCGCCTGAACTTTAACATTTTTTAACTCAAACACCTTGTAGCCAATCATACTAAATTTGATAAAATATTCTCTTTCGGGTAGATCGAGCCAGAATCGTCCCTGTAAATCGGAGGCAGTACCTTTTTTGGTGCCAGTGACAATCACGTTTACACCGACTAAGGGATCTCTCGTTTTGGCGTCGAGGATGATACCTGTTATTGTGCCATTGTTAGTTTGACAGAAACCATTAGAAGTGACCAAAGAAACTAGCAATGAATTTAAAACAATGAAATTTTTCATCAATGATGTGAATATTCTTCTTTTTCCATTATTTCATTTCTATGGGATGAAATTGTTTCCGCTTGGCAAGTTCACCTCGCTAGATATTTACCAACCGTTTTATTTAACTTCACTCGGAAAATACTTAACCTCCACATAAGGTATTAAATTCCCTTGTTCAACTACGACTCGTGCTTCTTTTTTTTCTAACTTTATATTAGCTGAAACTGACTGATATTCCATACTTGGCCAATAAGCAACCTCTACTCTTATAATGTATTCCCCAGATTTTGCTGTTTTTCCCAAACAGTCCTTTAAATTCCAGATATAAATATGATGTCCGACATCAATGCTGGCGCCTGTGACGGCATCGGCATCGGAGAAATTAGAAGATTCTGCCCAATCAGAAAGGTTGGCTTGCTGTTCTTTAGCATAGCCACTAAATCCAGAGACATAGATCGTTTTCACAAATTCACCCTCTTTCGTCTCGACCCATACCGCTGTTTGTGGTGGCAGCTCATCTCGGAAGCCAAGAACAAAGTCTATCACCACAAAAGGTTTCTCATATTTAGAAAGATCAATATGTTTTATCGGCGGTCGCATTATTTCAAATACGCTCTGGGCTGCTAGAGAGTTTGAATAGTCAGATACAACTTTTATCCAATTGGTCATTGCTTTTTTCTGGTATGCTGCACCGAGCCAGTACAATGCCTCAGCCCTGGTAGAATCAGGAGCATCACTATTAATAATCCCATTTAAGTCCTCCATTGCCAGATCGAGTTTTCCCACGAAGAAAGGCATTTGAACTCCAGCAATCGCTCTCGTAAGCTTAATCTCAATGTCATCTGGCGCAAGTGCATAAGCTTTGTCCAATAATCTTGTCACCTCAAAAGCAATATTGGTACGCAGGTCAGTATCCTCGTAAATCCTTTCGTCATATCCTCTGGCTGCTAATTCTCCGAGTGTTTGTATAAGCAATTTATAAGCTTTCACATTCGATGAATCGATTTTAACAGTTTTCTTAAATATTGTTGCAGCATCATCGAAATTCCTGGCAGTGATATAAGCTTCTCCTAATTGTAACAGAAGCTCTGAATTTTCAGGGTGTTGTTTGACTTTCTGTTTCAATTCACTGATTTCAACCGTATCGGGGACCTTTTTTATGGTCGCTTCCTGCTTTTTTGCTGTTTCAAGTTTATTAATCTGGTTTTCAGCATTCTCTGCCATCTGTGTTCCTGGGACAAGTTCAATCACCTTCTCCCATGCAAGCTTAGCCTGTTGTTTGTCTTTCTTTTTCTGATATCCCTGGCCTAACAGGTTGTAAACATCGACAAGCATATCGTTTGATATCTTACCAGGAGATTTCTGGGACATGTCAATTAAAACTTCCAGATCACGGACTCCAATGTCCAATTTACCAAGGAACTCAGGCACGTTTATTCCCATTATACCTCGATGGTAACGAGCAAATGGATTGTCTGAATCAAGCGAAACAGCCTTATTTAACAGTTCAAAGGACTTTTGAACCAATTGTCCCGCTTCCATAAAGTCACTTGTCCTTCCAGCCTGCATTCCTGTAAAAAGCCCTAAATAAGAATAAGTAGTCGAGTTATCGGGAAATTTTTTAACTGCTTCCTCCATCATCTGTACTGCCTCCTCGAGCTTGTTTGACTCCTGGTAATTTTCAGCTTTTTTGATGTACTCTTCAATGGTTTGGCTCTGAGCAATACTGGTACAAACTGCCAGAGACAGAACGATTAGACATTTTACTACTGAATTCATAACGATCCTCCTCTTCAAAAAGTTAACTGGACACTTTTTTAATTTTGTTCCATTTTTAAAGTTCACTAAACCACATTCATATCAATAACAGATACGAAAAGTAGAATACATTTACTTTATGTTAACACAAAATTTTACTACTTGACAAAATGATAATTACATTTTATATTTAACGATAATTTAAAAAATAAAACTGTTAATGACAAGGTTTTTCTTTTAAATCTTTCAGCTAACTACTTCTGCAAAAACATCTTCCTCGATGCGGTAAAACTGTCTGCTTCAAGTCGGTAAATATAAATACCGCCTGGCTGATGCTGCGCATCCCAGGTCACACTGTGCAAACCTTTTGATTGAAATCCATCCACCAAAACAGCGACGACCTGACCGAGGATATTATAAATCTTGATCCTGACATGGCTGTCTTTAGCCAGCGAATAGATAATGGTTGTGGTTGGATTGAATGGATTGGGGTGATTCTGGGCTAAAGAGAAATCTTGTGGCGTAACTGTTTCGAGTTCCGCCCTGTCCTGCCATGCTATGACTGGTGATTGCGAGTTGATTCCATGCAAAGGTAATTCATGTTCCAGGTACGCCAGTGTAGCTGCGACTTCGGCGGCGTAACTGGACTCTACTTGATTAAGAGCAAGGTCGAGCAAATCAGCCACTGCTGCTTGAGGTACGGTAATATCCAGACCTTTGACAGCTTTCATATATAGCCTGGCCAATTCCGCCCCATAAACCGATAGACGTCGTTTAGTCTCTGACTCTTTTTTGGTTAATATATAGCCATAGTAACTAATAAATTCACGAAAACTTACCTCAGTGCTGGCAATGATCGCGGCTGCAGCCACATTGCTCAAGCCGAATTCCTGGGCAAAATCAGCAGCATAAGCGGTAACAAGCAGCACTGGAATGGCAGGAGAACGGAGTCGCGCTGACAGCAAAATCCTTTTCCCGATGTTTGGATCCTCATTGCGCTTAATCAGAACGTCTACGGCAACCTCGACCGCAATATGGGCAATGGACGGCGCAAATTGAGCTGCTAACGCTGTTGCTTGCTCAGGATCAATATTGTTATCCAGCAGAATTTGTTCAATGGAATCCTGAATTTCCGGTTTTAGCGTAATGACATGTGCAGAAACATAACCGATTCCTGGCGTTGTGCGACCTTCGTGATGCGCGGTGTAATCCGCACCCCAGGTCTCATTGTGACTGGTAAATCCATAAGCAAAGGCTTTCACCTTCTTTGTTCTGGCATTGTTCACAACTTTTTCGAACTGGTGATGAGTTTGTGACCGCAAATAATCGAAATAAGGTGAATCAAAACTGGCGTTGAACATATCCGGAACCATTGCCCCGTACATCTCTTGCCGATTCAAATAGCCCCAGCTTTTACCAAAGTGCTTAGCAAAGTAGGCATGCGTTGCAGAGCCCCATGCGAAAATGCATGTTGGGATCAATAGCGATAAAACGAGACAAACGATAAAATGTCTTTTTTTCCTCATGATGAAACCTCCTCTAAAATGTAGGACAAAATGCCATTTTGCCCTACTTCATCAGGGTCATTTTTTTAATTTCACTAAAATCTTTACTGCTCAAGCTAATAAAATATATTCCGCTTGTTAATTTACTGCCATCGAATTCGAAACGGTAATCCCCAGCTTTTTGCCGAAGATCAATCAAATTTGTCACAAGCATTCCATTAACGTTGTAGATTGAAATATTTACCACATCATCAAATCCATCATTCAAGCTATAATTTATCGTTGTTTTTGAATTAAATGGATTGGGAAAATTCTGATGCAAAATTACCTTTTGGGGCAATTGTATCGGTGGCATATTGATATTGGTTAGACTGCCTGCGATCAATTTAACGTCATCCAATCCTGCCAGGTCGCCATCAACCGATCGGGAACTGCCAGTACACTGCCATGCCAATTTAATTCTTTGTCCCGCATAATTATTTAAGTCAATTGCCACCGGTCGCCATTTCCAGAAATCAGTCAGGTACGTATCATCTCCGGCACTCCATAACTCAGTCCAGCTCAAGCCGTTATCAGTTGAAATATGTAATTTATATGAAAAGAAATCGAAATAGAACCTGCCAAAAGCAGCATAGTAAGTTAGATACATATTTGTTACTCCTGCCGTAGTGATCCCGGGAGAGATTAGCCACTCATCTTGATCCGTCCAATAATAGTTACATAATGTAGAATAAAGATTATTCGGATTATAGGTATCAAAATCAGGTGCAAAGGCAAAATCTTGTGGATTCCCCTTCACCCAGTTATTGGATACATTATTGGCAACTTTTTCCCATTTTTCTGGTGGGAAAGTATCGCCATCAAAGCTTTCTTCAAATAATATGATCGAATTTGGATCATTTGTCAGGCTGACATTTATGATAGCTGTTCGAGTTAATCCTTTGCTATTAGTAGCTTTTATTTTTATGACATGATTACCTCCAGGCACTCCATTCGTGTTCCAGGCAAAATTATAGGGCAAATTTGCACCCGTGTGAATTAAAACTTCATCAACAAAAAGTTGAACTTTAGTGATAGGTTCCGCGTCACTGGCAACCGCTTGTATATTTATATCCTGACCAACCGCAAAAGTCGCATTGTTACCCGGCTGGGTGATTTCACATTGTAACGCTGAGGCTGGCGTAATACCGACAATCGCGGTCTGATTTTTGGTGAAATCCATATTGCCAACTTTCAAGCTTGTTAACGTGTAATAGCCATCGCCCGATCCGTTCCAGCCCCAATTGATGTGATATTTGCCCTTATTTTCATAACCATCAATCACAAAAGCATGATAACCTGCCCAGGTAGGGTCTTCAATACCAAAATAAAGAATCGGTCTCCTATTATTCAATTCCGTTTTCAGCAAATTATCCCAATTTCCTGAATAGGAATCCTTTTCTTCCATCACGACTGTTCTGACATATTTGAAATTGTTCGCCAAGATGGCTGGAATACCTACCAATGGATTCCCTGAGCCCATACGAGTAAAATTCATGTGAACTGAAATGGCAACATGATAGATTAATCGTGCCACTTCTTTTATTTGTTCTGTTGTTGCACCAAACAATGAATTCGGCATGTTTCCCCAATTATAAGTTGAATCAAAATCAACTGTAAGTGTTGCAGGCGGATTGGTGACCAAACTGGTATAGGTAACTGAACCCTGACCTTTTGGTGGATAGTTGTGATATTTTATCACCTGAGCCATGGCAGTTGCACCACAACCAGCAACAGAACGAGAACCATGATCAAGTGGGCAATATAGATTATAGGGATAAACCTGGTGCCATTTGGTTTGAAGTAACGGTTCTATCCTGGTGTTATCTTCGTAATTGCTAAAATCATTATTTAAAATTCCATGCCATAAATCTGCCGTTTCTTCAATCATTAATCGATTTGAAACGACGTAATCAATTAGAGCCTTGTATTTCTCAAGCAAACTCTTTAACGCTGGATGATTTTTTTCCTTTGAAAATAAAGAGGTAAAAGAATATCCAAGAATTGGTTCCGCAGCATCATCAGCCGAGACGATGACCCAGCCGCCTTCTTCAAAAACAAAGGTATAATAGCTATCATATCTATTGCTTTTTGTAACAAAATATCCATTGATTTCCCCAGTTGCATTTTTATCTGCTGCAAAATGTTTGTACCAATTTTGAGCGATAATTTTTGCCATCTCTAATGAGACTGATTTTGCAAACAGAGATGTACAGGGAATTAGCAATAAGAAAGTTATGATCTTTTTCATTTTATTAACCATCTAAAAATATTAACTTCGCCCAGCTACGTTTAAATGTTGTATATTAAAAATATAGTAGTTAAGGCGATTCTAATTTTTTCAAAGATTCTTCAATTTCACTCCGGTTTATATTGTTTAGCATAACAATTCCTCGTATAAATGCGTTGAGACAAATAAGCTGTAAAAAATCCGATCAAGCCAAGCAGTATGATTACCGCCACTTGAATAGTTGAAAATTTCAGACAATCCTTTAATTGAAATACCCATATTGGAATTAGCACAAATAGAGCAGCTACAATGATACTATTAATGGAAATGACCATATCTACAAGGCCGCCATATCCCAGCTTACGAGCTTCAATTTCTTCATAAATTTTAAGCTCATTCTTCTCATTCCATATAAGGTATTTCTTTTTTTCTTTGTCAGCAACTATCCATCCTATGCTTTTCTTTACAATTCCATAATCTTCAGAAATTTCGATTCTATTATCAATTAATGCCTGTTTTGCGGCAGTTAAGATACTTTTATCATTTTTTAAATCCATTTCCGATGTTAATACAATACTTGCCTTCAACCCTTTACCAAAGGGAATATAGTCCTCAATCTGATCGCCCCAGTGACGAAAGCGGCTCCGGATCATAGCCATCGCCATCTTATACTCATCAGTAGTAATATTGCGTTTAATCATCCGCTTTAGTATAACCCTGCCAAATAACAGTAGTAGTAAAAGAGCAAAAATAGCTATTGGACAGATAACACCTGTCGTTAGAAAGTCTCCGTCTTTAGTAGCAAGTGCAACTATTGCAGCTAATACTGCTGTAACTAAAGTAATAAAAAAGTTTACTCGCTTCTCGCCAACTTCCTCATTTCGCCAAAACGATTCAGCAAAATGATTGTATTCAGCAAGCAGAAAATCCTTCGAATAATTTAACTCATTATTTCCAGATTTATCGCCCATATATACCTCACTTGTTATTTTAACCCAAATTTTGCAATAGCCACAAAGGCATTAAGACACAAAGTTTTATCGTGTTCTTGGAGCCTTTGTGGTTCAGATATTATTTTTAACTGCACTATTTGGGTTTAAAGGTGGGCTCCAATCTTTACTTCACTTGACTAACATGACAAGTTGCAACACTAAATGCCTAAAATG
>SMTZ1_10006664_pt1 | contig 11616 bp, 7 predicted proteins | sample DeeMarSWOR136_30_FD_25667 | JGI IMG/M metagenome (IMG submission 25667)
CTGGCCCCCTACCATCTGTAAGCTCAAGAATCCTGTCAACGGGATTAACTACGTTTACATCTATTACTTCGTGAGCAACATCCTTGGCTAGCTCAAGCCTGGATTGGCTTACGTCAGTGGCATATACTGCTATGGCTCCCGACAGCTTGGCCAGCCGTGCCACGAGCTGCCCGATAGGGCCTAAGCCGAGCACTGCAACAAAGTCTCCCGCCCCCATGTTAGACGATCTGACAGTATGCAATGCAATAGCCGTTGGCTCAACTAAGGCTGCCTCTTCATAACTTAGCTCAGGTGGCAGCCTGTGAAGTTGGTGGTACTTGGCCTTGGTATAGGTGGCAAAAGCCCCCGGGGTTTGCGCCCACATTGCATAGAGATTTTCACACAGTCTCATTTCGCCTCGCCTACACCAGTAGCACTCACCACAGGAGTCGTGAGATTCGGCTGTAACCCGATCCCCTATTTCCCAGCCCTTCACGCCCGCTCCTACCTCAACTATGTCTCCGGCGAACTCGTGGCCGTGCCTTATATTGACTCCCTCGATATAAGTGTGTAGGTCGGAGCCGCATATTCCGCAGTATCGCACCTTTATCAAGACCTCATCTTCATCCAAAGCGGGCTCGGGCACATCTCTTACCACAAATCTTCTCTTGCCTTCCAATATCGCTTCTCTCACTTTGTCCCCTCCTTGGGTAGTCTTAGAGGCTTCAGAGCCGGTTGTTCGGCCTCCTCTATTGGCGGAACCTGGCAATATCCCTATCTAATTCCTCAAGGCCCAATCTGGCGAGCGTTTCTTCAGTGGGGATACCATTACGGTCCCATCCCCTGACATCGTAGTATTGGTCTAGGATAGCGTCGGGCTTTCTTATCACCTCGCCGTCGCGGACGCCCCCTCGCAGGGGCTCGGTCAAGAATCTCTTGGGGAGTGTGTCGTCCTTCCTGCTGAAGCCCTCGCGGACGTTAAAACATCTCTCCACATTGTATACCTTCTCTCCCACGTACCACAGATAATCCTCACTTCCGAACCTGGGCACACCCAACGCCGCCTCCAGCATCTTGGCAATGAGCTCCAAACCAAAGAACTGCAAATGGTGAGAAGGGAATATGCAAGCAATGGCCAATTCGAGAGCAGCGGTTTGATCGTGATTGAATTTCAAAACGTCCCCCTGGCCCTCGTCAGCGGCAGGGTCTAGGAGTCGCGGTCTCGCGTCGCCGATCTCCTGCTGGGGCCAACCGTAGTTGTGGTTTGCCCCCATGTTACTCAAGGCGAAGTTCATGCCCATGGCTTTCCTGGCTCGCGGATCGTAGCCCGGCATCTCCAGGCCCTTGACATGCATGGCATATTGCTCAGCCCCCTTGCCAATGCGGCTGGCTGCTCTCTTTGTCCCCTCAGCAAGGATGTCGCCTATGCCCTCACGGAGGGCAATCTTCTCAATGAGTTTGAGCATGGGCTCGTGGTCTCCGTATTTGAGAACAAGGCCATCTGTATCCTTTGTGGTCAGGATGCCCTTTTCGAATAGCTCGTAAGCAAAGCCAATGCTATTGCCGGTGCTTATGGTATCCAGCCCTAGCTCACAGCACCGGTGACTTGCAACTACTGTCGCGTCAAGATTGGTGCAGCCGGTGGGTCCGCTGAAAGCCCAGGCAGTCTCATATTGGGGCCCCTCGCTGCTTATCCCTGCGTAAGGGCCACTGGGTATCCTCCTGACCTTTCCGCACTTGAGCGCACAACCATAGCAACCAACGTGCTTCTGGGTGATCTTGGAGTATGGCCACATTCCGATATTCTCAGGCCAGCCTTTCAACTCTGCGGAACGCCAATTCCGCATCGGGATAGACCCGAAAACAGGGTAGAAATAATCCAAGCCCTGCACGGTCCCATATTCCCGGAATACATCGTAGCCGAGGCCCGCTTTCATGGCCTTCACCTGCTGTTGCACCAGCTTTCTGAACTCCGCCGGATGCGCCAGGGTTTCCTTTCGCTCTGACTCTATTACGATAGCCTTGAGGTTCTTAGAAGCCATTACGGTTCCTGTACCGCCGCGGCCGGCGGCGCGGCGATCGCTTATGATCGGACCGTAGCGGACCAGCTTCTCCGCTGCAGGCCCGATGCAGACCATGCGCGCCTTTAGCCCGTGCTCCTCCTTCAGATATGTCTGGGTTTCGCCGGTGGTCTTCCCCCAGATGGGAGCAGCGTCGCGGATTTCGCATTTGTTGTCCGTGATATAGAGGTAGACAGGCTGTGCCGCTTCACCCTCAAGGATCATAAGCTCGTAGCCCGCCCACTTGAGCCAGGCTCCAAAATCGCCTCCCCCGACGCTGCGAGTGAAGGTCTCGGTAAGCGGGCTCTTGGTGACGGCGATCCATTTGGAGAACGCCTGCGCGCTCGTTCCCGCCAGTGGCCCTACCGCGAGCAACAGCTTGTTCTCTGGGCTTAGGGGATCGATACCTGGTGGAACCTCATCATAGAGGTATTTGGCGCAGAGGCCACGTCCTCCCACGTAGGCTTCGGCCACTTTCTGGGGAATATCTTCGTCAACTGTTGTGCCGCTGGAAAGATTGACCCGTAGAAGCCTACGCATCCTTTCCTCCTTTCTCCTACTCGGTGCAGGCTTGCCGAGAGAATTATGTGCTATTCCCGGCCCTCCGTCAATGCCACTGCGTTGTCGGCTGGCAACTTTTCTGCTACGGAACCTATGTGGTATGATACACGCCGCAGGGGCCGCATGTCCGATGTCTTAATAGCCGTTGGCGGAGGGCTGTGTCGACAGATACCCCCCCATGGAAAGTAGGTAGCGCTCTATTTATTTGTGCCTTTATCTCAAGAATCGAGGGCTTCTTTCTATTGACATTTCTATTATGTTGCTGTATAAGATATTAACCCCCGGAACCAATGTCCTACTCTGAACGGTTTGGTGTGGTTGACGAAGAAGGCGCACGTGTCCTGTCCCCGCAGCATCAGCTCTGAGTCCATGTGAGCTGCCCATCCCTAGAATGCACCGACGGCTGGCATAGCATTCTTAATAGAATAGGAAGGAGGGGCTTTATTATGAGAGGAGAAAAAGCGGTCAACCGAGATACCGAGGTCAGGAAAGGCAGCCGGTTCATTGATGAACTATGTCAACGGTTTCCGGATATCCCCCGCAGCATCGTTATCAAGTCGGATGTCCTCCGTAATGGCACTCGTTTTACGCCGCTGATACATGAACTCGGTCAGCAGAGCTTCCCGCATTTCCTGATCTGGAATCCGGGCCATGTGTGGAACCCAGACCTCAGGGGTGTAGAGGAAGGACAGGTTATCACTGTACCGTGGAAGTTCGACCTGTCCGATGATACCCCTGTTGTCATCCGTTTCAATCAGGATAGCCCGTATGAGATCGTACGGCAGGACGATGGACGTCTGTTCCTGCAAAGGAATGGCGAGGCGGTTGACGAGGTGAGCGTCGAACCGGCAACGGAATGGCTTTACAAGACGACGTCCAGCGGCACACTCATGACCTCGGTATTCATGTCATGGACACGACTGGGGCTGCTCGCCTGTGCACTGCGTTACTGCGAGTACACCAAGACTGGCGATCAGTGTGTCTACTGCTGCCTCGACGCCACCGTCGATGAGTTCAAGGATCGCGGGTTCCAGTACACAATGGGCCTTAAACCCGAGGACGCGGCTGAAACCTACAGGGCCGCTCAGGAGGAGGTTGGCTTTATCAAGGAAGTCTCCATGACAGGCGGGAGCCTGCTCGATACAGCAAAGGAGATGGAGAGATACATAGCCATCTTTGGCGCCCTTGACAAGGTACGTAAAGAGATGGGTAAGCCCACCTGGTTTTCGGGGTGTTTGACTGCTAGGCCAGACTTACCCTTAATACGAGAGCTGCACAGTGCGGGCATGGATAGCATTGCCCCTAACATGGATTGCTGGGAGGAGTCCCTGTGGCCCGAGATTGTGCCCGGGAAGCACAAATACGTTGGCAGGGATTACTGGATCGATTCCCTCATAAAAAGCCTGGGGGTCTTTGGGAAGGGCAATGTGGGTAGTGTGTTTGTGGTGGGACCCGAGATGTCAGCCATCAGTGGGTTCAAAAAGGATGAAGATGGCATAGCCTCATGGACGAGATGCTTTGAGTGGCTCATAGAGAGAGACATCGTCCCCATAACCAGCCAGTGGCAGACAGAGGTTGGCTCTCCCTGGAGCGACCGGGTTCCTCCTCCCACAGACTATTTTCTCTCCGTGGGGCGCGAACTAAACCGGCTTATGGAGGAGTCAGGTATGCGTAAAGTCCAGCATCATCACAGCTATAAGAATAACGCATGGAGCACGGATGCGGACTTTCGCCGCTTGGTAAGCGGTTGCCAGTGTGATGGCTGCCGGCCAGGGAGTTAGAAACGGGCTGGAAGTTCCCGATAGTTGCTATCGGTCTCAAATGCTAGGAAGGCAAAGGAGACGAGCTTTTTGAACATCATATACAGGGTATTCGGTCGAGTCTGTGAGAATTGCGCTATCTGTAACTATGCGCGAGACAACCCTGACGGCGTGCTCTACAAGCTGATGGACTCCCCGATACACGGTAGTTGGTGCCCCGCATGGCGAGGGTACCGAAAGCTAGAAGAGGAAGGAAAGCTTAGACGGCAGTCGAAAGGTTAGCGAAAAGGCGGCCAGAGGCGACGCGAGGCTCAACCTGAACAAACAGACCATACTTAAGCCTCGATTTCCCCCTCACCAACACCTGGATGGGCCGATGCCGAGAAGGACGGCTTCGTCTGTGTAGGTTATCAAGTAAGACCCCCTAGAACTTGAGGGGGTATCATAAATTTCCTTGGGAAAGAGAGCACTCGCTTTGCGGCTATTTTGTGTTCTGCGCTTTAAGGGGTTGATACCAGCTTGAAGACAATGAAAAAGAACAAATCAACGGGGTTTCTGTTTGCAGCGTTGTGTCTTGCTATCGTATGTATTCTTCAGGTGATAGCTCTGGCAAGGTACGTGGATAGGTTACCTGACGACTGGGTGGGGATTGGACTGTACAGCGCTGCTCTAGTAGGGTTCGTTGTTGCTTCAATTGGTTTCTTTATTCGGTGGCAAAGTGAAAAAGACATGGAAAGGCAGCAACAACTCGAAGAACAGGACAAGTAGCTCTGCTCCCCTTCACCAACCTCGCTCTCAATTGCTTGCTTAGATCGATCTTTTTCATCTGACTTCCTCCCGTTGGCTTTGCTTCCACTCCACCTCAACGGTGTTACCAGGGTTTTGCGTCACGGGTTTCTTGTGGTAGTATATCTAGCGCAATATCCGGCGAAGAGAGCTTTAGAAGGAGGTAGGCAATGGTAGGAATAACCTCATACGGTGCTTACATACCGCTACACAGGCTATCGCGCGCGGAACTTCACAGGGCGTGGGGCGGTATAGGGATGCTAGGGATGTCGGTACCTGGGGAGAAGGCGGTGGCTGGTTACGATGAAGACAGCATAACCATGGCAGTGGAGGCGATTATCGACTGTATGCGCGACACCGATCCCAAGAAGGTTGACGGCTTGTTCTTCGCCTCGACAACCCACCCCTATAACGAGAAGCAAAGCTCGACCTATATTTCCGCGGTGGTAGACCTGGAGAGAGAGATCAGGACGGCTGATTTCAGTGGCTCTCTGAGGGCGGGAACTATCGCCATGACCTCAGCCATAGATGCTATTAAGGGTGGGGCTTTGAATAACGTGGTGGTGGCCGCTGCCGATACCCGCCTGGGGGCTCCTTCGGGGCTTATGGAGCAGAGCTGCGGCGACGGCAGCGCTGCATTTATCCTCGGGGACAAGGACGTTATCGCCAGCATCGAGGCCAGCTACACTATCAGCGATGAATTCGCAGGGGTGTGGCGAGCGGATGTCGACACCTTCGTTCGCTCCTGGGAGGATCGCATGGTCCTCGACACTGGCTACTCTGCCCTTCTCTATGAAGCTATTTCAGGCGTGATGAACAAGTGCAATCTCAAGCCCGGCGATTTCGCTAAGGCGGTGTACTACTCTCCCCTCGATGTCCGAGCGCACAACAGGTTGGCAAGGAACCTGGGTTTCGATCCTGCACAGGTCCAGGACTCCATGTTCATGACAGTGGGCAATACCGGCACCGCGCTCGCTATGATGATGCTGGTGGCAGCCCTTGAGGAGGCGAAGGCTGGGGACAAGATCCTCTTTGCCAACTATGGAAACGGTGCCGATGCCTTCGTTCTGGAGGTGACCGATGCTATAGAGAAGGTCAGAGACCGGCGGGGAATCAAGGGGCACTTAGAGTCGAAGAGGATGGTCAACAACTACGAAACCTACCTGCGATGGCGCAACCTGATACCCATGGAGCCGGCACAGCGCCCCGAGCTGGCGCCTGCCTCCATATCAGCGATACGCAGGTCTCGCAAGGAGATCCTCGCCCTCTATGGGGTGAAGTGCAAGAAGTGCGGCACACCGCAGTACCGTGCACCGGCCAGTGCCGGCGGCAGAACGCCGAGCAGGATCTGCGTCATATGCCAGGCCAAGGATGAATTTGAAGATTACAAGTTTGCCGACAGGAAGGCGAGAATCTTCAGCTTCACCCATGATAATCTGGCGACCACCCCCGACCCGCCAGTCACTAACACCATGCTCGACTTCGAGGGAGGGGGCAGGGGGATGTTCGATTTCACCGACCGCGACCCGGATAACGTCGAGGTTGGGATGCTGGTGGAGATGACCTTCAGGAAGCTTTTCTTCGATCGCGGTATCCATAACTATTACTGGAAAGCTCGACCGATAAGGGTCTAGAGAGAGGAGGGATAAAATGGCAGAAGGCATAAAGGATAAAGTAGCTATAGTTGGCGCGGGCTGCACCAATTTCGGTGAGCTGTGGGATAAGAGCATCTCAGACCTGATGGTTGATGCCACCTATGAGGCTCTTGAGGATGCCGGAATCGAGTCTAAGGATATCGATGCCGCGTGGATAGGACACTGGTCCGAGACCTCAGGGTGCACGGGGATGTCCCTGTCAGGTTCCCTGGGGCTTCAGTATAAACCTGTAAGCAGGCTGGAGAACGCCTGTGCCACTGGCTCCGACTGTCTCAGAAGCGCCGCCTACGCGGTAGCATGTGGCGCTTGTGACATAGCATTAGCTGTGGGAGCTGAGAAGTTGAAGGATATGGGCATCGCTGGCCTTCCCAACCAGTATCCTCTGGGGACTCCGATGGTATTAACCAATCTATCAGCGCCGGGGCTTTTTGCTATGCTGGCCACCACGTATTTTCACCGCTATGGCCTCAGCCCCCAGGAGGGGAAAAGGATGATGGCACATATACCAGTGAAGAGCCATCACAATGGCTTCCTGAACCCCAAGGCCCATTTCAAGAGGGAGGTAACCCTGGAGCAGGTACTGAATTCTCCTATAATCGCCTGGCCTCTGGGGATCTTGGACTGCTGCGGCGTGAGCGACGGTGCGGCAGCCGCCATCGTGGTACGGGCCAGCGAGGCCAAGAAATTCAGGGATGACCCGGTCTACATCAAGGCACTACAGATTTGTGCAAATCCCGCTGACGGCGCCAGGAGGACCGATTACGACTTTACACATATCGAAGCAACCTATCGCGCCGGGGTGGCAGCCTATGCTGAGGCGGGCATAAAGGACCCTCGAAAGGAGATCAGCATGGCTGAGGTCCATGACTGCTTCTCCATCACCGAGGCTCTCATCATGGAAGACCTCCAGTTCAGCTCCAGGGGAAAGGTGAAAGAGGACCTCGAGGCCGGTATCTTCAATCTCGATGGGCCATTGCCGGTACAACCCAGCGGCGGATTAAAGTGCTTTGGCCATCCTGTGGCTGCCAGCGGACTCAGGATGCTGTACGAGATGTACAAACAACTCCAGGGAAAGGCTGGCCCCCGCCAGGTTAAGGACCCGAAACTGGGGCTGACCCAAAACATGGGTGGGCATCCGGCAGATAACGTCGTCTCTTGTGTCATCGTAGGGCTGTGACACGATAGTTTCGAAGGAGCGGCAATGGATTTCCAATTTACCCCGGAAGAAGAGGCGTTAAGAAAGGAATTCGACGACTTTTTCAGGGAAGAGATGAAGAATGCCCCACCCGAATGGGGGGCATCGCTCGAAGCTATCTACGGCAGCGATGCAGGCTGGGAATTCCACAAGCAGATGGCAAGGAAGCTGGGGGCAAAGGGCTGGCTCTCCCGGCCCTGGCCCAGGGAGTACGGAGGCCAGGACGCTCCCCTGATGGAGCAGTTCATCTTCAGCGAGGTCATGGGATACCACAGGGGAGCGGGCGTTGATCCCCTCGGCGTGGGGGTCCTGGCCCCAAGCCTTCTCTACAGCGGAAACGATGAGCAGAAGAGGGAACACCTGCCCCCTATGGCACGAGGTGAGCGGTTCTGGTGCCAGGCCTGGAGTGAGCCGAACTCTGGCTCTGATCTGGCATCTCTCACCACCCGTGCAGTAAGGGATGGTGACGACTACATCATCAGCGGGCAGAAGATATGGACCACAGGGGCTCACCGTGCTGACTGGTGCAACATGCTGGCCAGGACAAATCCCGAGGAGAAGAGGAGCCGCGGGCTTTCCTTCTTTCTGCTGGATATGAAGACCCGGGGCATTACTGTCAAGCCTGTCCTCAATATGGAAGGCTCGCACATGTTCAACGAGGTCTTCTTCGACGATGTCCGCATTCCGGCACGCAACAGGGTGGGCGAAGAGAACCAGGGCTGGCTGGCTTCCCAAATGTCATCGAACTTCGAGCGCTCCATGATCCAGGTATTTTCCGTCTGCAGGCGGGAGCTTGAGGAACTGGTGGATTTCTGCCAGGAGACGAAATGGGGTGGGGAGCCCCTAGCCAGGAACCAGCTCATTCGGCATAGATTAGCTCAACTGGCGATTGAGATCGAGGCAGGTCGCGGTTTTGCCTACTCGGTAGTCTGGAACCAGATTAAGGGCGGCCTGATAGCGGCTGGCCCGCTGGCAGCGGCAGCAAAGGTCCTCGCCACAGAGCTTCTGCAGCGCCTCACCTACACCGGTTGCCAGATTATGGGGCTCTACGGACAGGTAAAGGAGTCGAGATGGGCGCCGCTGCAGGGTAGGTCAGAGAAGAACTACCAGCTATGCATAGGGCTAAACATGGGCGGGGGCACTTCAGAGGTCATGAGGAACCTCATCTGTTCATTGGGGCTGGGCCTGCCAAGAAGCTGGTAGCCAAGATGGTACTATCCTCAAGGGAGTAGATCTACGGGGAGGTGTCTGAAATGACCGAGGGTTCAGCAGTCATGGACGAACTTAGAGGGTTGATTGGTGCTATGACAGAGCCGGGTATTAACGAGGTGGAGAGAGGTGCCATAAGGAGGTATGCCGAAGCCGTCGGTAATCCCAACCCCCTGTACAGCGATGTAGAGTATGCCAAGAAGAGCAGGTACGGGGAAGTGATATGCCCTCCAGGGTTCTTCGGCTGGCCAATTAAAGCAAGCACTGGTGCGGTGGAGGTGATGGCTCCGGTGTTTAGCGCCCTGTTTAAGGCCGGTTTGGTCCGCATCCTCGATGGCGGTATGTCATATGAGTTCTTCCTCCCCGTGCGCGCAGGCGACACCCTGACCTGGTATGCCAGGTTCGTCGATGCCAGGGAGCGGGAGGGCAAAACGGGGAAGATGGTCTTTCTCAGCTTCGAGACCACCTATATCAACCAGCGTGGCGATCTGGTGGCCAAGGCGAGAAACACCTTTCTCGCTCGCTAGTAGGAGGTGGAATTATGGCGGAACAGGAGGGTTCTTTGCTGGAGGGATGCCGGGTTTTGGATTTAGCCGACGAAAAGGGGCTTCTCTGCGGCAAGCTCCTCGGCGACCTGGGGGCTGATGTCATCAAGATCGAGCCGCCTGGGGGAGACCCTGCGAGAAGCATTGGCCCGTTTTATGAGGATATCCCACACCCGGAGAAGAGCCTTTTTTGGTTCTGGACCAACCTGCATAAAAGGAGCATAACCTTGGACATCGAAACGCCCGATGGCAGGGAGATCTTCAAGAGGCTGGTCGGGACCGCTGACTTTGTGGTGGAGTCTTTCGAGCCGGGATACATGGAAAGCCTTGGCCTGGGGTACTCGGAGCTTGAGAAGATCAATCCCAGAATTATTATGACTTCCATCACGCCCTTCGGTCAGACCGGCCCTTATGCTCAGTACAAGACCACCGACATTGTGGGAGTTTCCATGGGAGGGTTGGTGCGCATCAGTGGTGAGATGGGTGGGCCGCCGAATCGTTTCAGCGCTCCCCAATTCTACTTCCTGGGAGGGCTTCACGGCGCTGTCGGCTCCATGGTCGCTTATTACCACCGAGAGCTCACCGGGGAGGGGCAGTACGTGGATGTCTCCTGTCAGCAGGCAGTGGTCCTCTCCCTGATGGTCGTCGCTGAGATCTGGGACATGTTCAAGTACAGCTACAGAGGGATGGGGGGTAGCTATGCGGGAGCCAGACCCGATGGCACTGTTCTCTTCAGTAGAGTAATCTACCCCTGCAAGGACGGGCATGTCTTTGCCTTCATCACCGGAGCAGCTCAGGCGGGCATGGTAGCGTCTTCTAAACTGCTGGTAGAGTGGGCCAACCGGGAGGGGATGTGCCTGGAATTGAAGGACTACCCTTGGCAGAAAATAGACGTAGCGACAATAAGCCAGGAGGAGCTCACTAGAATCACAGAATCCATAGCTGCCTTCATCGCGACCAAGACCAAGGCGGAGCTCTTTTCCGGGGTGATGGAGAGCGGCATCCTGATCTGCCCAGTATCAACCATGAAGGATGTAGCAGAGAGCCCTCAGCTCATGGCTCGAGAGTTCTGGGAGGAGGTGGAACACCCTGAATTGGGAAAAACCATCACCTACCCCGGCTATGCCATCAAGATGAGCGAAGCCCCTTACCGGGTGCAGCGGCGGCCCCCTCTCATCGGAGAGCACAACGAGCAGGTCTATGGGAAGGAGATGGGATACTCCAGGGAGCAGCTGGTTACCCTCAAGAATCGCGGGGTCATCTGAGCTTTGAGGGAGCGATTGGGGAAAGGAGGAAAGAGATGGCAAAACAGGTTTTTGAAGGGGTAAAGGTTGCTGATTTCGCCTGGTTGGCGGTAGGCGCTGCGATCAGCAGGGAGCTGGCATTTCATGGAGCCACAGTGGTTCGCGTCGAGTGCCACCGCTGGCCTGATACCTTGAGGGTATCGGGACCCTTTAAGGACGGCGTCACCGGCATCGACCGCAGCGCCTTCTATGCGGCTTACAATCCTAACAAATACGGTATAAGCCTCGACCTGAATATGCCCAAGGGGCAGGAGGTCGCCAGGAGGCTGGTCCAGTGGGCTGACATCGTCACCGACAGCATGTCCCCGGGGACGATGGCCAAATGGGGGCTGGACTACGAGAGCTGCAAGAAGATAAAGCCCGACATCATCTACTATAGCACCTGCCAGATGGGGCAGCACGGCCCCCTCAGCAGGTTCAAGGGCTATGGGGCGTTGGGGGTTACCTATTCCGGCTATGCCCATCTCAATGGGTGGCCTGAGGGAGACCCGCTGCCGCTTTTCAACAATCACAGCGATTTCATTTCCCCTTACTATCTGGTCGCGGCTCTTGTCGCTGCCCT
>SMTZ1_10006665_pt1 | contig 11616 bp, 8 predicted proteins | sample DeeMarSWOR136_30_FD_25667 | JGI IMG/M metagenome (IMG submission 25667)
GAAAAACTCAATAAAATCATTAAATGATCGAGATCTAATAATTATAAAGAGAAGTTATTTGAGAAAGTTAATTGAAAATCAATCTGAGGAAGACCAAATTAAGTTAGGAGAAAAGCTAGCTAATTTTATCAATGATATAGCAAGAATTAATGGGAAATTAGACGATATTCGATATAAATTGAACTTTTGTGATTGTCTTGGATTATTCCCAAGATTCATAGATGATGAAAATTATATTTTAATAGATAAGAAATTTGGACCACAAAAATTTGTTGAGGCTTTCATTTGGAGAATGTATAATCAACCTTCAGATTTTAATATTGATTGGGTATCATCAAAGATTGAAACTCAAAGCAAAACCAGAACTGCTTATAATAATAAGGTACAACCAACCGAACGCTCATCCTCTCATTACTCTTTTGAATTTGCTAAAATAGTTGAAGATTAACTTTAATAAAAAAGATAAAGAGATCTATTTCTTATCTACGATCTCTTTTAATCCTAAAATAGGAACAATTACTTTATTTGGTCTGAACAAAATTTCATAGTTTAATTCATACAAAGCTCTTTCAATATAGAAATATGTAATTAGTATATAGTCTACGTCTAATTCTTTTAATATTTTTCCCATTAAATTTGATTCCCATATATTAAGGACGTTAAGAATATTATCAAGTATTTTTTTTAAGGGTCTAGCTGCTCTTCTGAAGTAAAGATTATATAGAATTTCTTCTGGTACTTCATATTTATCTTTTCGAATTATTTTTTTCTCAATAAAGATAAGTAAAGTGTTAAATTTAATGTAACTCAACGCTCTTAAAAATGAAGCTAAATCTTTTTCTACTGGAAATTTCCCCTTTTTCTCTTCCAAAGAAAGCTGAGGATCACCCTCAAAATCTATAAAATAAAAATTATATTGACCATTAACCTTATTATAAAGAATTTGTTCCATATGTAGATCTTGATGTACAGGTTGAACATTGATTTTGGGTTGCTCAAATTCGGAACGAAATGTTTCTAGTATTTCTTTAATATCTATAAGAATTGAACTGATTTTCGGTAAATTAAAGAAAGTGCTCTCTGATTGTTCATTCATCTTGTTTAGTAAATCTGTTATCATTGAATTTAATCTATCAGTATAATTTTTAAGAAAAAATTGACTATCTACTGATTCTAGGTTATATTCTTCTTTTTCAGTTAGAATTAAGGATTTATGTAAATTTTTAATATAACCACTAATTTCTTTAGATACCTTCAATGATTCAATGCACTTCTCTTTTATTAATCGAGATACGCTAACTTTTTCGTTAAATTTAGAATAATCCTCATCAACATCTTTAAATACAACATTTATCATATTATTGAGTTCATTCCAAATTATATCGCCTAAATTTCCTATGTTGGGGACATGTTCAAGGATTCCAATTGTTTCTTTGTCTTGTACTTTAATAGTTCCATATATTTTCGGAGTGTTAGGAAACTTGTTTTTCACTAGAACAAATAGGATTGAGGGTTCTAAACTTATAGAATAATCCTTATAAGATTTTAAAACATAAGATATAATTTTTTGATCAGGATCTCTTTTATTTACAATATTTAATAAAAATAAAATGTTAGTTGTATTGCCTCCACCTAATTGATTAATTGAAAAAACATATCGATCTGTGTATAACCCTGCTTCAATTAAATTCTGTACTTTTTTCATATTGATTTCATCTTCAAATTGTTTAGAATATAATGTCAATTCTAAATTTAGTGAAGGAAATCTTTCAGAGATACTAGTATCGAATAGCATTTTCTTCCAGAAAAAGAGGCAAAACTCTGCTTCTAATAAATTTAATGTTATTATCTCTTGTGTATTTTCGCTAGAAATTACTAATTTTTTACTAAATGTGTTTTCAGTCAGTCTTAAAATATTAGAATGTATCTTTTCGCTAGAATCTAAAAAATCTTCAATTTTTTCATAATAAATCAAGGGAAGGAAATATTTTTTGGAATAATTAGGAGTTTTTACTTCAATTACTGTCAGAAAAATTCTGTCCGCAATCACCTCAAAATATTGTATTTGAATAACAAATTCTAAATTTGATAAGGATGATTTATCTCCAAACCATCTTCTTGAAAGAAGCCAACCTTTAAATTCATTTGAATTACAAACTCCTTGAATCACATTTTTATCTAAATAAGTTATCATGAGGAACCATAAATTTCAATTTTTAATAATTATAATTAGGTAAATAAATAATTAATTATATTTAATATGGAAAGTTTGGATTGTCCTTATCTTCAAGCCTAATTTGAAAAGCTGTTTAATTTTTTACATTAATAACTTGTAACTAAAATCTTTTATTAATGTTTTCGAATTTAACAATAAAATTAGGGATAATTTTGACTGTAATAATCTCTTTTATTGTAGAGAAAGTATTAATCCAAAATTTGGAAAACTTCTTTTTTGAAAATTTCTAGCATATTTTTTTTTCTTCATATAAAAATCCTACAATCTGAGCTTCCCCTTCAACCTGGAGATTCTTTAGAGATAACGCTACTTTGGGATTTTTTTTAATTTTGCTCGATTTTTTTGTTATGAACTAATGACATAAAATCCATAATTAAGTGATCATTTGTAAAACTAACAATTCACGCCGTAAATCTATCATTAAAGGAAGTTGCCAAAACTATATCCTTATTTTCATCTAAAATTTCAACAATTTCACCTATTATATCCTCATAATTCAATTTCTTTCTCATTCTCAAAATTACTTCTTTACTACCCAACTCTCGCTCCTCAACACTTTTCCAATTTTAAGTAATATAATTAGTTATCTTTTATAGGCAAAAATTTTTACATTTATTTAAAACATAAAAACTAAATACATTGTAATGACTGAAAAGAGCATTAATCTCCCAATAGTTTTCCACTTTCACCAATTAATGTCTCTATATAGTTATTAAATATTATAAAATCATTAGTCTGAGGAGTTTTAAAAATTCTTCCTGAACTATATAATATATAAGACATTTATCTAATATTGTCTCTAAAAATTTTGATGAACAACTATGAACTGTCAAAGAAAATTATGAAATCCCCCAATGAGATTATTAACACAAATATTCTACTATTGATCTAAGGTTTTTTTTTTAAATATCTTCATATCATTATCAATATAAAAATTATATAAATACATGTGATTTCAATTGAGTGAATATGGTAGCGAATATGATGATGACTCTTTCGAGGAGTTTGATGAAGAAAAAGACGAAGATACAAGTGAAGAAAAGATTTTTGATAAGGATGAGGAATTAACTGAAAAAGATGAAGATCCATTTGATGAGTTTATAGACAGTGAATCTACCGAAAAGAAAGAAGATCCGTTTGATGAGTTTATAAATTGTGAACCTACTGAAAAGAATGAAGATCTATTTGATGAGTTTAAAAATTGGGAACCTGAAAAAGAAGTTAATGATGAATTTTCAACTTCAGATATTACAGATGAAATATCTTTCAAAAATCAATCAGAGGTCAATAAAGAAGCTTTAATGCAGAAGATTATTAATGGAGATATTCCTGAAATACAAGATTTTAAGGAAAATTTAAAAGAAAATTTATATAAAAATATAAGGTTAGATTTGAATGAAAAATCCAAGATTATTAAAAAGCTTCAAAATGGTTGTCAAACCGAAGAGGAAAAGAATGAATTAAAACAAATTCTAAGCATGTTTACAATTGAAGAATTAGAGGAATATAGAAACAAAAAAATAGAAAAAAATACAATAATTGAAGAAGAATTTAAAGAAGGATCGGATGATTTAATAGATTCTAAAGAATATTTTGATGATAGATACATAAACAAGGATCTCCAAGAAAATTCCTCAAACAAGTCAGATCACAACTTTGATAGTGATTATATTCAGCCTAATCAAGAGAAATTACAAGAAAAAAGTCAAGAATCTGCTGAACTAATTCATGATTATAATAAAATATTAGATGAAAGGATTCAAGATGCTTTTAGACAATATTATGATGAAACAGGGAAATATGCTAATTATGGCAGGAACTTAAAAAAAGATTTCATAGAATGGGTCGAAAAAAAGGAATTTGATCCAGATATAATCAATAATGTAAATGATATTCAAAATAATCAAGAAATTACAAATTTCTTAAACAATAAAATCCGAAATTCAGACCTTTCACAAAATGAGATTGTCAATCTGTTAAATGAGACTGGTTTGTCTGTTAGTCGAAAAACTATTGGAGATTATGCTTTAAATGAAGTATTTAATGCTAATAAAGTTGAATACAAAAAGAGATTTGACAAATGTTTAGATCCCGCAATAAAAGAGAGAATAATAAACAGGTTAAATAAGGAAGTAGAAAAATTTACCTCAGGAGTTCAACATGATTCTCTCTATAAGATTGCAAAAGATTTTTCAGACGTATCAAAAACAATGATTGATAAAATAGCTAAAAATGAAGTCTCTGAAGATATCTATAGAAATATGTGGCCTTCGACAAGTGGAACAGTTGATTCCGAAACTAAGCACAATATTAAAAAAGTTATTGAAAGTGAAGTTCAAAAAGGAAGCCCGCGGTCTCTAAGAAATATTTCAGAAGATTTTACAAATGTATCTACTCATACTATTGTATGTTTGGCAAAAGAGATGTATCCAGTAGAATATGAAAAATTATGGCCTAAAATTGAAAAAATACCAGAAGAAATTAAGAATGAAATCATAAGTACAATTCAAAATGAAGCTCAGAAAGAAAACCCTCGAACATTGAGAGGTATCCATAAAAATTTCTCGAAAATTGGAGCAGATTCAATTAAAAGATTTGCAAAACAAGCCATACCTAAAGAACTTCATGATAAAATATGGCCTCCATTAACTACTGAAATTCCTAAAGAAATTACCTTAAAAATTACAAAAACTCTCAAAGATGAAATTAACAATCCAAAACCTCATTCCTTAAACGAAATTAGTAAATTTTTCGATGTTTCTACTGAGTATGTTCGCCAATTAGCTAAAAAAACAATATCAAAACAAGTATATGAAAATGTATGGAGTCCCCATGAACTAATAACTAATACTGTAAAGAATAATATTATTAAAGACATTGTAAATACCAAATTAAATATTTCAGAAATTGCGGAAAAGAATAGTGTAAGTCCACCTTCAGTTTCAGATATATCACAGAGAGTAGTTTTTCAGGATAATATTGATGCCCATAGAGAAAGGTTTCCTATTGATAAAAATCTTGAAATTGGAAATTATTTACATCTTAATCTGAACTCACTTTTAACTAGAGCATTTGATAATATCTCTAAGCAAAAGTATTATGCTGAACCTAATATATATTCTGATAATAGGAGACTTGATGGGTTAATTCTTGAAGATAATCATTTTATACATCAAAGATTAGCAAATCCTCAAACCGGAGAATTTTTAAGAGAGAAACTTGAATTAGATCCAAAGAATTTAGATCATATAAAAAGCACCCAATTTGATTTTACAAGTGATATAAGTTATGAAAACCTTCTTAATAAGATTGAAAAATATCAATCAGAAGACAGCCTCCTTGTCATAGTAGGAACCAGATGGTATCTATATGATGATATAAAACATTTACCTGTAGATGATAAGATTAAATACCCTGAAAATGTGAGAGTTATTAGTCATAATTTAGGAGCTGATCTCATTGGACTAAAAGGTGAGGATAAAAATCTTTATGACAAAATAAGTGAATTTAGCTATAATCATGATTTAGATTCACTTAAAGCGCTTTATAATTATGATTTATCTTCTATTAATACTCATAATACTGAAGAACTTAAAAATGATTTAATTCAAAAGGGATTAATCAAAAAAGATTTTAGCGAATTATTTAATTTTGAAGTTCGCAATAATAAGGATGAAAAGGAAAAACAACTAGATTTAGATTATTTTTTAAAGGGTTAATCCTTATTAATTCTAAATTTTAAACATTTACTTTCATAACATTTGATGTCTCTTGCGAGTAATTCTCCAATTTCTTAATTAAATAAATTTATTTGGAGTTGTATAAATAATATCAAATAAAAAATCCATTTTCCTTCCTGTAGTCTTTCATTTCCATCAACCTATCGATAACTTCGATTTTATAATAGAAGATGTTTATAATAAATCATATGAGCCTCTTATTGATAGCATTTTCAAATTTGAAGATATAAAAATAACACTTCATTTTTCAGGTAATTTGTTGGAATGGCTTTTAAAAAATAAACCCGATTTTATAGGAAAACTTAAAATAATGGCGAAAAGAGGACAAATAGAAATTATTGGAGGAGGTTATTATGAGCCCATTTTTTCGATAATCCCATATCGCGATAAAATTGCTCAAATAAGGAAATTAACTGATTTGATTAAAATTGAATTTGGATTAGAAGTTAAAGGTGCTTGGTTATCAGAAAGAGTATGGGAACCAGATTATCCTTCATTTTTGAATGATGCTGGATTAAAGTATGTGATTGTTGATGATAATCATTTTAGATCTACAGGGATCACCGAAGAAGGTACATTTTACTCCTATATTACAGAAGACGAAGGAAAAACATTGCGTATATTCCCTATCAATGAAGAATTGAGATATTTAACCCCCTGGAAGCCAACATATATGTCGATTGATTATCTGAAAAAAGCTGCAGATGATAAGGGTGATAGATGCGTTTTATTAATATCTGACGCAGAGAAAATGGGGGTTTGGGGAACGACTCATCAAATATGTTATGTAGATGGACAAGGTCATCAAGAGGGTGATGGAGGTAAGCCCTTTATTCCAGCGTTTCTAGAGCAAGTAAGGAGTAATACTTGGATTAACTCTATAAGTCTATCAGAATACATGGAAAAATTCCCTGCAAAAAGTTTGATATATCTTCCAACAGCAAGTTATGATAAAATGGAGGAGTGGGTCCTCCCAACACCCATTCGCAAGAACTTCAAGAAAATTAGAAAGAATTTGAAGGAAGATGTTACCAAAAGTGAAACATATCAATTTTTAAAGGGAGGGTTTTGGAGATATTTCCTAGTAAAATATCCAGAATCCAATAATATGCACAAAAAAATGTTATATGTTAGGAATAAACTTATTTCCACAGAAGAAAGCCTTTTAAAAGTGCAAGAAAATAGTGTTGTATCTAATATTTTAAAAAAAATCAATGAAGCGTGGGATGAGATCTATAAAGCTCAATGTAATGATTCTTATTGGCACGGGCTATTTGGGGGAGTTTATTTGCAATTTTTAAGATTTTCAGTTTATACACATTTGATAAATGCCGAGAAAATAATAGATGAGATAAATATGGTAATTAACCCAAAACTAAAATCCTATATTTATATAACACCTATTGATTTTCTTAAAGATAGCAGAACAGAATATTTGATTGAATCTGATAAATATAATATATACTTTAATCCTGCTGATGGGGGTACTATTTTTGAATTAGATTACAAACCTAAATCTTATAATTTGTTAAATACTTTAACTAGATGGCCAGAAGCTTATCATGATAGTAAAAAGCTTGCTACAAAAGAAGTTTTAGTTGATAGGTTTAAAAAGAACTTATTACGGCTTAGATTTTTACATAATGATGTATCTTTTGAAGAACTTCAAGCAGACCAATACTATGAGTTTGGAAATTTTGTTGATGAAAACTTTAGAGTCACAAGTAGTGAAAAAGAAGGAAAGATTGCTATCATAGAAATGGAGAAAATGGGAAGCATTAAGGATACTGCTTCGGATGATAGAAACCTAGTTCGAATAGCTAAAGATATTTATATAGAAGATAATGATATTAAAGTCACTTTAAGAATAAATTTCAATGAAACACCAGAAAAAGAAGATATTTTAAATCGTATTATTAAAAATCTAAATATGGCCATCGATATCCCTTTTTTCTTTAATGGAGATACAAACAAATTTCAATGGAAAAGCAATAAGCAAGATTTTGAAGGTAATAAAAACATTAAATTATTAGAACCCTTTCAATATAGTGGTTCCTATTTTAGAGCTTATGATGAATCTTACGATTTAAATTTCGAAATTGATATTTCCAGTAAAGATGATTTAGTTAAAATAAACAAGTTTCCAATTATAGCATATGCATATACAGAAGAGGGCTACAAAGAAATTTATCAAGGAATAAATGTTATCCCTCTTTTCAAACTTGATAAGAACTTAGAAATTCATATCAAATTTACTATTTTTTAATATTTATATTTTTGCATCTTTTACAAATTTGTAGATATACGTAAGAATTATAGCGATAAAATATACCTTTAAATATATTAAGGACATAATAACAATAAGAAAACATAAAAATAAGCATTGGTTTTGACGGTTATGGGAACTAATGGAAATGGAAAACGTAATGGCTGGACGTATAACAAAGAAACGTTGAAAAACAATATTGAAAACAACAAATTCGTTAAGGATGTTCGTCAAAAACTAATGGAAGAGAAGCTTCGAAAAAAGTTGAAGAAATAGTCTTTTTCTTTTATTATCAAATTTATATAAATCCATATTCAACTTTATTTCTAAGGATTTTATCTTAGGATTCAAATCCATATTTTCCAATAAGAGGAACAAAACGAACGCCTGTTATTTTCTTTGATTTAAATCCATCTTTATGCTTTTTAATAATATATAGATTCTGTCCAAAATCTTTAGATCCTGCTGGAATACAAAGAATTCCACTATCTTTTAATTGATCTCGTAAAGGCAATGGGACTTTTGAGGGTGAAGCTGCAGTTACTAATATTTTATCAAAAGGTGCTTCATTAGGGTATCCTAATGTTCCATCTCCATGAATTACTGTAACAGTACGATCATAACCAGTTTCTTCAAGGCTTTTTCTAGCATTTTTTACTAATTCTTCATGGCGCTCTATTGTAAATACATGACCTGGATTTTTTGCATTTTTTGGCGCTATTATCTCAGCACATAAAGCCGCATGGTATCCTGAACCTGTTCCAATTTCTAAAACCTTGTCTCCTTGTTTTAATTTCAAGTATTCACACATCATAGCGTTCATATGGGGGGCACTGATAGTTTGTCCTAATCCAATTGAGAGAGGAGAATCCATATATGCACTTGATTCCGCATCTTTTGGTACAAATTTATGCCTAGGCACAATTAACATGGCATTAATGACTTCTGGTTTTGTTAAAATTCCTCTATCTTTAAGATTTTCAACCAATCTGATTCTCTTTTCCTTGAAATTCATAGCTTTTCTTGTTTTAGGTCAATTAGATAAATTTTATCATTCATTTCGACTTCTTTATCAATACGAAGGTTAATTCTTACAGGATCACTATAACGTTTTCTAACTATACTTTTAATTTTTTCTCCTTTATATATCATTTTTTTTATTCTTTCAAGAGTATATGTATGTGATCCAATGATAATTATTTCATCACCCACTTTCAAAGGGAATTCCAGACTTTCTAGAAGAACGTTTGCAGATTTACTAGTTTTATTATATGATAGAATTTGTCCTATGTAATGGTTTTTGTAAATAGAGACACTTCCTCTTTTTTCTAATTTGATATCCTCGATAGTTGGTCTTTTGAAATAAAAATCCACATATGAAATCCCCGGTTATAAACACTTGATAATCTTTTTAGCCAAATTTTAATCTTCTCTTTAGTATAAGTCCCACTAAATTGACTATTTGAATTTCTATTTTTTTTAAAACATTAAGGATCTTACTTCTAAATAAATTAGAGTTAACGGCAATAGGGTATAATAACGAAATATATTATATTACATTTATTTAATTCACTGTTCTATTGTTAAACCCAAACATCACTAAAAGTGCTATTGAATTCAACAATCAATTTGGATATTTGATTATTAATAATCAACATAATAAATTCAAAAGGTTTAAGTCTCTCAAAAATAAGGTTCTTGCATATTAGATGTATGAACAAGAACCCTAGAAGGAATAAAATTCCAATCCATAAACTATAAGTTATTATTTTTACTGTTCATTTTAATTTTATAAACAGTTATAATTATTTATAAATTTATAAATATTTTTTAATGATTTAATAAAATTGATAATCTTACCAACACATCGAGAATTTGGACCTAAAAAGTCAAGGTTTTTTAACTTTAAACGCCATAATTTAGTAAATTCTTGTAATTTCTGTGAAATTTCCTTAAAACCCTTTGGCATCAACCATTAGCATTCCAAATTCTTGCTAGAAATCCAAATTGACTTTACAAATTTGTACATTTGCAAAATTCATTTTGAACTAAAAAGTTAAAAACTAAATTTTTTATATTTATTTTTAAAGAATTAACTAATTCTACAAAAAATATAATAATATTGTGATTATAATTTGCGAGTCTATAGAAAAATTTCAATAAGATCAAAGCATAGGAAAAAATTTTTATTAATTCTATTATGGTTTATTATTCTTCCAATAATTATTAATACTCCTTTATTTTCAACTCTTAATAAAAATATAAATTATGTCAATCACGAAGAAGTTGAAAAGGATTTAATTAATGAAAAAAATATTTACGCGTCCTTAAGTAATCCTCCTAATCGGAATTATTTTAAATATTATAAACAAATCACAATTAATTATACAAAAGTAGCTGGTACTGGGTTTCATATAAATTTTCCTGTTCTAATCTCAATTTTTGATTCAGATCTACATTATGTTGTTCAATCAGATGGCGATGATATTGCCTTTGCTAACGATACAGATTGGTTAGATCATGAAATTGAATTATTCAATCAAAATTACAACAGTACACATACTCAATTGGTTGCTTGGGTTCGAGTTCCAAGACTCTTTACTTCTATTGATACAAATATTTTTATGTATTACGGAAATTACACCATGGAAAATCAAGAGAATCCAACGGGAGTTTGGGATAGTAATTATATGATGGTTCAACATTTAAAAGAAACTTATGGAATACATTATGATTCGACAAGTAATAATAATGATGGCACACCTTTAGGCGGAGTGACTCAAGATACAACTGGAAAGATAGATGGTGGGGATTACTTTGATGGGATAGATGACAATGTTGATATGATAGATAGCAGTAGTCTTGACCCTTCAGGCGATATTACTGTTGAAGCCTGGGTTAATTTTAATGAGTTATCATCTGAAAAAAGTTCACAGCAGAAGATTGTAATGAAGAGACATTACTCAGCTCCTTGGGTGAGTTACGAACTTATAATGTATACAGATGATAATCTTCTATTCCAGTGGGTAGACACAAGTGAAAACTATAAGTCAGCAGGTTACTGGCGTGGGGATATAGAAACGGGAAAATGGTACCATTTGGTTGGAGTGAGAGATGGGAATTCATTACTTTTTTACTTAAATGGGGTTGATGATTACACTTGGACTGATACTGTTTCAGGTTCTATGTATGATGCTGATGGTGAACTCAACTTAGGTAATGATGGTTTTTCGAATTGGTTAAATGGTAAAATCGATGAAGTTCGAATCTCGAATGTTGCCCGTTCTGCGGATTGGGTTGAAACAGAATTTAACAACCAAAATGACCCAGAAAGTTTCTATTCAATTAGTAGTACTTTCCAAATAACTTCTCCT
>SMTZ1_10006667_pt1 | contig 11615 bp, 6 predicted proteins | sample DeeMarSWOR136_30_FD_25667 | JGI IMG/M metagenome (IMG submission 25667)
AATTTCAGCGCCAATTGTGGCGAGAGAATTGATGCGTTTAGGGGCGGAAGTTATATCAGTAATGAGTAAGGCGGCCACCGAATTAATCACACCAGCATTAATGCATTGGGCTACCGGAAATCCTATTATAACTCATTTAACTGGTGCTGTTGAACATGTCTATTTGGCAGGAGATAGACCTAAGGAAGTAGGGAAAGCAGATTTAATCTTAGTTTGCCCTGCTACAGCAAATACCATCTCAAAAATTGCTAATGGTATTGACGATACTCCCGTCACAACAGTAGTTTCTACAGCTATGGGCTCATCTATACCTATTGTAGTAGTTCCGGCAGCCCATGAAAGCATGATGAACCATTCTATTTTTCAAGAAAACATTAAGAAACTGAAAAAAATTGGTGTCGACATTCTAGGACCAAGAATATCTGAAGGAAAAGCAAAAATAGCCAAAATTGATGATATCATTGATCGCGTGATCGATTTATTAATTTCCAAAAAAGATCTAGAAGGAATGAAAATACTTATTACTGCCGGACCTAGTAGGGAATATATAGATTCAATACGTTTTGTATCTAATGATTCTTCAGGAAGGATGGGGATTGAAATTGCTAAAGAGGCAACAGCAAGAGGGGCAGACGTTCTTTTAATTGCCGGAAAGTGTTTAGTTAAGATTCCGGATTATTTAAATACCGTTAATATAATTTCTACAGATGATTTTATAAAAAATATAAAACATGAATTAGAATTTAAGGATTATGATTTTTTTATATGTGCGGCTGCCATTAGTGATTATTCGCCAGTTAATTGGACTGAAGGAAAAATATCTTCAGATGAAGTAAAGGAATTGCAAATTAATATGAGATTAACCCCAAAAATCATAGATGAAGCGAGGAAAAAGAATCACAAGGTTTTTATCGTAGCCTTTAAAGCCGAAACAAATGTCTCTAGAAGTGAATTAATTGACCGGGCGTATAACCGACTCCAACGTTCAGATGCCGATTTAATCGTTGCAAATGACGTGGGGAGAGAAGATATAGGATTTGAGAGTAAAGATAATGAAGTTTATATCGTAGATAAGCAAAAACACATAACTCATGTAGAAAGACATTCAAAGCGTTATGTAGCTTCAAGAATTTTAGATCTTGCTTTAGAAAATTACAGATTAAAGGGCATATGATAAAATATAATGTAAAAAGCACTATCTAATTTTTATTTCTTTTAAATCTTTTTTTTCGGTGATAAAATTTAAATAATAAATCAGTTTCTCTAAGAATTGAAGTAAAAAGAAGGAATTTGAACTTAGAAATATTAGAGAGTATATTACAATCATAGTTCTTAGAAAATATCTTCTTATTTATATATAAATAAGCACATAATATAGGTAGCGTTAATATTTAGATAATGAAAAAAATTACAAAAAAAGTGGTTAAAATTACCTCTAGTAATGATAAATCTACTATAAAGCAAGGAACAATAGCGGAATTTATGCGTAAGCGAACCCAGTTAGTAGGATTCGAATTCGGTTACTGGAAGCATACAGGGTTTATTAGATCACCTAACCCCGTGCAAACAATATATTGCCGAATTTTTAGATAATGCGCTTGATGCTATTGAATCCTTTCAATGGGAAGAGCTCAAAAAACCAAATTCAAAACTTAAATTCACCTTAGATCAAGAATTATCTTTGGAAAATCTCTCAATACTCCAAAGAGAAACTGAAAGTACAACAACATTTAAACCTCTAGATGATGAGGCAAAGCATACTTTAATGAAAGAATTTGGTCTAGAACCCAGTGAATCCGAAAATCTAGAAGTAGAGTTAGAAAAAGAAGAAGAACCTGCAAAATCTGGAGAAATAACTGATAAATCAGAAATTGAAATAGAGGAGGAAGTAAAAAAAATTATTGTTGACATGGAAGAAATTATTAAACCGGTGGAATCTATCATTGATGACGAACCAATAGTAATAATGCGCATAAGTGAATCCGAAGCAGCTTCTTTTTTGACTTCAGAATTAAGTCAAAAAAACGTGATGAGTTATACGTTCGAAATATTTGATAATGGAACTGGGATGTCAAAAGTAGATTTAAGAAAATTTGGAAAATATCTTGCCTCTAGTAAAAGCACTCAATTAAAACAAACAAGAGGATCACAGGGTTTCGGAGCTCCCAGCGCTTTTAGTGATTCACAAAATACAACTGGTAAACCAATTGTTGCCGTCTCAAAATCATTTGATAATGTGTATGCTACAGTTTCAGAATTTTCAACTACTTCCAAAAATGAAAAAAAATATTTTATTAATCCTACTGATGTTGATTGTCCATTTCTTCATGGGACTTATATAAAACTGCATTATTTGAATGTAAAATATATAAGAGGTTATGTTGACACTTATATTAAAGAAACAGCCTTAATGAATCCCCACATCACGATTATTTATATTGATCCTTATAACGAGGAACATATATATCCAAGAAAAGTATCTTCATTTCCCTCAGAACCTAAATACGCATTACCTCACCCATCTTCGACTAATATAGGTGATCTTCAAGATTTATTAATCAAGACAGAGAACCTTACAATTAAATCATTTTTAAAAGATAATTTTGTGAGAGTAAGTTCTAAAACGGCTAAAGAGATAATTGATTTAGCCGAAAGAGACTTACAAGATAAAATTAAACTTATTATTCTTAGTACAGGATTTGCTAACATACCAGAAAAAAAAAGTGATCCCTTTCATTTCCTTCGTTATGAACAGAGAGTATATGGAAGGTCTCAAAAACCCAGAGATAAATTAGTAGTATATGAAGTTGTGTCTGATGATTTAAAATCCAAATACTGGGATTTAATTTCAAAATATAATCAATTAATCAAAAATAGAGAAAAAATTAATAAAAAAATAAAAAAACATTATGACCAATTAGATAAAGTTGAGACAAAAAAAGACGAAAAATCAATTCAGGCCGATATAAAGAAATTACTCAATGAAGTAGATGAAACAAGGCAAGAAAAAGATAAACTTAGAGAACATCTCGATAATTTATTGAAAAATAGCCAAGATGGCCTAACTGAATTAAAAAAATTAAAAAATAGAAATGAATTCGAAGATTTAATTAATCAAGTCCAATTATCCAAGGCAAAACCGGCTGAATTGACAAATGATCAATTTAATTCATTGTTTCTCGCTTTCAAATCAATAAAATATATGGCACCACCAACGGATACCGCGATTCCAGTAGGAGACAACGTTTTGGAAAACACTTTGATCAAAGATTTAGGCTTACGAATTTCAGAGAATTTAGATGACTTTGATACACCAACCGAAGAAATTTTTAATACAAATGACATTTTGCTCAATGAAAAAAAAGCCTTAGTGTTACAAGAAGATTCACATGCTTCTGAAGAAGTTTTAAATAGCATTTCTGTTGATTTAGAAGAAGTTATCGATATTAATTCTCAAATTTTAAAGAACATTGATTTTAAAGAAGAAAGTATGGGCTTAGACCAAATAAAACAAACTATAAACGAATTTATAGAAGAAGATAAAGATGAAACTGCTGAGCCTTATAGCACAGTATTCGAGTACTTTTTAGAAAGTTATACTAAAGATGATGATTTTATTTCAGCTGAAACAAGGGCTCCTACAAGTGGAAAAGGATTGGCTTATGTTGTGGAAGCGGTTATGGCATATTCAAATAGGATTGAAGTACCAAAACGTTCTAGAGATGTATTATCCCGATTTGTTAATAGAACCCCTAAACTGAGGGATAGTGCAGATTGTGCTATAACAAAGGCAGTTCAATTAGTTAATTGGAAGAATTATAAATTAGATGTTTATGATAATAATTTACCTAAAGGGCCAATAAAATTATTAGTTAACGTTTCAGGACCTTTTGTGCATTTAATGTTTAAGTCTCAGTCTAAGAATGCTTTAGCTGATGATGAAGGTTTAATAAGAGAAATTAAATTTTGTCTTGAAGCGATAGGACGCAGATTGAGGGTTTATCTTAATCGAAAAGCGACCCAACGTAAAAGTGAAAAACGAGCAAGTTTAATCGAAAAATATATTCCAAAATTTGTTAAAAGTATATCTAATATAGCCTCTCAAGGGGACGGGACATATAAAAATGAGATTGATGAGAATGAGCTCCAAAATTTAATGAAAGAAGCTATAGGAGGTAAACTTGTTCCTAGTGTCACCGAGGGTGCGGTACCAATAAAAATTGAAGAAAAAATTATTGAACCTCAAGAGGAAAAGTTAGAAGTAAAAGAGGAAAAAGTAGAAAAAAAAGAAGTTATAATAGAAAAAGAACCGATTGCAAAAGAAATACAGATCGTCAAAGATCTTACTACTAAAAAAGAAGTACCCGACATGAATTTGCTCAATCAATGGACTGTGAAAGAACTAAGAGCATATTGTAATGAAAAAAGTATCTCAATTCCATCAAAAATAAAAAAATCTGAATTAATTAGGAGAATTCAAGATGATCTTAAGGGAGTTAAAAAGGAAATCTTAGAAGAAAAGAAACCTGAAAAAGTTGAATTGAAAGACATTAAACCTCTTGAGCCTGAAAAAATAAAGACCGCAAAAGCCCGTATGGAAGCTACAAAAAAGAAAATACCTACAAAACCTAAACCTTCTATTAAACCTCCTAAACCAATACAAACCCAATTACCCGTAATTACCACTGATAGCTTGATTGATGCACTGACAGATGAGTGGCAAACTATAAAGCACCTTATTTTTAAATTGAGAATTAAAGATATGATGGACGCGAGATTTCTACAGATCAAATTAAAAGAATTAGAACGGAAAGGGAAAGTTAAAGTTGATGTTAAAATGGGCAAAAAACATTGGAAATTGAAAAAATAAGTGTTATATTATGGCTAAAAAAAAAACAAGTCAAGATTGGGATTTTAAAGCAACAAAAAGTTTACTCCAAGAATATTTAGAAAAAGGAACTGAAAAAAAAGATATTAAACTTCCAGAAGATACCATAAAAATTGATGATCTAAACAAAAAAGAAACACTAAACAGAATTTATAAACTTGTTGATAAAGTAATAGCAAAAATTTATGCAAGTGGTAGACCTACGATAGAATTACCCTCGAGATCGAGTTCAAACATTATATGGGATGAGGAAAATGACTTACTATTACTCGGAAAACAAATTATGGAAAAACAATTTCATTCTCTTACCAGTGTAGCTGATATGACTAGGCTTATGAGAGTGCTCGAAATTGTTGATGAACTTTTAGTTAAAGATATTCATGCTACAAAGCGTGAGATTTTCTATACTGATGTAAAACTTTTTAGAGATCAGAAAAATAGTGATAAAAGTATCGAAGATGTTGCTACAATGTTGTATACGACAAGAAACGCCACTCATGTAGTGGCAGCTCCAAAAGGATCTTGTGTTGGAAGGCTTAGAATTAGAGATAGGAATGATATTATCGATCTCGAAGGATTAGGAAGTGGAGGATGGACAATTTCACCTATGCTTGATAATATTGAAATACTAGAATCAGACGCAGAATTTATTTTAGTAATTGAAAAAGATGCGGCTATGATGAGATTAGCAGAAGCAAGATTTTGGCGCAAACATCCCTGTATCTTACTCACAGCTCAGGGTGTAGGAAATGTTGCTGTAAGAATGTTCCTTAAGCGATTAACTAAGGAATTAAACCTTCCTGTTTTTAGTTTAGTTGATAGTGACCCCTATGGGCATTATATTCATTCTATCTATCTGCGTGGGTCGAAGAGATTAAGTTATGAATCTCCCTTTCTCGCTACACCTAATATAAAGCTTCTAGGTGTGCTGACAAGAGATTTAGATGCTTACAATATTCCAAATGAAGTCAGAATACCCATGACTAAAGTAGATATTAAAAGAACAAAAGATATGCTTAATGAAGATTTTGTCAAGCAAAATAAGGAATGGCGTGAAGATCTAAGTCTTGCACTTAAATTAAAAATAAAAGCTGAAATTCAAGCTTTTTCTACCCATGGATTTGAATTTTTAACAGATAGATATATTCCGGAGAAATTGAGTACCGGGGATTGGATATAGGAGGGTACAATATGAAAATATTCCATAAAAAAGATGGTGGTATAGTTCAGTTAATTGGCAAAGAAAAAATGCAAGATTGGCCTGTGGAGTTACCTCTTGTGTTTATTGAATATATTAGGGATAAACAGCTTGGTACATATGGAGATAATAAAGTAGAAAAAGAAATTTCAGCATATCTAGATGAAATTCTTAAGGATGTTGCTATTCCTCGATTAATATCTGTATTAGAGGGTGATGATCAAGATGAAATAATTTTCGCTCTCAAACGGATTGAAGACCTTTCTAAGAAAAATGTCGAAATGGCAAGACCAATAGCTCCGTATTTGGAAAAATTAATTAAAAATAGTAATAAAGATATAGTAAAACTTGCTGAATCAATTTCAAATAATTTTCAAAAAGCAGATAGAAGAAAGGAACTAGCTAAGAAAAGAAACATCATGCGAGAAAAAGAAAGTCAATTTTTAGCGGGAAAAATTAGTGGAGAGGAATATGCCAAAGCAAGACGAGAGTATCTAACATTAAAAGAATAAGGATTTAAAAAATTCACTTTTTTAATCTTAATTTTTTAAATATTTCATTCTTATGAATTGCAACTAATTCACTTTAATATTAGCTATTTAATAAAATAATTTTAGATTAAAAGGTAAATTAAATTCCATATGAGTTGGGAAAAAGAAAAGGACTCTTTTTATAGTTTTATTATCGAAAATGAGATAATTGGGTTTTTTAAAGAACCTTTAAAATTAAAATCTGGTAGATTATCTTATTGGTATGTTAATTGGAGAAATATATCTGAGGATACTTTTTTATTAGATAAATTAGCAGATTATCTCATCTCTTTCGTTGAAAGTATAGGATTAAATCCGGATTGTTTTTATGGAGTTCCAGAAGGTGCCACAAAATTAGGCATAATTACCCAATATAAATGGGCTAAAAAACAACCAAATTATACTAAAGGAATCTATAGCCTATCAATGGGAAGAGCAAAACCTAAAGAACATGGTGATCCAAAAGACAAATACTATCTAGGGTTTCCAAAGGGGAAAACTATCGTTCTTGAAGATACGCTTACAACTGGAGGTTCTTTAATTGAAACAATAGATCAACTTTTGTCATTTAAAGTCGAAATCATAGCAGCAATAGGATTAACGGATAGAAACGAAACCAGAGATGATGGGAAAAGTGTCAAAGAAGCGATTGAAGAAAAAAATGTTAAATTCTATGCAATGAGTAATGCATTTGAATTGTTGCCTAAAGTTTATAAGAAATATAAACCAGATATAGAAGTAGCGAAAAAGATTGAAAAGTATTTTAAAAAATATGGTATTTATGAAATTAAACTAACCTAACAGGATATAAGTTAAATTTAATCTTTAAATCTAGATAAATTGAGAAAAAATTCTCTCCAGATATTTACATTCTTATGAATACTGTTATATAAAAAATGCTCAGAAACCGCCAGTCTCTTCTCAACGTCTACAGATAAATCGCTTTTAGCCATTCTCATTATCTTTAACATTCGAGAATCTATAACACTAGTATGGTAAGATTTGTAATCATCTAAGAATTTCTGAGGTTTCTTATTTTCTATTACATCTTTTTCTAAAAAAAGGTGAAATTCTTTTATTTTGTTTAAAAAAAATTCATTCTCTCGTTGTATAAGTTTTTGATCGTCCCTTTCTTCTATGGCAAACCGTTGTAAATCCACGTTATCGCATTTACTTTCAGATGCAACCTTTAATATATTATTTTTAATAAATGGAACTGCTAAAAAGAATTTTAATTTATATTTTTTTCCTTTCTCAAATGGTCCTAGTTTTTCTCCTAGAATTGTAAAACCTGCATGATTCTTTGTGCATTCTGTATAAATATCTTCATTCCTGAATATAAGATTAATTCTTTGTAAAGAATCAACAAATTCATATTCGATTTTCTTCAAAATAATTATCTCGTGAGAGTTTAATAAAATAAATTAATTTAATATACAATACTAAGTTTAATAAGAGAAATAAAATTTCTATTAAATTATTAATATCCCTTATTATTCTGTAAAAATCTTGATATTACAAGCTAACTTATTAGATGTTTTATTTAGAAGCGGAGCTTCAATCGCTTTACTAATTATTTTTTTTATTGTTTTAATCATAGGTACGTTATTGATTTATTTTCAAGTCGCATTAGTGTTAAAAGGGGAATTCAAACTTAGAGATAGACTCCAATGTATTGTTTTTGGCTTAATTTTTAGTTTAGCTGTAATGATTGTGGTTGCAATGGCCTTTATTTTTGCCATAAAAACACCAGAATTCTGGAAAACTAGTGAAGTTGAACCTCCAGAAATTCACCCATATTTTCTTCTAATCCCTTTTGCTATTTGTTTAGTATATATCTCAATTTATCCCTTAATAGATTTTTTATTTGTAGCGTTAAGTGATGAATCAGATGAAGGATTGACTCCTTTTCATAGATTTATAGGGAATAAAATTATTAATAAATCAACCAACAAATTAATACGGGTAATTTATGCTGTGAGTTTTTATTTAGGAGTATTCATTTTTCCACCATTCATTCTTTCTTTAATTGGTTTACCATTCATAATGATTTGGATCACATGGATGCTCGTTTATCCATTATTAATACTAACTTTTTACGGTTCTAAAGGATATATTGCTGGAATAACTAATGTATATTACCATATACCTGATATGAGAAGATCATTATTTCTTGGTTTTGAAGATACCAAAAGAACTCTAAAAGAATTTCTTAATGATCCCGCCCCAAGAATAATTTTAGGATTAATGATTTTTGTGTTTGTATGGGCTTGGATATCTATGTTCCAAACAATAGGCTACTACTTTTCAGGAGCCCTACTAATCTCTCCTTATTCGTATGCAGGTTTCGTATTTGTGACACTTGCAATGGGAATTATAGGTTTTTTCTCGCGTTTTTGGAACAGAATGATTAAATATAGAGGTATTGATATCTACTTTGCAGCATATTTAATAGCTGCAGTAGGTATAAATGTATTTGTTAACTTTCTAATCGTTAATGCTGAAAAAGTATCGGATACTTTTGCAACTTCGAATTATACAATTTCAATAGTTCCTAATTATTTATTATTTGCGTGGACAGCGGCAATAGAAGAAATTATTCTAGTTTCAATTACAGCTTATTATTTTCTATCTAAAAGAAATGAATTTACTAACAATCTCAAATATTCCCTTATAACTGAATGTGGACAGACTTTTGATCCTATTCCTCTATTCAATTTTATAAAAAATAAAAATCTTAAAATAAGAAAACACGCTGAAGAAACATTAACCTTGATGTATGAAAGAATACCTTTAAAAGCAGATTTAAATCTTAATGATATGAAATATAAAAATACTTTAATTGATGGGATATGTGATCCAAATCCCAATTCAAAAAGAATATGTTATAAAATATTACTCCAGTTAGAAAAAGACGCTCCAAATATTATATTGCCTTGGATAATTGAATCCTTAAATTCTCCAAATTACGACAAAAGCTTACCTTTTGCACAATCGCTTGTCTCAGCAAACATAAATCTAATTAAGAAAATACCCGAGCGAGAAATTTTTGATTTAATTGAAGATTCAGAATGGAGATTAAAGTTGGTTGGGCTAAAGATTTTATCTAGGTTAATTGAAAATAACGTTAGATTAACATCAGAAGTAAATCTTAATAAATTAGTAAACGATCCGGATAGTCAAGTACAGGTTGAAGCACTAAATATTTTAGCTAAATCTTCTGTAAAAATACCTTTTGACTTAATTACCAATAAAATAAATCATTCTAATAAAGAAATTCGAGCGGCAGCAATTAAAAACATAAAAAATATCGAAATTAGAGAATTTAATTCTGAGATAATTGCTATACTAAAATCCCTAATTAAAGACCCTACGAGTTCAGTTAGAGCATCTGTGTTTGAAATTTTTGCGAATGTGGGTCATTTTAAGCAATTTAGCGTTCCTCTTTTACCATTTTTAAACGGATTAATCGACTTAAATAAAAATGTTAGGGATGCATCTGTTTTAGCGCTAGAAAAATATTTCAATGAAGAACCAGATTCTTTGGATATAAACTTGATTATAAATAAGATAGATCCCAATAATAATGAAGTATTAAATAGTGTGTTATCCTTACTAGGTAGACTTTGGGAACAAAATCCAGAAAAAATCTTAACTACTTTATTGATTTTCATCAAATTTGAAAATATCGAATTAAAAGAAAATATCTCAAAAATCCTAATCGATAAGTACAAGAGCAGTTCAGATCTGATTTTTCAAAATCTCATTAAAATTCCTGATGTTTCTAAATTTATATCAAAAGGAATCATTACAAGAACGATTATAAAAATTGCTAAACAAGATCCGAATAAATTAATTCCAAAATTAGTAAAATCTTTAGATCAGGATAATGATGAGATTAGATTTAATGCTATTTCCACATTAGAGGGACTCGCTGATGAATATAGCGATAAGATTGATATAAAATCTGTCCTTACGATCCTTCAAAAAGATAAAAATCAGCAAATTAGAAAAGAAGCCTCAAAAATTCTCTCAAAAATAGCTACAAAGGATCCAGAAGCTATAAAACCTGAAATATCTTTAATCCTACAATCTTTAAATACCCAGGAAGCGACAGTCAAAGTTAGCATTTCTAAATCATTAATAGAAATAGCAAAAAAAGCTCCAGAAATTATCCACATCGGTTTACTTAGTGAACTTCTCTCAGATCAAGATTCGTTTATCAGAGAATCTGGAGTAAAAATAATTGGACATATTGGATATAAATCCCCAAACGATGCATTAAATATTCTAATTAATAAGGGATTAAATGATGAGGATTGGATTGTTAGAGAAGCAACAGTTTCAAGCTTTGGAGAAATAATCGACCATATTGAAAAAAAAGAGCTTATAATAAACAATCTTATTCCGCTTTTAGATGATAAAAAAATGTGGGTTCGCAGATCGGCTATGAAAATATTATCAAATATTAAGGGTATAAAGGCATCATTTATTCCATTTGAAAAAGTATCAAAGAATCTAAACAACAACGATCCTAAAGTAAGAGAGGCCTCAGCAGGACTACTTAAAATTTACGGTTTCCAAAATATAGATGGAATCTTTGAAAATATCCTCTCTCTCTTAGAAGATGAATCGGAAGAAGTAAGAATAAGCATGATAAATTCAATGGTAGAAATTATCAATAACATAGGAATTTCCCAAATTCTTTCCAAACTCCTCAAAAACCTTAGTGATGAGGGTTCTATAGAATTGCAACGTTCAATAGCTATAATATTGGGGCGAACAGCAAAATATGAGGATGAAAAAATCAAAAAACGAGTCATTTCTTTGCTGAAAATAAGGTGTGAAATGAGCCAAGATCCAATTATTTGTGAAAACTTGCACAAGATTCGAGAAAGTTAGTTTATTAATCTAATTTTGATATACTTTTTTAAAAATTACAAAATTTTTTCTCACTCTTGTAGTTTTTATAAAAGGATATTTACTCTTTAATAAAATT
>SMTZ1_10006669_pt1 | contig 11615 bp, 9 predicted proteins | sample DeeMarSWOR136_30_FD_25667 | JGI IMG/M metagenome (IMG submission 25667)
GAGACTTTTTCTCCTCAGGAATATGATATTCTTCGTCGTTAATTATTATGTAATCGTTGCCAATTCCATGGTATTTAAAGATAGCTAAAAAATCAATCGCAAATTTTTCCATCATCAAATTGTAAAATATATTATATTATATAAAAGATTAATAATTACAGAATTTAAATGCCATCAACAATAACGGAAAAAATACTCGCAGCGCATTGCGATAAAAAAGAAGTATCGCCCGGGGACTTCATTTTAGCAAACTTAGACGGGTGCCTTGGAAACGATATTACAGCACCCATTGCAATCAAAGAGTTTTACAAAGTGATTCATGGCACCAAAAAAGGAGTGTTCGATAGAGATAAAATAATTCTGCTCCCAGACCATTTTACCCCTAATAAAGATGTTGCGTCAGCTATTCAATGTCAAGTCCTTAAGGAGTTTTCAAAAAAATATCAATTAACTCATTATTACGAAGTTGGACGGTGTGGAATTGAACATTGTTTTATTCCCGAACAGGGATTGATAGTCCCCGGAGATCTATTTATAGGAGCAGATTCGCATACTTGTACGTATGGTGCTATAGGAGCGTTTTCGACGGGTGTGGGTTCGACTGATTTAGGTGTATCAATGGCACTTGGGAAAACATGGTTAAAAGTACCTGAGACCATTAAATTTGTCTATTCGGGTAAATTGAAAAATTGGGTATTAGGGAAGGACCTAATATTATACACAATTGGACAGATTGGCGTGGATGGTGCAACTTATAAAGCAATGGAATTTACAGGAGTGGTGATCAAAAACATTAGTATGGCAAGTAGATTTACTATATGCAATATGGCAATAGAAGCGGGAGGTAAGAACGGAATTATTGAGTCAGACGAAAAAACGATTGAATACATAGAGAAGAGAACTTCTCGACCGCTCAAGGTTTATAAAAGCGATAAAAACGCCGAATTCAGCGAAATTATTGAATTTGACTGCGATAAAATAGAACCTCAGGTCGCTTTTCCTCATTTACCAGAAAATTCAAAACCGATTTCTGAAGCTGAAGGCATGGAAATAAGCATCGATCAAGCAGTAATTGGAAGTTGTACGAATGGACGGCTCGAAGATTTAAGGATTGCGGCAAAAGTACTAAAGAACCAAAAAGTAAATTCCCATGTGAGATGTATTATCATCCCAGGTACGCCTCAGATCTTTCTAAACGCGTTAAAAGAGGGTTTAATTGAAATATTTTTAAATGCTGGAGGGATAGTATCGCCACCTACTTGCGGACCTTGTTTAGGTGGACATATGGGGATTTTGGGAGCGGGAGAAAAAGCTATCTCTACTACGAATAGAAATTTTATGGGAAGGATGGGACATGTCGAGAGCGAAGTTTACCTATCAAATCCCGCAATAGCCGCAGCTTCTGCGATAGAAGGAAACATTTGTTCTCCAGAAAGCGTTTTAAAGAATTAGTTGGTGATTTTTATGAAAGGAATTGTGATAAAATATAGCGATGAAAATATAAACACAGATTTAATAATCCCTGCAAGGTACTTAAATAAAAGCGAACCTGAATATTTAGCCGAGCATTGTTTCGAAGATTTCGACTATAAATTTAAAGAGAAAAGAGAGAAATTAAACGCCACTATTCTCATTGCGGGAAAGAATTTTGGGAGTGGCTCAAGCAGGGAACACGCCCCAATCGCAATAAAAGCTTCTGGAATAGATTGCGTTATAGCACCTACTTTCGCGCGTATATTCTTTAGAAATTCTATCAACATTGGACTTACTCTCATTGAATTTGATGGTATTGAAAATCTTAAAGATGGTGATGTACTTGAAATTGATTTTGATACGGGTTCTCTAAAAAACATCTCAATAAATCAAATCTTTGAGATTAAAAAAATCCCGAAATTTTTACAAGATATTATCGCTTCGGAAGGATTGGTAAATTACGCTAAAAATTTATTAAGAGAATAGAAATAAAATATAATATTTATAAACCAAATATTATAGTATTAGAATTAAAAAGAAACCAATACGGTTATGAAAAAAGTTAAATTTCTTTTAAGTGTTGCAATTCTCGGCCTATTGTGTGCTTTATCAGTGCATAGAGCGTATTCCTATGAAGACCTACAAGAAGTAGAAAATAACGGGTCGATATTTTACTTAGTAAGCTTAAATCAAAGTGAAACAATTATTTTAAACTGTTCGAGCGAAAATCAATTAAATTATTCCCTATTTTTATTTAACACAAGACCCTCTTCTTCCAATAAGTATTTAAATGGGACATACAGCACAAAAATATACGATTTAGCGATTGTAGTATCGGAAGGATTCGAGCCGCAACTTACTTATACTGCAAACGAGACTCAATTGTACTATATACAAATAATTGTGTACAATAAAAGTACGAATTTGATAAGAGTATATTCTAATAAAGAAATTGGCAGATATTACCTACCACTCATCAACTCGTTTCCATTAGAATTTTTTGGAACCATTACAACCATTACTATTATAGCAATAACTGTAATTCTTCTCAAAAAGCGCAAATTGAAACTTGATAATTAAGAATTTGTAGAAGAAAGAAAAAAGAAATTTTATATTTTTTTCATCAATTTTCTAAATATAATTATTGATTCTTAACTAAAAATTACGGAGATATTAAATTGTCGTTTGAAGAATTATCCAAAAAACTAGCAGAATTGATGAAGGACACTGAAAAACTCGAGCTAGAAGATGTAGACCTACTTGCTGAAAAGCTGGAAGTAGAATTTCTGCCTGCAATGGTTACGAGCGCGGTTGGAGCAGCTTTACCCGGTATTGGTAGGGCAAAAGGACCAATAGAATGGACAGAAGCAGTATTACAACTTGGGGAAATCTCTTATTCCGGGAAAATTGAAACAATCGAATTTGTTAGGTCCAATGGCAACAAGGTGACATTGGGAGGAGAAGTCGTCCCTCCATTTTATAACTTCCTTGGAATAGATAAAAGAAATCCTCATCCCCCAGTTGTCACATACGATGTATTTGACATGGGAGCCGACATGATGCTTCCTAAACCTATTAAACAAGAGTATAAAGATGTTTTAGCAGATCCCATCGCGTGGGCAAAATTTGCAGTTGATAAATTTGGTGCAGATTGCATAACCTTTCATTCTTTATCAATCGATCCTGGTTTAAAAGACGCTCCAGTGGAGAATTCAAGAAAGATATTAGAAGAAATGCTTCAACAAGTTAAAGTTCCAATTATTATTGGGTGCTCTGGGAATAAAGAAAAAGATATCGAATTATTTAAAGTAACCGCTGAAATCTCTGAAAGCGAACGATTAATGTTATCAGCAGCAGATAAAGCGACATGGGAAGAAGTTGTTCCTCTTGCCGTGAAACACGACCACAATTGTCTTCTCTGGACATCGCTCGATATGAATAATCAAATTAAAATAAATAAAGACTCGATGGAATTGGGACTTGCTAGGGATAGAATAGTAATGGATCCAACTTGCGCAACGCTCGGCTATGGTCTAGAATATTCATTTTCAATGTATCAACGAATGAGGATCGCGGGATTACTAGGGGAAGATAATCTTGCGTTCCCGATTTCTGGAGGAACCACAAACGCTTGGGGTGCAAGAGAAGCTTGGATGAGCGAAAATAAAGTTCCAGAATGGGGTTTAAGACAATACAGAGGTCCAATTTGGGAAATTTTCAATGCTCTTTCCTTAACAATAGTTGGATTAGATTTAGCAATGATGTTTCATCCCGTAGCTGCACAATTCGTAAAAGAATCGGTAGGCGCCTTCTATAAAGAAGCACCTAAGGTCTTAGACGAAGCTGGGTACATGGACTGGGTTTCCACTGTAATTAAGCGCTAAATTATTCTTTTTTTCTTTTATTTTTAACCGCTTTTTAAGGATTATAAGTAATCAACTACATTTCCTTCTTGAGTTATTTTGTAAACTGCATTCTTCGAGTTTATATCTTTGATTTTTTCTATACAATAACCTTTCTCCAAATAGTCTAAATGGTACTTTAAGGTGTTTATATCGTTCAAAATGTCCTTACCTTTCAACTCGTTAAATAATTCTTTTTCGGAAATCGATATTTTTTCGTTTACTATTACGAGAATCTCGCGTCGAATTGGATGGTTTACGGCCTTCATATAGAGATAATGAAAATCTCGGGTCTCGTCGTTTGTTTTGTTATGTTCGCTCCAAGACTCCTTTAAATCATTGACTCTTCTTAAAGGCATATGGTAAAAAAATACAAGATATTTATTTAGGATTTCGATTTTTACAAATTCTACTCTTTTTTAATCCGAGCTTTAATATAAACCACAATAACAAGCACAAATCCAACCAAGATTAATATCAGATTTACGCCAATTAACTGAATACAAATCGTAGTTGACAAAGCCGCGCTGAAAGTGTTGATTTCTATAACAGTTGTAGGATTAAAGAGTACAATGTAAATGTTAATACCTTCTATTACATCTAATGCTACTGCAATCCAACCGAGAAAAAAACACCACAAGAAGATTTTCTGCAAGATTTTAATTTCTCCGATTGCTCGCGCTACGAGTAGAGTTCCTGTTGAGAGCAGAGTTCCGTAGATGCCCATAAAGAAAAAGTCGATGACATGCGCATAGATCATTAGACTAATAAGATCCTCGGGGTGAGCCATCCAAACGCCCAGAATCTCGTCCATTTTTACTTTAGTCCACGCGAATTTAAATTCGTTAAAACCGTACCCAGTCGGATAATGCGCCCAAATCGGTGCGAACAGGATGTTAACAAACACGAAAAACAAAACGAATGTCGCAATAAAGAAGCAGAGTACAATTTTATTACTAGGTTTTTCAAGTAAAACATCTAATTTCATAATTGAATGATAATTGTCTGTCTTTATTAAATATTATTTGAATAGGATCAACAAACATGAAAAGAAGATATCGAAATAAGTACTTGCAAAATACCAAACATCGCTTATTAGTGAAAACACATTTGAGGGACTATAAGTCGCGTTAAAATCTTCGCGAATTGCTTGAATATAATCAATAACCGCGTCTTCCCCGTATGCCTAGATAAATTTATATAAGCACCAAACTTGTAAACTAAGATTTTTTTGAGGATAGTACTTTACTATTCTGCCGTCGTTAATCAGTTCTTCAAAATTATTCTTGTAATGCTCGCCTTCTTCAAATCCCGAAAGAATAACTATGTCGTTATCGTTAATTATATCCATAGAGTCAAGAATCATTTTTTGACTAAACAAACCACCTCTATACATCATGTAACTTCTCCGAACCTTTTCGCCAACTGGATAATCTATTAGTCCCCATAGCCTATAGTAATCGTCGTCGCCATCTGGATGGTCCAAAGGGTTTATCCCAATGTGACATAACTCCACATTCACATTCCAATCGTTAATATATATTGATATATTATTGTGAAAATCACTCAGGATTCGATCGTAATTTCTGAGGTGGTTTATTCTATTTGTAAACCCAAGTAAATCGGCTCTTAATAATCCGTAAAAACTTAAAAAGTAGTCAACAACGGGTTCTATGTCAAATGTTATCGTATCTACTGGATTCCCCCATAGGTTTTTCCCTTCTAAAAATGTTTTGAGTTCAGATAAATTAGAGATTGCCGACTCGATCGTCCATATATTTGCAAAATATTGAGAAAAACAGAGATGAACTTTAACATTATAATCTTTACATCGTTTCAAGCGCTCTTCAAAATTAAGATGTCCGTTAAGAAAGTTCTCTTGGTTCGCTAGAGCAGAGGGAGTAACACCCCAAACAAGATATACATCGTTAGCACCCATATACTCTAAAGTTTCATCGTTAAGATGTTCTAATCCGGTTTCAAGATAAGGTTGGTCGTCTAAAGGAGCACCATATGTCCAAAATCCTAAGGAAAAATTACTCTTGGTCCTTTCTCTTACGGGAATCGGGATTGAGATAAATGGAATTATGTAATTTATTAAGAATAAAATACAGATAACAATTACAAATGATAGGTTAATTTCTACATGTAGAGATTTCTTGCGATTCCTTACCTTTTCAATAAATTTATGGTTTAGTCGCAACATTATCGGTTTCTTAAAATTTATAAAGAAAAAAGCAATGAGAGAAAAGATTAACGCGATTTCTACAATATTGAAAAGATTAAATGATAGATATACGATATTCGAAATAAAAGAAGCAATTGGATTTGCTATTATGATGATAAATACGAGTGTGGAGAATACTAAAACAACATAACAATATTTTTCGCTTTTTTCTGATATTTTATTTGATAAAACGAAGTAATATATTAACGACAGACCGATTAATAGAAAAATAAAATAACCATTTAAAATGTTCATACCCGCTAATCCCAAAATAATGAGAGGATGAATGAGAAGATAATATATAATAACAAGACGCTCAATCAAAATTAGAGAAAAAATTACTTCAGTTTTAGATATTTGTCCCATTATAATCGAAAGATTCTAATTTTAGGCGTGTTCTTTGAAATATTCTCTAAATTTAAAAATATTTTGCTTAATTAATTTCGTATTGGTTATTGAAAATTCTGCTCCGAGAATATCATTTATTGCTTGTTGTATTAAATTTAAGTCTGTATTTTCAAGTTCATTACTGTAGGTTTGTTGATCCAAAGTTCCTAACCATGGTTTCAATTTTGGTGAGAGACCTAAATTTCTCTTGTTGAATCGAAGTTTGTCCTTATGTTTTTGAGTTAATGGAACCATGTTTAAATTATTCCATCTATTAACCACCCAGGGCGCTAATTCGTGTAATTTGTCGTAATCCAAAACCAAATCGTCTCTCCATTCGTATAAATGGTCCCAATTCGCAACAGAGATGTAGTTTTCGTTCTCAGATTTATTTCCATCGAATAATTTCCAAGTATTTCGATTGGACTTCTCGTTGTAGAACTCTTGCCCTTCCCCGTATTTAAAAAAATACCCAATATTTGTGAGACTTTTTAAAATATTTTGACTGGTTTTACTGCCTTTATAGTATACTTCAATTTGAGTGACATCAATTAGTTTAGAAAAAACAGCTTGGAGATAAATTTCATAAATTAAATTATAGGCCTTGATTGGATGAGTTTTTCCTAAAAAGGTAGGATAATAGACCATACAGTAATATACCTCATCTTTATTATCCGAATGTGCAATATACACTTCATAATAGGACTTTATCAGCTTGTTGTACGATCTTGAACGTAAAGATTGAATAATTAATGGTATAGCGGCAACAATAACTACTACAGATACAATAATAAACACAACGAATCCAAATCCGCTTTCGCTCAATCCAATAACATATTGAATTGCAGCATAAATTAGGTATAACCCCACCATAAACAATAAAATAATTACACTATTGAGCGTATATTCCTTATCCATTCTAGAATGCAATATGGGAGGTGCGTTCTCTAAAATAAAAAGCCCTTCTTTTCCCCCTTTTAATTTTTCCGGATTTATTGATTCCCAAGCGTATTCACTCATGCCCTTCCACATTTATCGTAGTAATATTATAAAATATGTATCTCTTTTTATTTAAAAGGATTAATTTTCTAAATTAAATTGAATTTTCATCTATTAAAAATAATTACGTTCGCTTCTTATAGAAATGATTGTTTTCGACGAGTTTCTTAGTTATTTAAAAAACCAAGAGTTCTACGACAATCAAATCGTTCATATAGAAACGATTCCAAAAAGATCTGCAACATATGGAGAGTTAAAACGACCACTTCACCAAAAAATAATAGACTGGTTGGTAAATAAAAATATAAAACTATGGGAGCACCAAGCAGACGCGATTAATAGCATATTGAGCCAAAAAAACACTACAATTGTAACTTCTACAGCCTCCGGAAAAACACTTTGCTATAATATACCAGTTGCTAATTCAATTCTCCAAGATAAAAAGAGTTGTGCCCTATACATATTCCCAAGGAAAGCGCTCACTCGAGATCAACACCTCAATCTTAGGAATTTCTTGGTTGAGCTTAATTTAACACCGTCTTTAGCTGGCGTGTACGATGGAAGCGTCGAAAAGTCGGAAAAAGATTGGGTTCTCGAAAACGCAAATATCGTATTAACTAATTCTTACGCTTTACACCAATATTTAGGAGCTTACTTCAAAAAACGTTGGTATCGCATAATTAAAAACTTAAAATATATTATTATTGACGAAATTCACATATACCGCGGTATTTTTGGCTCGAATTTTGCGCTCATGATCAGAAGGCTAAAAAGATTGTTGAAAAGTTTCAATGTGGAACCAATTTGGATTCTCGCAAGCGCTACAACTGGTTCGGAACCAAAAGAATTTGTTGAGAAACTTATTGGTGAAGAAGTGAACGTAATTGAGAAAGATACATCTCCAGCCGGGGAAAAAAAAGTAATCTTATGGGACTTACCATATAACGAACAATTAAATTCTTATAAATCTGCGCACCAGCAAACAAAGCGCCTATTTTTAGAGCATTTAAAGAAAGGAGTGCAAACGCTTACTTTTACTAATTCACGAAAAATGAGCGAACTTCACGCAATCTGGGCGCGTGATGCGCTGAAGACAGAAGCGCCCTCTATATCGGATAAGGTCCGAAGCTATCGAGCGGGTATTAGAAAACAAACTAGGAGAGAAATAGAGAACGGGTTAAAAGAAAATATATTGTTAGGTGTGAGCTCAACTAACGCCCTTGAATTAGGGATTGATATAGGGACTCTGGATTCCACGATAAGCTCCGGATTTCCTGGAACAATTTCCAGCTTTCGCCAACAGATTGGCAGAGCTGGTAGGGGCGAAGATTTATCGATATCAACCTTGGTTGCAATGCCAAATCCCTTAGATTTGTTTTATGTTCATAATCCAGATGTGTTATTTGGAGCTCCAAACGAAAGGCTACTTATTACGCTAAAAAACAAATATATTCTCAGAAACCAACTATGTTGCGCTGCAAACGAGATGCCCATTACTGAAACAGAGAATCTCGCTTTTGGCATTGAAGACGAGAAATTTTTTAAAATAATTCTTGATGAGCTTGTCAACGATAGACTTCTAATCAAACGAGGACCTAAGTACTTTTGGAACAACTTATTCTTTCCAAACGCGAGACACAGCCTCGACGATTTGTCCGAGAATGCGTATAAAATTATCTTAAGAGAGAAAGACAAAAAGAACGAAATATTAACCAGCGAAGATCAAAGCTATGTTTTTCGAGATTTACATCAAGGCGCAGTGTATCTTTTCGAAGGAGAGAGCTACGCAGTTGAAGATCTTAACTTACAAGATAAAGAAGTTTATATAAAAAAATCAAATTTAGATTACTATACTGAATCTTTAAAGCATACAGAAATATCTCAAATTAGAGTATTAAACGACGGCGAGATAGACCGAATAAAAATTTACTTTGGAGATGTGATTGTCAAGCACGATTATTACGCATATAGGGAAGTCGAGACAGTTTCTCAAGATGTAATTAAATATAACGAATTAGAACTCCCCACGATAGAATTTGAGACGAAAGCGTTTTGGTTCTTAATACCAGAGCATTTAGAAGCCGAGTTAGACGCACATAACTATAATTTAGGAGGTTCTATTCACGCGCTAGAGCATGCAATTATTGCCATAGCTCCTATGTTCGCGTTAATCGATCGCTGGGACTTAGGTGGCGTTTCCATAGATGTAGATCGATATCACGATCAGCCCGTAATTTATGTATACGATGGCTACAAAGGCGGAATAGGCATAACCGAAAGTCTCTTTCCTATAATTAAAAAATTACTCGAAGGTGCGTATAATCTAATTAAAACTTGTAAATGTACTGCATATACTGGCTGCCCTGGTTGCGTAATGAGTCCTAAATGCGGCAATAATAATCAACCGCTTGATAAGGATGGAGCAATTCTCATATTAGACTATCTTTTAGGAAAAAGTAATAATAAATAAGTAAGAAGCTGATCCTCTTCTAATATTGAATTTTTAAAAAATGATTTATATGACGAGTTCTAAACGAAAAATTTCAATCTTAATGGTTATATGTCTATTTGCGTTATTCCTTAGCAGTATTTGCATCTTTCTGTTGATATTTCCTTCAGGAGGTCAAGCCGCAAATAATAAACAGGTGTTATTAGTAAGTAAAGGTGGAAATACGCGATTCTACGAAAGTATTGAAATTGATAAAGATAATTTCGAAGTTACCACTCAGTCTGGACTTACCACAACGATTGATTCTGTCATAGATATCGTTGTAATTTTTGATGTTGCAGTATCGCCCTCTATACTTAGTACTTTTATAAATGCAGGTGGTGCTTGCCTCATATTCATGGGACAAAATTTACACGCAGATCCATCGCTCCTCATCAATTTGGGTTTAATATCTAGTGGTTCTCAATTTGAGTTGAATAGCGAAGAAATGTTATTCATACCCGAGGATTTATCTCATCCGATTAGCACAAATATAGACTGGAATTCTGCGCCTGCCATGAAAGTGGAAAATATGACAGTAATTCCCACCCAAAACTTAGGTAGTTCGGTTAGTAGAATTATTGATATTTATCCTACTTCAAAGAACTTGGAAATCGAGCAATATAGTAAACCAATTATCGTGGAAATGAAAAAGGGTAATGGTAATATATTATTATTTTCGGGCTGGCTTGAAGAAAACGCTAATTTGGATTTTACGCTTTGGCCGTACTTCAATTACTTATTGTATGTTATGGCGATGGAAAGTGCTAGCGAAGAATTTAGCACATACTCCATTTGGCCGTATTCTCCAGTCCCTCACCTTGTAGATCAAATAATTCTGCTGATAATTATTATTATACTGGCAATTTTAGCTGCTTCGCTGTTTGTCGTCGTCAAAAAGAAATTAACCGGTGCGATCGACCAAGCTACAATAGAAGTAATGAAAAAACAAGCCGAGGAAGAGGAACGGAAAAGAAAAGAGGAGGCCGAACTGCTTAAGAAAAAGTTAGAAGAAAAAATTGACTTAACTAACGATTGGGAAGTAATTGGAATTCATAGACAGCTTGGAGGCTTTCTTTTTACATTGTTTATTGGATTAATACTAGTTATACCTCAGCTCTTAATATCAAATTTCCTAATGCCACAATTAATTCAACCTTACCCTCAAGCAGCAGGTTGGTATTATTACGCGTATAATGTGTTTCAAATAGCTTGGCTACTTTTCGATTTTGGCACATCGTATGCATTAGCTAAATACTTTGCGCAATATAGGGTAAAACAGCCTGAAAAGGCAATCCATTACATCCAAATTTTTGTATGGTGGCAACTATTTACGGGGCTCGTACAAATTTCGGTATTTGCTTTTATTGGATCGATAATATTTCCTCAAACTAATATAGCTCACATGAGTTGGATATTTATCACTTTTTCGCTAGTTCAATACCCTGGTTTCTTCTTAGTATTTATGTTTTCGTTTCAAGGCATGCAAAAAGCAGACCTACATCTTGTTACTTATGTTATGTGGGAAATAGTTTGGTTGCTTGTAGGACAAATGCTCTTTTGTTCTCTAGGGCGAATGTGGGGCTCTGCTAATCCAATTATCGGGGAGGCGTTAGGAGCTGGAATAGGATATTCAATT
>SMTZ1_10006670_pt1 | contig 11614 bp, 9 predicted proteins | sample DeeMarSWOR136_30_FD_25667 | JGI IMG/M metagenome (IMG submission 25667)
AGTACACTCCGCACATGTTTCATAGTTATGATCTTTTACGCAACACGTAATAATTGAACATGATGGATGTTTATTGAAAAAGTTTATCCCACAACACCCAGGGCATCTTGAAGGTCCTTTTGTATAATACATGGGACAGAGTCCACAATCAAGACCGCAACAAGAAATAGTTGGAAAATCTTTAACAGGATAATTTTTGGTCATTTTGCTATTGTTATTTTGCTTAAATGAATATTTATTAGAAGCATTTCAAGAAATAAAAAGATTATAAGAAAAATATTAAAAATATGAAATAATTCTTAGGATTAATTAATAGGGAAAAATATGAAATTAAGAAAATGAAAGCCTCACTTTTGAAAAAATTTAATTTAATAATTGAAGAAGCTAATACGCTTAAAGATAAAAATAATTTTCAAAAAGCAATTAAAAAGTTCCAAGAAGCTCTAATTTTTATTAATGATAAAGTTAAGGAAGAAGAAGATAAGTCTATAGAAATTAACAATGTTAAAAATGCTATTAATCAGACTTATTCTATCGAAATTGATAATATAGTCCAAGGAGGAATACGTTTAACAGCTCAAAAAAAATTTGATAAAGCTAAAGAGGAATTTCAAAAGGCTTTAACGATAGTTGAAAATATAGATGACCTAGATCTTCAAGAAGCCGAAAAGGATGAGATTAATAAGTTAATAAGTGAGAATGAAATAGAGCAGCTAATGACAAAAGGAATTGAATTAAAAAATCAAAACAAGACTGATGAAGCTATAGAAATATTTAAAAAAGGATTAAATATCGCTGAGGAGATTTATGAATCCGCTTTTAAAAGTGAAGGTTTGGCTAGAATTAAAAATGAAATTACTGCCATTTATGACTCGAAAATTGATGAAATTGTCATACAAGGAAAAAAATTTAAACAAGATGGCCAAAATGAAGATGCGATCAAAACTTTTAAAAGTGCATTACAAAAAATCGAAAAGTATTTCGATCCTGATGTAAAGAAAACTCAAATCACTACAATTAAAAACTCTACTAATGAAATTTATTCTAATCAGATTAAACCTTTAATTGATAAAGGAAAAGAGTTCTTAAATCAAAATTTGACTGAACAAGCTATGTCTGAGTTTAATAATGCTTTAACTTTAGCAAATAAAATGTTTGATTCTGATTTTAAAAATCTTGAAATTAGTATTATTGCTGAAGCTTTAAATCCTATTTATTTTGAACGTGTTAAACCAATAATAGAGAAAGGAAAAAAGATCACATCACAAGATAAATTTAAAGAATCTATAAATCTTATTAATGAAGCTGTTGATTTTTTCCATCAAGCTCTTGACATCGCTCATTCTATGGTACCTTCAGAAAAAAAAGAATTACAAATTAAAGAAATAAATGAATTAATTAATAATGCATGTAGTTCAGGAATAAAAGTAATTAAAGATAAATCAATTCAGTTCATTGTTCAAAAAAAATATGATGAAGCTGTAAGTGATTTATATATTGCTCTAAGCCTTGCAAAAAGAATGACACATCCTGAAGAAGAAAATCCAGAGTTAGAAAATCTTAAGAATCTTGTCAATAAGGTCTATTCTGCGGAAGTAACAGAAGTTTTAAATAATGGAAATAAGTTAGTTGAGCAAAAAGAATTCGAAAAAGCGATTGAGAGATATAACGAAGCTTTAAAGATGACAAATAAAATGTATTTGACTGATGAAATGGAAAAAGAAGTTGGTATAATTAAGAGTCTAATTTACGAAACTGAACTAAAACAATTAGTTGGAAAAGGAGGATTAGCGGAAGAACAGAAATTAAAAGAAAAAGAAATTGAGAAACTCAAGAAACGATTAGATTATGCTCAATCAATTGATGATCCAGATCGAAGAGTAGCAGAAATGACGAAAATTAAACTTTTAATTGACGAGGTTCATTCTGAAGAAATAAAATTATTGATTGAACAGGGAAATCAATTAGCAGATTTAAAAAAATATGATGATGCATTCAAATTTTATGAAAGAGCGTTAAAAGTCAATGAAATGATGGAATCGCCAGATGTTAAAAATAAAGATTTAATTAAGAGGTCCTATAAAAAAGAACTTATTAATAGAGCAAAATTAGAAATTGAAAATAAAGAATATGATAAAGCCATGGAAAACTGTCGAAGAGCTTTAGAGCTTGATGAAATTTTTGTTGAGGCTTATTATCATATAGGACTTGCTTATAATTCAAAGAAGAAATATGATAGTGCAATTGAAAATTTTGAAAAAGCTGTTAATTATGATCCTAAACATGTTAATTCTTGGAATTCTATGGGATTAGCATATGAAGCAAAGGAAGACTACGATAAAGCCGTAAAGAATTTAAATAAAGCAATAGAGATTGCTCCTGATTTTTCTGAAGGATGGTATAATCTTGGAAATGTGTTCAAACTAAGAATTGAATATGATAAAGCTATTGAGCATTATACTAAAGCAACAGAGGTAAATCCAGAATTCGCTAAAGCATGGTTCTTTATGGGAACTGCATATTTCGATAAGAAGGATTACAATAATGCAATCCAACAGATTGAAAAAGCGATTAAAATTGATCCAAATCTCGCTCAAGATGTCAAATCTATTATCAAAGACTTGAAAGGAAATCTTGATAAACTCAATGAAACCCTTTCGATGTTGTTTATCAATAGATAATCCTTCCCCTACTAAATTTATCTAAATTTTCGTTTAAATTCTTATAAAGCTTAGTAAAAATTTAAAAAAGAAAAAAGATTTTATTCGATTTTTTTTAAATGTCTTAAACCCATAAAGAATAAGGGAAGAGCTATCATAAGATGTATGGAAATGAATAATATAGTAGGTGTTAATTCCCAAGCAGTAAAGTCAGGTAACTTTTCCGCCGCCCAAACCATTAGGAATATATAACCCATGAACACCCCCATCTGGATACTCATAAGCTTAAACATATTAAATCCCATGTGTTTTCCCTTCTCTTCGAAGGCAGGACTAAATCCTTGTATTCCAATTGCTTCAATCAGTACCATTATTCCATACGCTAAATAAGCTATGAAAAAAACAATCACATAGAAAACATCAAATTTAAATAATATAGTGAAGAATGTTGTTACCACCAGAGCTAATATCATATTGATAATTAACATCGCCATAATATAGGAATAGACCAGACTGTTCACATTTCTTGGGCTCCGTTTATACACCCATAATAAATCTTTACTCCCTACAAAAATGAAACTCCCTAGCATAAGCCCATAGAGCATCCCACCCAGAAAAACTACCATAAGAACTAAAAATCCTCCTGTTAGGAAATCACCAGGAGGAGTGTCTCTCATAGAAAATGAGAAAATTAATCCATAAACGCAAGTTATACCCCCCAAATATATTAATTTAGTGATATTTTCTTTTTTCCGGAAAAACTGTTTTAATTGGGTGATAACTAACCCCTCCCATTTTGAACCCATAATGCGTCTATTAAATTTGTAGAAGATATTTTCATTTTCTATAGTTGAGCTAGCTTTCTCGATTCCTCCCTCAAGCGTATAAAATTTATTCGCTCCTTTATAGGAAAAATATAAGATTAATATAGGTACGAGGATAGCAAGTGTTAAACTCATCCAAATATTTAAGATATAAATATCTAATAATGTGGCATCGAAAGTGTAGAGAATAATATTTGAGAACCATAGAGGGGGATACCACATTACATAGTTCTTTAGATCAGGATTTTCCATTAAGAATTGAAAACCAAATTGGAGAGAATATATTAATGCAACCATTCCGATCGAGAGTAACATCAACAATGCTTTAGCAATATCCCTTGCCTTCTCACTTTGGGCAATCTTATGTTCTATCCAACTCATTATAATAGTACCAATTAAGGTTGCCAGAAATACAAGGCCAAATACACAACAATAAATGACAAGAGTCTGCATGAATGTCAAATTAAATATTGGATTTAACATATTTACAAAGATAGGGGTGAGAGCAAACACATAAGAGAAAAGTATAGGTATCTTTCCCAAGAACTCACCCAAGAAAATATCTCCTGCAGTGATGGGGGATGCTAACAAGATTTCTTTAAATCCTATCTCAGTTTGACGATAAATATTGCTTAGAGGATAGATCATAATCGCAATAAAAAATATCATCATTATGTGTTCTATGATCATCGCAATGGAAGGAACTAAAATAGGAGCTAAATCTTCCATCCCCGCTAATGTAGGCATGAACTGGTCAAAAATCAGTGGACAAATAAAAAACGCCCAGAAGATTAGGAAAGAATATAAAACTAGAAAGAATGCTAATCGGTTTTTGCGAAATTTCGAGGTTCTAACCCTCACTTCATTTTTAGCAATTTTGGTCCATAAAACCATGCCTTATCACTTCCTTTTCTTCTTTTCTTTCTTTTTAGGAATTTCACCATTCGGACCATTTTCGCGCCATGCTAATAAGTCCTCCATTTGCTTTACACCCATGATTTTAAGATAAGCGTCTTCTAAGTCTTTTGCATTTTGTGATTCAATAATTTCTTTAGGGCGACCTTGTAATTTCAATGTTCCCTTATCGATGATACCTATAATATCACAAAGCTCCTCAGCCGTATCAAGTAAATGAGTACATATAAAAATAGTTTTATCCGCTTTCTTAGCTAAGTCTGAGATGAGGTCCTTAACCATTCTCGCTGCTGCAGGATCCAGATTCGATGTAGGTTCATCCAAAAAAATAATTTTGGGATCCTGAATTAATGCTGCACACAAACATACTTTTTGCTTCATACCGCGTGAATATCCTTCCAGTAAGTCGTTTTCTCGCCCTTCAAGATCGAATATATCAAGAAGTTCATCAATACGACTAGATATAGTTGCTTTTGGTAAATAATACAGTTCACCTATGAATTCTAAGAACTCTTTAGCAGTTAATTTTGAATATAATCCAGGTGATTCTGGTAAGAATCCACAGATCATCTTCACATCATTAGCTTGGGTGAGAATATTATAACCTCCTACTGAGGCTGTACCATTTGTAGGGGAAATAATAGCATTTAACATCCTAACGGTTGTAGTTTTACCCGCTCCATTTGGCCCTAATAAACCATAGGTAGTACCATACGTAATCTCAATATTTAAATTTTTTACAGCTTCAATATTTCCAAAAATCTTTGTAAGATCTTTGGTTACTATTGCTAATTTTTCCATCTTTTTATTCACACTTTTAATTTTTTTAATTTTATTTTATTTTTTTTATAATTTTTAGAAAAATAATGAATTTAGTTTTTAATTTTAGATTTTTATTTAAAATCTAAAAATATTAACCATATACCAACAATAATTAATGAGATGGCCATAATTATATTAATTGCTCTGGTAACATCTGCCCCGACTTTATAATAGAGCCATCTCTGTCTGCCCCATCCCTCCCCAATGCGAAAAATTCCCCGTATTACAAATAAGGCGAATCCGCTTATAATAAGGACTATTCCTACTATTTGCCAAGCTTCCATAATTTTTTATCCTCCAATTTTATTATAATTTTAATTTTTTTCCTTCTAAATTTTCAATTTGGTTTTGTAATTTTATAAATTTTTAATTTTCAACTTCTTTCTCGAATAGATCCTCAAACTCCATTCCTAATTCTATTGCAATTTTGACTAATAAACTCTCGTTAAAACTTGAGGTTAGTTCTTCGTCATCTATTTCGCTTAAAGAAGCTAGTTTTTCAAGGCTGATACCAGCTGCTTCAGCAACCTCTTTTAATTCTGCTAATGATTTACCCTCTAAGATATCTTTAATCACTGGTTCTTGGTAAAAAATCTTATCGATTGGTTTTTCCAAGATTTCCGATATTTTAAAAGATATCGTCAAGGATGGATTATATGAACCCCGTTCTAAGTAATATATTGTCTGGCGAGAAACACCTACAAGCTTAGCTAATTCTAACTGGGACAAGTCTAATCCCTCTCTGAATTGCTTTATTCTTGAAGTGATTTTTTTCTTAAATTTCAACCCTTCTCACCAATCTTTTACTCTTTTTGGAGTTAAAATAATCAAGATAATAATTTAAAAAAAATACTGAATTTTATGCCATTTTAAACAAGTCTTCTATTTTACACTTGAGTACTTCCGCAATTTTATAAGCTAGCGCTAAACTTGGGTTATATTTACCTTCTTCCAAGTAATTTATGGTTTGAACTGGGACACCTACTTTTTCAGCTAAAACAGCAGCAGTCATATTGACATTTTCTCTTTTCTCTTTTATCGTTGTTTTTAAGTGTTCTCCTTCTCGCATCTTCGAAAGTATATAACTAATGAAGTTATCAAAGGCCAATTCTTCTGGTTTAAAAATTTTATCATCTAAACCACTAGGTATTGCCGAATACTTGATCAATCTTTCTTTAATCTTTTCTTCGATGATATTTGGCTCTATTAATCCAGGAATATAACCTTCTGGGCGAACTACACCTCCTTTAGCTCCAGCTGCTGCCGCTGCAGATCCAGCAGTCTCTACTTTAACAGTAAAAATTTTAAACATTCTATCAAAGACTCCATTAGTAATATTTATGTTCTGAATTCTGCTATGTGGGATAGTAGCTCTGATTCTATTGAAAACACCGTGTTGGATAACAATATCACTTTCTAATATTTCATAGGAAAACATATTTACATATCGATAAAAATACCAGATTGTAGACAATAAAAGAACTATAAATGGGATCACCACTGAATAAAAGATTATCCATAAAAGCCAGTCAGATGGAAATGGTGCTTCAAAAAAGTAGATTAACCAAATTGATAATACCACCCAAGTTGCATAAAACAGAAGATAACCAATAATAGTCTTAAAAATCTGTTTCTTCGCATAATTTCGAGAAATTGTTCCTTTATATGGTTGGATATGCTTGCTCATTTTTTTTTTACCCTCCATTTTTATTTTAATTTTTAATATATGTAAACTTTATTTGTATTAGAATTTTAATATTACAAATCGTAAAACATAAAATTTTGAAAAATTATTTTATTATGTAATAAATATTTATACTAGTATTTAAATATATCTATCATAATCTGTTTTTGTTATTTAGAGCGCTAATAATTGCGATCTATATAATGTTAAATAAACTTTACAATATTATTAATAATAAAAAAAAGAATATTTTTTTACTTTTTTTTCATATGTGCTTGTTTTCTGAGTTCTCTTTCCTTTCGTTTTGTTCTAGCTGCCAAATTATTATTATAATATTCTTCCATTGTTGGAGGAATATTTGCCGGTTTATCTTTTTTTAGAAATTCGATTGCTTCAGAAGGGCATGTATACATCGAAAGGGACAGTTGGAATAATTTGGTTTGATGCACATAGAGATCTTTTAGATAAAATGCTTTCTTCAAGATATTCACATGGATCATCCTTAAGGAGATCCATTGAATTGGACCCTGTTAACCCAAAAAATATACTTTTAGTAGGTACGAGATTTATGGACCCATCTGAGCAATTAGTTGTTGACAAGTATAAAATTAATGAATTAAGTCAGCCAATGTTAGAAGATTCTGAAAATCCCCGACAATTATTAAAAGATAAAATTAAAGAAGTTGGTAGTCGTGTTGACTATTTGTTCATCTCAATTGATATAGATTGTTTAGATCCTGCTCATGCTCCAGGAACAGGCATACCAGTTGGGGGTGGGATGACTACAAATCAATTGATGAATTATATATGGGACATTCCCGCTCCTTTTCGAGCTATAGATATTGTTGAGGTTTCTCCTCCTTTAGATATTTCAGGTATAATAGTCAAGACAATGTTGGCTTTACTAACTGAAATAATCGCTAAAATTAAGCTTCAAAAGAAATAAGTTATTTTCTTTAAATAAATAAATTCTTAAAATTGTTCATTTATTTTCGATAACTTTAATTTTAAAATGCTTACTAAGTTATGTGTCCACTTTTAACTTATGAATAATTATTTTTTATTAAATTATCTTTTTATTATGTTTTTTTCTAATTTTGAGTTAAATTCTTAATTAGTTCTATTAAGAAATTCCAAATAGTATTTACACTATCTATTTTTAAGCGTTCATCTGGTGAGTGAACATCCTTAATAGTAGGTCCAATAGTTATCATTTCTAGATCGGGATAATATTGTTTAAATTCACCACATTCGCACCCTGCATGAACCGCTTGAATTTGAATATCTTTTTTAAATAAATCTTTATATGTTTTTGTTGCAGTTTTGACAATATTAGAGTTATAATCTGGAGTCCAGCAAGGGAGCTTATCGAGTTGTTTTACTTCCCATTCTGAGTTAAAATATCTAAACAGTAGACTAATTTTTTCGTCTATAATCTCCAACTCATAAGTTGATAAACTTCGATGGAAAAATTGAATCTCAATAAGGTCTTTTGTTGATTTGATTATCCCAAGATTCGTTGATGTGAAGATTAAATCTTTATCTTTTGGATGAAATGATATTGGTCCAGATGGATAAATATACAATAAATCCAATAATGTATTTTTTATATTCTCAGGGAAAACGGAAGTCTCTTTAAAATTATCCAATTTATCCACATTTACAGTTAGATCTATTTCAATGTCATTAAAATTTTTCTTAAATTTCTCTGTAATCTCCGTTATATCCTGAATAATATTATTATACTTTTGAAGATTAACAAAAATTATAGATTGAGATTCTCTAGGGATGCTGTTCATAGCGTTTCCTCCTTCTATAGAATTTATGTATAAATCATAGTCTCTATTTAATTTCCATAGTATTTGAGTGAGAAGTTTAATAGCATTTGCTCGACCTTTATTAATATCCATCCCTGAGTGTCCCCCAATTAAACCTGCAATACTTATTTTTAGTGGAATCAAATTAACTACATCCGGGTCTAATGAAATCCTATTGATTTTCACCTTGCTTTTACATATAATGCCACCAGCTGCACCAATAATAAATACGTCTTCATTTTCTCCATCAAGATTTATTAGATAATCTCCATCAATTAAATTTTTGTCCATTAAAGTGACGCCAAATGGATGACGTTCTTCGCTAGCAGTAAATAATAAATCAAATTCTAAAGGGCTAAAATTTGATTCACTATTGTAAATTTTTTTCATGAGAGCTAGTTGATATGCGATACCAACTCCGTTATCTGCCCCTAATGATGTGCCATCTGCGGTTAGCCATTTTTCATTATTAATCTCGATAATTTTTAATTTTAATGAGTCTTTTGAAAAATCATGTGGAGAATCTCCTTTTTTTTCGCAAACCATGTCCATGTGGCTTTGCAAAACAATTTTCAATTTTTTTTCACTGCTGTTTGAATCTGATCTAATTCTAACTACGATATTTTTTGCCTGATCTACTTCTGTTGAGAAATCATACTTCTCAGCCTCAGTTTTTATAAAATTTCTTATTTGATCTTCATTTTGAGAACATCTAGGAATTTTGGTAATTTTATAAAAATAATCCCAAACCTCCTTTGGAGAACCCAATTCCTCAAGACTTTCCATAAGTATCAATATTAAGTTGAATTTGAGTTTTACATATATAATTACTTAATTAGAATATCCATGACGTATTTAACTCTTATGTAATAGAGATATCGATACTTTATATTTCAAAATATCGAAATTACAAAAATGTTATAATGATGTTAACATATTTCTCTTTACAGCTATATTTACAATTTAATTGGCATATCCGAAATCTAAGGATTATAAATGAAAAGAATAAAAACTATAGATACTTTTCGCGGTTGGTGTATATTTATGATGGTTTTTGGACATATGCTTTCCTGGTGGGTAAGATCTGAGGATCGTTGGTTAACCTCAGCACTTCATTCAATTTTCGGTGATATAGTAGGTACAGGATTCTTATTTGTTTCAGGATTAAGTGCGGTTTTATTTTTCAAGAATAGACTTATTAAAGCTGAAGCTTCGGAAGATATTAATATAGAGCAAGTTAATAATGAATTTTTATTTCGGGCTTTACTTTTATTAATTGTAGCTTTAATATTTACTAGTATTACAGCAATAGGGACATTAAACCCTTTAAATGTTTGGAAATGGTATATCCCACTTACAATTGCGATTTCACTCTTATTGGCTTTTCCAACATTAAAAACACCAAAATGGTTTAGAATATTACTAGCTGTGATTATTTGGATCTCCCATTATTATATTCTTTCAATTCTTTTACCTTATCAAGGACAAATTCATATTTTTGGAATACTTTTTCATATTCTATATAATTCTATGGGCTTACATCCCATTCTGTTCTATTTTAGTTTTTTTCTAATAGGAACAGTTGTAGGAGATATATTGTTTGAAATTTTCCTTATAGATAATCAAGAAGAAAGAAGATCACAATTAAAAAATAAATTTTTATTCCCTTCATTAATAATAGGCTCACTTCTAATAGTAATTGCGTTTGTATTTCTTTTTCCTGGTTTTTTAATACACGCAACTGTATCATCCACAATTTACTCTCTAGGAGTGTTGTTAACTTCATTCTCAATTTTGTTAATCTTTGAAGAATATAAAGTAATCAAAGTAGAAAAGAGTTATAAATTTTTCTTTTTTTACTCATTCTATTCTTTCACCATCTACTTTTCCCATTTTATCTTATATATTATTTTTTTAAATCAATTAAATGCAATTAACTTCTGGATCGCCTTTTTCGGGACATTTATTTCGCTAACTTTATTAATTAGAATCGTATATAAAAAATGGGGTATAAAAGCTTCCTTAAAGGTACAAATTGCAAAAATATCTTTAGGCTTAGCAACAAGGATGGAAGTTAAGAAAAGAAAGTATAGACAAATTGTTATTATAAAGTAATATAATAAATCTTCATAATAACATAGCTTTAAAGAATTTTGGACTTAATGTTATTTTTGAAAGAGCAGGAAGTTTTCCAAACCACTTTTCGCCAACGTATCTATCTTTGCTAGTATCATGCTTCGATAGATCGTTGTTTATATAAGCCTGATAAATATATTTTCTACAAGTTCTGTTTTCACTTAAGAGTTGTGTATATAAACGCCATAGAGTTTTAACATGGGAACCTTCATTATAGATTAAGTACTCAAGGGCATTTCCATTTTTAAAATAAGTCATTAAGACACGTCTGACTTCTTGATCATATTTTTGTAAATCTAAGCGGCTAAATTCACTATCTCTCTCGAGTAGTGGTTTTAATGTATTAGTTGCTATATCTGCACATGCCACTCCTGGTAATAATCCTTCATAAAAAAAGGCAGTGACTAATCCCGCCGCTTCACCGAGGATTAAAACTCGATCTTTTGAGAAGTTTTTAATCGGGTGTTTAGATATATCTCCAACTACTGTAGTTGATAGATCATATTTCAATCCATCTAAAAATGGTTGAATAGGTTTATAATTCTTTAAAATCCTATCAAGTTTATCTATAATTTCTTCCTTCGATTCATTTTTTCCACCGAGAAATCCGGTTGCTATTCTTTCTTTACCTTTATTAAAATAGAATGGACCATCAGTCGAGATCTTAGGATTAATATGAAAGGTATAATTATATGCTAAATTATCATTTATTTTATCTTCATCTCCAAATAAATGGATCAATGCTCCAGTGTAATG
>SMTZ1_10026715_pt1 | contig 11614 bp, 10 predicted proteins | sample DeeMarSWOR136_30_FD_25667 | JGI IMG/M metagenome (IMG submission 25667)
GCTTGACCGACGCCGTGAAACAATCGCCCTCCTCGGTCATCCAAGAATTGAATGCCTTTGTTTACCCAGTCTGGGGCGCCCTTGATGCCAAGGTTGCTTTCCACAATGGTCTTTTTAGCGGAACACGCAGCGAGTAACAACATTAAGCCAATCGCCACGCCCAACATCGACAGATTGCGTTGATTCCTCATGTGCGATACCTCCCTCAGATCATATGTCGGTAGTGTCTATTCCGGGGCTATTAGCGATCAACATAATGGATTGATTTAATGCCTTTTTTTGCTAAAAGCCCCGCGTTGACCAATCAACGGCGGAAATGACAGCTTCCAAAACGACTGCCGCTCCACCTTTTTGACAAGAAACATGACAGAAGACGCGTTGTGTGTCAAGCCCGGGTGCAATTAAAAGTGGGGAGAAATCGGGGTCAAACCTTGACAGGCCGTCGCCCAAATCACCCCAGAGAAGATGTTGCTAGTTTCTTGCGACTGGCACAAGCCATCAGGGAACTCTTTTTTGAGGTCAGGTCAAATCTCATCCTGCTTCAAAAAAGATTCCCCTGACGGCTCCTCAGAACTTAATTGCGAAGCTGTTTGGGCAACAGCCTGTGTAGGTCTGACACCTTGCTTTTGCTTAAAATTCCGATTTCCCCACTTGTTTACGCATCAGGGTTCGAGGATCCCCTCCCATCCTTTAAGCCAGCAACGCCAGCGAGACCTATCGATGTCACATGGTACGGCTCGCTCCGACTTAGAATCTGCCTGACGCCCGGCAGCGGCCGGCACGTGACCATGAACTGAAAGGCAAACATCGTCGGCCAGAGATGGGCCAGGGCGGCGCTGATAGCCTGAAGAGCATGCGCGAGCCACCCTTCCATCACTGCTTCGAATGGCACGGCTACCGGGCGTATTGCCGTCACCAGATAGCCACATTCTTCAAGAGTCTTCCGCAGTGAGCGCCGGGTAAACAGGCGCTTGTGCATGATATCGAGAATGCCGCGCTCGGCGTATGTGAACCGGCCCAACATCAGGTTAAGCCGGATTGCCGCAAACGCTACGTTCGCCGTCGAGATCAACATCAGCGGCGCCTCCTTACCTGTTATCTTGCTCCGGTTACGTAGGGAAAGCAAGAATTGCTCTGGGTTCTCCAGGTGTTCAATCATATCCAGGAGTAGGACCACATCGAATTCGAAGATATCCACGGGAAGCGGTTCTTTTTCCAGATCGACAAGGTGGAACTCTGTCATCGTGCCTTCAGGCGATTTACGCACGTCGACGCCGGTGACGCGTGCGCCCTTCTCCTCGCAACGTCGGGCCACGAAGCCTGCACCGCACCCGATGTCCAGGATTCTTTCGGGCCTCGCCTGCTCTATGATTCTCAGCGCCATCGTGTGCGACGTGTAGGGCATCTTTGTCTTGTCGATATAGTGAGTTGGTCTCAAATGCCTGTATTTCAACGAGCACAGGATCCCCATTTGGTGCAACTTGAATTGGATCGTTGAGAAGACGACATCCTTGACATACCTCAGTCCCCGCACATGGCAAACCTCGTCGCCGTGGTGCGTCGGGATGGGAAACACGACGATCTTCGCATTAACATACGCCGCTTGAAGCAGAATCTGCGTGTCGAAATGAAAGTCATTGGTGTTCGTCTCAAAGGGCACCTGCCGAAGAAACGAAGTTGCGTACCCCCGGTATCCGGTGTGGTATTCGGAAAGGCCAAGCCCCGTCAATCGATTCTGGAACCAAGTCAGAAGGCGATTGCCCAATAGTTTATGCAACGGCATACCACCTTTGCGTACGGAGCGGCTATTCAGCATCCGGGAACCGAGAACCACATCCGCCTGCGATTCCCGCCACGTTTCGATGAATCGAGGAAGCAACTCCGGGGCGTATTGGCCGTCACCGTGCAGTAAAATGACGAAGTCATACCCGCCATCTATCGCCATGCGGTAGCCCAGCTTCTGATTGCCGCCATAGCCCTGGTTGATGGGATTCCGCAGCACGGTGACGTTTCGAGCGTCGTGCTCCCGTATCCACTCTGTTAGTACGGACGGGCCTGCATCTCTCGATGCATCATCTATGCACAGAAAATGAACTGCATCGTTGTTGAACAATTCGGTCGGGATCCGGTCGAAAACTGAGCGGATATGCCGTTCAGAATCGAAGGCTACCACGAATACCAGTATGCCTCCCGACTTGCTGCTATCTTCCGATGTCATACCGATGCCTGATCCACTTCCGCCCGGATGGGCTCCATATCAAGGCGAATGGGGTTGGCGCCTTTCCATCAGCGCAATGCCAAAATTATCGCTCTGCATCGGCTGAGCGCCGATGGCTCGGCCCACTTGCCGGTAATGCGTCTGGATCCACTCCCACAAATCCAGCGCGAAGTCCCGGCCGAAGAAGCGCACGCCATATTCCCTCGTGTCCGCGTGTACAATTGCGGCGTAATCGGGCGGTGACTTTTCCAGCGCCTCGATAATGTTCCCTTCGCCGAAGATTACCACTTGGTGGGGGTTGAAATTCCCGTAAGGGATCGGGTTGCGCCGACGGGTTAAGAAGTTGAGCATCTCGCAGTCGATGAAGGTTGTCAGCGTCTGGTCGGGGCCCATGTAGGCATTGATCCCCTCGATTGCCTTATTGAGAAGAAAGCCGCGCCAATCGGCACGGAAAGCATCAGGCCCCTCACCCACAGTGTGCTTCTTTATGCTTACGAAATTGTTGACGACTACTAGGTGACCGATCAAGATGCCGATCCAGAGGGCCATAACCGAGATCGCAAAGGTCTGCCCATGGCCCTTCCAACGGTCTATTATACGGGGCAGCCAATTTACGAGAGCCACGAACAGTAGGATAGTTCCCATCATCGCTTGGCCGAAGCCATAATGCCATACATGCACGTTCAGGATCATTTTCAGCAACATCAGCCCGCCGAAGCAGATCATCATCAACCACATCAATTGACGTCTGGCCACTTCACGCTCCTTGCGCCGCCCGAAAAATTCGATCAGACCGGCGATGAAAAGCAGAAACATCAGAAGAGGTAGAGGACGCAGCCAGTCTTCCCAGGGGAAGTACCGCCGGGCTAACAAGAAGCCAAGGCCGTATGATACCCCCACTATCGTAGCCCCTATCAACCGAACCCTATCCGATGCCCGAAGGCGGAGCGCCACCAGCGCCGCGGGAGCAAGAGCTATCACGTAGTAAGCGGTCACGGACAGCAATCTGATAGCGTTGCCGACAGTGTCATAGGTACCGGACACATTGCGAAAGAAGGGTATGTCGATGCCGCGCATATCAAAAAGATGAGCACAGCTGCCCAGAACACCGTGAACCGCTTCACCCGGCGGCATGGCCAGCGAGAGCAGCATTGCACAGGTTACAGCCGGTATAAATGCGCAACCGACCCAGACCCCCAATGGCCGCGCTGCTGCACGCCCACCTATGCCACCCGCCCAGACGGCCAGAACCATCCCTACAGCCGACGCGACTGATCCCGCAAGAAACACGTCCACCTTGGTCAGAAATACAAAGCCCACGCTCAGGCCCGATGCCGCAGCGCTCCACAACGCGCCGGACCGGATATAGCGCCCGACGAAGTAGATCGCCAGCAGCGACAGGGCTATGCCGTGCGTTATCTCGTGAGAATAGGGACACACCCAGTTGTAATTACCGATAGGTACGAAATGCCCGAACGCAAAGAGTACTACGAACGTGATGCAGCCAATCGTCGCCGCAATGCGGTCGGCCACCTCCTTGATCAACAGGTACAGCAACCAGAGCACACCCACAAGAACAATTAGATTCAAACGGACCACCGACATTAGGCTCACACCGCTGATAGCGAAGCAAATGGCGTTCAGATACGGCGAAAACGGCCCGTTGTGGTAGGCAATCTGGGTGTAAAGCGTCTGCCCATTGAGGATGCGCCAGGGCACATACAACTCGCGGCCGAAATCCACGATCGGGTCAGGCCATGTCAACCACGTCAGCCGCAACATAAACAGTGCAACCGACAAGATAAGGACCAGGCCGGCCCACCTATAGAGACCCCTCCACCGGACAGCAGCGTTTACAGGCAAAGAATCTGAACTTTTTGCTTTTTCGGTGGTGGCGTGCCTGTCTGGATGATGAGCCGATCTTAGAAGGGATTTGCTTTTTCGGTTTGCGAAGCTTTTTCCCGCTTCTTGTTCATTCTCCATTCACTGATTCCCCATAGATCTTATCTCCGCCGCCAAAAACCGAAGTCTTATCATTCTATCGTTTCATTTCATTCTCTGACAGTCAACTGCAAAGCTTCTCAGACATCAACTTGTTGACGCACTGAGGCTCTCGTCCTATACTCCCTGAGTCAAAAAGCGAGTTTCTGTCAATCATCCATCCTTCCCACCCCTGTGAAGCGGAGGAGTTGGGATCTCCCCGGAAATAGCATGAATAGACCCCCCCTGGGAGACCTCCAATAGCCGTCATCTACTCAGATAGAAAGTCCTAAGTCAACTCAGTCAACAACTTCTCCCTTTTTACCTTTTGATACACAAGACCTTATTTCCCATATTTGCCCCACCTAAAATCGGGTTCTTATCAACCCCATAGTTGAATAAATGGCGAAGGAGATCTGCCATTTTGCGTTTTCAGAAGCGGCAGTCGCTCCGGATCCCTCTGGTGTTCTGGAATACACCATTGGTGAAATCCAGAAATCATGTAGCAAGATGGGCTGCCTGCATCACTTCTCAGTGTCTGATGACTAGGCTGGTTAACTCGTTTTGCAACAACGGGGTAAATATCAATGATCGTACACTACGTTTCCATTTCGGATCGTTGCATGCCGTGAGAGCTTGTGAATCATTGTCTTTTGTTCGTCTATGATGTGAAGTACCTGAATGCTATTACTCACGAGGTGATCCGACAACAGCCATCGGTGACAGCGAAACGGTAGTGTCTCCGCGCACATAACAGCAGTCTTTCCCTCGCGTCCTAAGCAGAGGAGTCTCTCGACCCCTTCTTTGAATGCATCGGTAAACATATGGTCAGCATAATTTCGAAACCCCTGGCTCCTTAGAGCCACATGGGGAGATGCAGACCCGAGCCCCTTTTTCCTGAATCCGCCCAATTCCTTGAGCCATACATATAAAATGTGTGCTTCTGCCAATTCCTTCTCAAGGGTCTGATCATTGAACTGGGGATTTCTCTTAGAGTGCGGATAGGATCGGATATCGGCAACACACGTTATCTCGTGGGCATGAAGTATAGAGAGTAACTCCCTAAGGGTTTTGTTGCCGTGACCGATGGAATAAATCTTGAAAGCCATCCGCTTTTGCTTCCATGCTGCAAGACCTGCACACAACTCGCGCGTTACTACTCTAATAAAAAATTCAATACATAATGTGGCATATGCCAAGGGAGACAAGAATCCCGGTTGCATCCGCTAGCAGGGCTGCCGCTACCGCATGTCGGGGGCGAAACACGCCGATGGCGCCGAAATAGACGGCCAAGACGTAGAACGTGGTCTCGGTGGATCCCTGCAAAAAACTGTTCGGATCGCGGCTGACCACCTCGCTCATCACTCCAAATGCCCCGGAACCGGAAAGGGGTCGCATCAAGGCCATGGGAAGGGCATCCGCGGGCATGCCGATTATTGAGGTGATCGGACGGAGCGCTGATACCATAAGGTCAAAAGCACCAGAGGCCCGGAACATCCCGATGGCAACTAAGATCATTACAAGAAAAGGGATGATCTTGATCGCTACCCGGAATCCTTCCTTTGCACCTGTTGTGGCCGCCTCGTAGACCTTAACGCCTCGCAGATACCCGAACAAGAGGAGCCCGCACATAATGGCAGGGACCAGCCAGTAAGAGATAATTTCTTTTCCAAGCGCGGCACTGTCGGTGCTGATGATCACACGATAGATCAGACCCCCTGCAAAGGCGAGGATCATGATGAGAGCCGCCCATCTGCCGATCCGCCCAGGCGGATGAAGCTCTTCTTTACTCCCCTCCCCTTCAATGTCTACTGTTGCTGAATCTTGTTCCGTCTTTCGTGGATTTGCCGATACTGTCTCCACCCTGGGTTCTTGGCCCCTGAAATAAACAAAGGTCTTGGAAGCGGCAATTGCCACGGCCGTTGAACAGATCGTCGCCACAAGGGTCGTGATAAGGATGGCGGCCGGCTCTGCTGCGCCCGCAGATGCACGCACGCCTATTACGCCCAGCGGAAGGAGAGTCACGCTCGATGTGTTGATGGCCAAGAAAAGGCACATGGCATCGGTCGCTTCCCCCTTGTTCGGATTCAGACGGTCAAGTTCCATCATTGCCTTGATCCCCATCGGTGTGGCAGCGTTTCCAAGTCCCAAGGCATTGGCCGCCATATTCATAATCATGGCGGACATTGCCGGATGCTCGGCCGGGACATTGGGAAACAAACGGACCATGACGGGGCGGATGGAACGGGCGATAAGGCGCATCAGGCCTCCTGCCTCAGCCACCTTCATAAGACCGAGCCACAGTGCCATGACCCCGATTAATCCGATTGCCAAGTTGACGGAACTCTTTGCGCATTCGAACGAAGCATCGAGCATCTGCTCCATTCGCCCATTATAGGTAGCGACTACCGTGGCCAAGAGGATCATGAAAAGCCATATGAGATTGATAGCTGCCGACTCTTCATAGGATCAATACTCGTAATCAACGACATGTTCGGGAAAAAAGAACATACGTTCTATCTGTTAAAAAAAATTAGGAGGGAGAAGGCCCCACGATCACGTTGAGGTGTTTTGGCACTACCTCCAGACGAAATGGGGTAGTGGTCATGAAATTTCCGTCGGCATACAGGTCCATAGGGCGCAAGGATTGTACATACACGGCTTTGGATCGATGCAGCGTGACTTCCTTGTTGTTTACATGAATCCCTTTGTAAACAGAGGGAAAAATGGAAAGAATTTTCCATCTTGGCATCCTTCTAACAACACAGATATCCAGCAAGGCGTCATCAAATACGGCCCGAGGCGTAATCAGCATGCCCCGAGCATATGATCTGATATTGCCAAAGGCCACAAGGAAAATATCTCCAAAATACCTATGCCCATCAAATCTAAGTTCTACGGGCTTTGACTTATATGAAACGAACTTGAATATGCCGCCCAGGACATGTAATAAAAACGGGTTCGACTTCTCTTTTCTTCTTCTGCTGGCAAATGCAGCTACCTCAGCATCAAAGCCAACGCATCCTATACCCCCAAAGAACCTGTCATCATTGACTTTGACCAAATCTATCTTTTTGATTCGTCTTTCTTTGATGATCGTGCAAGCGATGTCTATATCTTTGCTTATCCCCATGTTGACCGCGAAATCGTTAGCAGTCCCCATAGGCACAAGCCCCAGAGCAGTCCTGGTTCCGGCTATCCCATTGATAACCTCATTTACGGTCCCGTCACCTCCGCAGGCAACAACTGTTTCATATCCACGTGCGGCAACTTCGCTTGCGATCTCAGTGATTTCCCCGGCATATCGGCTCACTGTCACATCACATACGACTCCTGCTTCACGCAATCTATGCGCCACTGCTCGATATGACTTTCTATATTTGCCCCTACCTGCAGCCGGGTTCAAAAATAGCTTTGCACGTATTCTTTTTTTCAACCCACGATCTTTTTGATTTTGTCAGCCTTGTCTTTGATTTTCCTAGCCTGTCGTACACCGGGCACCTGGTCAATGACTTTATCGGCGAGCTTGTCTTGAACCGAATTGACCAGCTTGTCTTCAATGGATTTCTTCTTTGATGCCGAGTCTTCAGCCGCTTTCTTTTTTTCTGATTCCTTGTTCCCGCTCATCTCCTTTTTGATGTTGCGGATCTCCTTGACCGTCTTGCCGAGTCCTGTTCCTATGCCCGGAAGACGTTTAGCCCCAAAAAAGAGGAGGATGATCAGGGCAATGATGAGCAGTTCTGGTATGCCTAGTCCGAACATTGGTGTGTCCTCCTATGCTGGAGTCAGGTCGTGTCCGTTAATAGCCGTCCATTATCCGTCGTAGGTTACGGGTTATGGGTTTGGGCGAAACTCCTAACATCATACTATAAAGGCAGGCCCAGTCAATATCAGGACACTTCCAGTCCGTAGGGGTCTACCCTTGCAACAAGCAGTTTCGCGCCCTCCCTTCCGGACAATACATCAACCCACTCTGGCCTTAAGGTACGAATATCCTCTTCTTCGCCCAAGGCCCAGATGCATCCTCCCCCACCGGAGCCGGTAAACCTTGCCCCACAACCATGGGCCAAGGCTTTGTCGAAGAGTGCCACGCCCATTTCATCAAAGACCTCGGGCGTCATTCTTCTTCTTATTTCTACCTCCTTATTCATGGCGCGCACGGCAGTACCCCAATCCTTCACGGTCAGGGCCTGAACAAATTCGTTTGTGCAGGAAACAATTTCGGACCAAAGATGCCTTGCCCTGCCCTTCACAAACTGATCGATCCATTTGCTATTGATATCCTGCGACTCGTGGGGCACCCCGCAACCAGGCATGGACACCTCCATAGGCTGAGGCCAGCTGGTCTTGAAGCCCACAAGAAATACCGGCTACTGCCTCCTCAATGGCATGGGCTAAGAGCACGATTTGCTTTGTGCTCATCCGGGGAATGTCATCCCCTGCTAAGGCATTTGACAGGGCTCCTATCAGGGCCACAGCGGCCGTGGAAGAACCTCCGAGGGCGCTTTTAGGGGGAGACTCGGACACTATCTCGACATGCACGCCCTCTACCCTGAAATAGGTGGCAATGGCAAAAATTAGACCTAGGGGGCCACTGAACGGGGCATTGTCAGCCGGGTGCACTTCGGTTCGAAAGCCTCTTGAAGACACCTTGATCTGACCAGACCTGTACGGCAAGAGCTGTACCCTGGTCTTCATATCGAGGGCGACATTGAAGGTGCACGGGGAAAGATGATGCAGGGGATAATAAAAGGTTTTGATATCAAGGGTTCCGCCGCAATCGATCCTGCAGGCGGCAGAGGCATTTACGGGCCTCGATTCAAGGAGGTTTTTTAATACTTTCACGGTCTAGGCTTTCTTGAACACTGAAGTTCCTTTTCATTTAACAGGCTGGGAAACGCCTGTCAATATCAGCTTTGGCCGGCTCTTTCCTGTTCAAATCCCTTGACAAAATCCGCGGGTTCTTATAGGGAAGCTTTGTACTCAGGAAAACCTGCATGTTATGTCCGTGCGTGCGGCCGCGGCCCGGCCGCACTCCCAATTCGGGTCTTCGCTGCAAACCAGGTAAGAAAGGAGAGGTGTATGAACATTCTATTTTTTGGACCAAACGGCAGTGGCAAGGGGACACAAGGGGCGATTGTCAAGGAAAAGTACAACCTTCCCCACATTGAATCAGGCGCGATCTTTCGGGAAAACATCTCCAAAGGTACCGAACTGGGTGCCAAGGCCAAAGAATACATTGACCGAGGCGATCTGGTGCCCGACGAAATCACCATCCCCATGATTTTGGACCGCTTAAAACAAGGCGATTGCAAAAATGGCTGGCTCCTGGATGGATTTCCCAGAAACAAGAATCAGGCCATTAAACTCGATGAGGCCCTCAAGGCCGCAGGTCTGGATCTTGATGTGGTTATAGAGGTCATATTGGATCGACAGATTGCCAAGAACCGTATCATGGGCCGCCGACTCTGCGTCAATGACAACAACCATCCGAATAACATTTTTATCGACGCCATAAAGCCGGAAGGGGACAAGTGCCGCGTTTGCGGTGGAGACCTTATAGAACGTGCCGACGATCAGGACGAAGCCGCCATCGACAAACGCCACAGCATTTATTACGATACGGACACAGGCACGCTGGCCTCTTCCTATTATTTTAGAGACCTCGCTGAAAAAGAGGGCAAGGTCAAATATTTGACCCTCGATGGAGCTCCTAGTGTCCAAGAGGTAACGGCCGAGCTTATGTCGAAACTGTAAGATCTGTAGCTCAAGTTAACACCCCCACCCCGCCCTCCCCTTGGCCGACTTCGCCATAGTAGCCTTGGCTACGACGGCTGAAAAGGGGGAGAGTTTGGGTGGGGGTGACGCTGACAGCGTGCGTCTGCTACCTTATGAAAAGCAGAAAATTCTGGACCGTCCTCTTTGCATTAGTCTTCCTTCTATCATTCCTGTTTCAGTATAGATTTCCCATTGCCAAAGGCCTAGGCAGTTTACTTGCCAAAAAAGATCCTCTTGAAAAATGTGAGGTGATTTTCGCGCCGGCGAGTCGCATAGAAACGAACTTCGCTTACGCAATGCATCTACTCAAAGAGGGGTGGGGCGATCGGTTGGTTGCAACCGTTCCAAAGCTCGACCCAGTGACGAAAAAGTTCCAGGAAACCTATGGGCTCATGAATTGCTCATGGGTTTCTATTTTGCGACAAGTGTTCCGAAAAGAAAAGCTTCCCACGGAAAAACTCGCCATCCTGGAAGATTCAATAAGCAGCTTCACTGACTGCAAGCTTCTTTATGCTCACTGGAAAAGGCGCCCTTTCCGATCACTCATGGTCTTGGACAAGGTCTTTGGGGATACGGATGTAAAGATCCTCTCTTGTCCTTCCTTTCCCGACAGACCCCTTGAGGACTTCTTTGCCGATGAAGAGGACTATGTCATGTACGTCTTTTCAGAATACGTCAAGATCGTTGCCTATGCCGTAAAGTACTAGCCCTCAGCCACTTCCTCCTCGCAGTCACCACGGACAAAACCAATGTTCTGCAATTCCGGTAGCGCATCCTGCGCCTACCTAAAGTTTCCTTCCTTGGCCAGGGCGATAAAATGGGCAATGTCGATCTCTTTAGGACAGACGAAGCTGCAGGACCGGGGGGTCCCCTGCTCGCTGTATAAGATGTCCATCCTCTCTTGCTTGGCCATCTCCCGCGGGTCCATGAGACGGACAATATTGGCAAGCACGGCATTCGGTCCCAGGTAGTTCTTTTGGGTAACACACGCAGTCGCACAGCAAAAGCAATTGATGCAACGGGTTGCCTCAACGTAGCTCTCCAATACACGCGGCGATATCCGGTATTCGTCTCCCTCTGGAGGCTGGGAAGCGGCTTGAATGATGTACGGTTTTACAAAATGGACTTTCTCGTACGCCTTTTCCATGTCTATGACGAGATCCCGAATAACCGGGGCTACTGTTAAGGGCTCAACGACAAAGGTGTGTGTCTTGAAAAGGTTTACAGCGTTTTCTACAAGGAGTTCGCAGGTCAAAACGGGTCTGCCGTTGATTTTCATGCCGCATGTGCCGCACTGGCCGTGCTCGCACGAGGAATTCCATGCCAGGGTGGGGTCCTGCTCGTCATTGATCTTTCGAAACAGGTCCACAAAGCGCAAGATCCGGCCCGCTTTGAGTCGGTAGCCCTGGACCCATGATCGTCGGGTATCAGGGTCGTAGCGGCTAATCTTCAGCGTGAGGTCATATTCTTTAGGGTACGTGTTCACGGTCTCCTTCGCCCTGTTCTAAAGTTTGTCATACTCAATAGGAAAACGGAGTATTGGAGTGTTGGAGTAGAGGATCAATATTTTCTTTCAATGATGCCGAACTTCTCGTAATGCTCTCCTTTGGCCTCAAAGATACTCATGTCAACGGGCCG
>SMTZ1_10006673_pt1 | contig 11611 bp, 11 predicted proteins | sample DeeMarSWOR136_30_FD_25667 | JGI IMG/M metagenome (IMG submission 25667)
GAAGAAATCCATGGAATCTTTGACTGTTTTTCCAACTTGTTTCTCGTCAGTGAGGTCGGCTATGATTGCCAGTGCTTTTCGTCCCATTGCTTTTACCCGTTCTGCAGTGTGCTCAGCAATATCATCATTGATATCTGCTACGGCAATGTCCGCCCCTTCCTCCGCCAGGCAGCGTACGATTCCTTCTCCTATACCTTCTCCACCGCCAGCAACGATGGCTACCTTTCCCTGTAACTTCATTTATGTCCTCCTTTCTAGTTGACTCAACCTCAGTACTTCATCATCTCAGTTCAGCAATGTATATTTCAAACGGAGCCACAGAAATCGTGTTCAAGCTGTCAGTATCACTATCTCGAGTATGGCTAGAAAACAATACCCGCGCTGAAGAATACGGCAAATCGAAGCTAATTCTATACCTTTGCTCAAACATATTTAATACTACAAGGCAGGTCTGATTATCGGCCTCGCTTCTTCGCAGGAAGGCCAGATAGTCTTCAGAATCCTGGTGCAATGGAATATAGTCTCCGGCAATAAGTGCAGGTGTTTGTCTGCGCAGCTGTAACATTCGCTGGTAGAAGGCTAGCAATGAGTCCGGGTTGTTTAATTGGTCAGCCACATTGATGCCAGAAGTATAGTTAGGATTGACTGGCAACCAGGGCTCGATATCGGGTGGACAGAAACCGGCGTTGGGGTTATTGTGCCACTGCATGGGTGTTCGGCTCTTGTCACGACTGGCCTGGTTGGTGTAGGCGAGTGCCTCTTCTAATGTGGCTCCAGGCCGGGCAATAGCTGTATTGTAGTACCAAATTGCCTTACTATCCCTGAACTGCTTGATTTCCTTCAGATACATATCAGTCATTCCGATTTCCTCACCGTTGTAGAGGAAGGGGGTTCCCCTTAAGGCCAACATCAGGGCCAGGGAGATTCGAGCCAGAGCATTGTCATTTTGTCCATCACCGAACCGGTTGAATATCCTGGGCTGGTCATGGTTGCCCAGGGTATTGCAGGGCCAGGCAATGGATGGCAAAGAAGCCAACCGTTCCCTCTGGTTAGCACGGACCCAGGTAGGCGTAAGCCGACTCGTACGCATCAATGGAAAGTTGAAAATGAGGTGCAGTTCATTGTCACCATTGCCATAATAGGCAATATCATTAATCCAAGCTTCGCCCACCAGTACACGGTCGGGATATTCATCTACAACCGCTCGCAGTTCCTGCATCAGTTGGTGGACACCAGGCTGGTTAAGCTGGTATTGGAACATAGCTGCCCCTTGCTCCTGTAAGTATTTGCGCTCATCGGCACTTCTGGTTGTTTGTAATACCCTCCGTAGCTCCGCTTGGGGCACTTGAGCAGTATGGTCAGGCAAAGCCGGGTCCTCGAAGATAGTATCAAGGGCATCAAGGCGAAAACCATCTACACCAAGCTTGAGCCAGAAGCGGACAGAGTTAAACATGGCCTGCTTGACCTCCGGGTTGCGCCAGTTCAGGTCAGGCTGTTCCTTGAAGAAGTAGTGATAATAATATTGGCCGGTGTTTTGGTCGAGTTCCCAGGCCGAACCACCAAAAACACTCTCCCAGTTATTTGGTGGGCCGCCATTTCTGCTATCTTTCCAGATATACCAGCTACGCTTAGAACTTAGCCGATTGGAGCGCGACTCAATGAACCATTTATGCTGGTCAGATGTATGATTTAGCACCAGGTCAAGAATGACTCGAATGCCACGTTGATGAGCACCGTTTAAGAACTGCTTGAATTCCTCTAGAGTTCCGTACTCAGGGTTCACAGCGGTGTAATCTGCAATATCATATCCACAATCAAATTGGGGTGAAGGATAATGTGGAGAGAGCCAGATAGCATCAATACCCAGCTTCTCTAAGTAATCGAGCTTTGATATGATGCCCGGCAAATCACCTATGCCGTCACCATTTCCATCGGCAAAGCTGCGTGGGTATATCTGATAAAAGACGGCCTTCTGCCACCATTTCAAACTGGACATCATGAATAAAAATTTGCCTCTATTAGAGTAGTCTCAAAGTAATTGGGAGATTATACCATTATTACGACTGTATTAACTAGCTAAGATCACCCTCCGAAACTAAAAGGGAAGGGGTCGTGTTACACGATGCATGACTAAGGTCTTAGGACACGGTGTGTGAGAAGCCACCCGTCACTTGTTTTCTTCCATACGTCGGTGTAGACCCCGGTAAAAATGATACGGGGCGGGTCTGGGCTTTTATGGATGGTGATGATGACCATCACCCGTGTTTTGGCGGTATCAGCAGTAAGTTCATCAAACAGGATGCCTGATTGATGGTGATAGTAGACCAACCCGGGGGCTTTTTCTCTGAATCGCATAGCCGCGAATTCGCGCAGTTCATCGTGGCCCTTTAGCCGGTTAGTGAGTGTCGTAGAGTCTGCCGCGTATGATTCCCAGACGGCATCCTTGGTAAATACGTTCGCCCACCCGTCAGCGTCACCGGCATCGAATGTATATGAATAACGTGCTATCATCTGCTGGATTGCTACTATGTCCTCAACGTTCATATTACCCTCCATTATTTTCAAAATTTAAAAGGGCAAACAATAAAACCAGTCTGGAAAGAATGCATTATCTCGTCCCTTGTATTTGGGTTACTACTTTTTCTAGGAGAGCTCCTGTTGAGCCCGCGTCACGGCTGTAGTAGTCTGCTCCTATCTGGGAGGCGAACTCCTGGTTTACCGGGGCGCCACCGACTATTACTTTGACCTTATCTCTTACTCCAGCCTTAATTAAGGCGTTGATCACATCCTTCATCCCTACCATTGTAGTAGTCATCAAACATGACATTCCCAGTATATCCGGCTTATGTTCCCTAACAGCGTTAACGAACTGTTCTTCGGGGACATCGACACCTATATCAATTACATCGAAGCCTCTGCTATTCAGGATAAGGGCTACCAGGTTCTTGCCGATGTCATGCAGGTCCCCTTTTACCGTCCCTATGACCATGGTCGCCTTTGGTTTCAACTGTCCTTTATCTATGCCTTCAGTGGCAATGGCCATGCCTTCCCTGGCTGCCACGGCTGACAGCATCATCTCGGGCAGGAACATTTCTCCGGCAGCAAATTGCTCACCGACCACATCCAGTCCTGCCACCATACCATTGTTGATTATATCCAGGGGAGCAATACCTTTGGTCAACGCCTTACTAACCGCCTCTTTGGTTCCAGCGATGTTTCCGGCCACCACCGCGTCTATGATATTCTTAAATTTCTTCAGTTAATTCCTACCTTTCATCTGTAACAGACCTAGTCAGTATCCGAATGCGTCCATGGCCGCGGACAAGTGAGCTTCCACCGTTTCTGGCGGCAATAACTCGGAGAACTCTAAGAGCAATCCTTTTTTGCCTCCCCATTCATTAGCAATATCCTCATAGTATTTTCTTACTTCTTCAGGCTTAGCCCAGGCCATGTGTGGGGCAGTATTCATAAATAACATCTTGTCCGGCCAGATTTTTTTAGCTTCCGATAAGGAGATATCACCGGTAGGTGGAAGGGAGAAGGACTCTACCACATCAAGCGGAGATTCAGCAATCTCATTTTTTAATTTACCGAGCCGGCCGTCCATATGTGCCCCCAGGATTTTATCGGTTCCTTTGAGCTGTTTGCTATATATTTCATAGATGGGCAGGCAGTACTTCCGGTAATATGTAGGTGAGGTCATATCAGTTATATTTTCTGCTATATCGATAAATTTAGCCGGACTCCCGGCAGCTATCTCGGCCATCCTGGAATTCCAGAGCTTGACGAGTTCTATAAACTCCTGGATCTCATCCTTCTGCTCGTGGAAATCAATTACAGCCCTTTCCGGACCGGCCAGGAATATCCAGGCACTTTGCCAGGCTGTTAAATGGTTGTAGAATACGGTAACACCATTATCGCCAATATCCTTTTCTGCCTCTTCAAATTCCTGATAATTCGGTCCCAAATTGTCCAGCATATCTTTAATAAAATAGTTAATTACACGCCAGTCTGACGGGTTTTTAACAGGATATTCTACGGGAGCAGGGGATGTGACGAGCTCGCTGTAGTCCTTTGGATTGCTGGCCAGAACACCGGTGATGCTGCCGATAGGAGTTTCCCATGTTAGCCGGTATTTACGAATTCCCTTTTCCGAATAATTGTTCATCGTGTATCTGGCATCCATACGACTGGAGCTCGGTTGCCAGAAGATCAGCAACCATGAAGATGGTTTAGAAATTGCAGCATGGCGAATCACGCCCAGCCCACGTTTTTGTAGCTTTTTCGCCCAGTTCGGGGATTCTCGTATAAACGCTTCATATGTACATACCGGGATTTTATCAGGCTCTTCACTGTTAAAGACAGCGAGAATCCTCTCTCTGGGTGTCATGCTCGTAGTCATCTGTTTTTCATTATCATTGATAGAGCTAATCAGTATCCGAATGCATCCAAAGCTGCGGACATGTGAGCATCCACCGTCTGGATAGGTATTTGCTCAACAAGCTCCAACATTAATCCCTTTTTGCCTCCCCACTCATCAGCCAGACCTTCGTAAAACGACCTTACCTCTGCAGGTTTAGCCCAAGCCATATGAGCAGCGGTATTCATAAATATCATTTTACTTGGCCAGATTTTCTTAGCTTCGGCTAGAGAGATATCACCGGTAGGTGGTACAGAGAAGGATTCAACGGCATCAATCGGCGTCTCAGCGATTAGCTTTCTTAGGTTACCGAGTCGACCATCCATGTGCACAGTAAGGGTTTTACCGGATCCGGCAAGTTGTTTATTGAAGATTTCGTAGATAGGCAAAGAATACTCCCTGTAGTACTTGGGTGAAGTCATATCACTGATATGGTCTGCAAAAAAGATCCATTGCGCCGGACATCCTGCAGCAAATTCAGCCCATCTGCTATGCCATCTCCTCTGAAGCTCTATATACTCCTGAACCCCATCCGGTTGTTCATGAAAATCGATTGCTGCCCTTTCCGGGCCAGCTAATCTCATCCAGGCCATCTGCCATGCTGTATGTGTAACAACGGCACAAGTCACACCATCTTCCCCGAGCTCGCACTTTACCCGTTCAACAAGTTCATAGGAGGGAACTAAATTGTCTATTATCTCCTTGATAATATGGTTCACCACCCACCAATCTGCCGGTTGTTTAATAAGATACTCCTCCGGGGCGGCACCCCACGTCACGTCGCTTTTACGATCCTGTGCAGTCACACCAGTAATACTACCAACAGGGGTTTCATAAGTATAACGGGACTTGTATATTCCCTTTTCAACATACTTGATGGTGGTTACCCTGATATCATCGAAGCCCGGGTGTGCTCCTTCAAGCACTAATTGCGGTTTACAAAACTGGCTGGAACGGACAAGGGCAAGTCCACGTTTTTTCAACCGCCAGTACCACTCAGGGCCTGTCTGCGCCAGGAAGAAGCCATAGACGCAAATCGGAGTCTTGTCCGGCTCCTCACCTTTAAGGACAGCCAACATTCTCTCTCTTGGCGTCATGCTCATCTTCGTCTCCTTTATCTTCCGTTCTGGATTTCCTGTTCTGCCTTCGTTAAATTGCAGAGTAACTTATTTGCTACCAATATCCTCACTGGCCAGCACTTTTAAGAAATCCTCGGACTCATCGTGTGACATTGGCTTCAGTGACATTACGAAGAAGGCGAAGCCGCGACCACCTAATTCTCGAACAATGTTACGAGCACCTTCCGGACTGACAAAAACTTGGCAGAGTTTGCCCGCATCCCTGATACGCTTAAGTAGAGATAACCATTTGGAAGCATCTGGCTGACCGGCACCCGGAACCCACTGAATTCCCCTCAAATTTTCCATTGACAGCAACATATCCAGATGGGGAATTTGACCTTTGCCATCGAGATGATAAAAAGCATGATCTAGATACTCGAAACAAGCTTTCAGGTCGGGAAGGACAAACCGCTCGAACATCTTTGGTGAAATCATATAACTGAAGTCACACTGGTGCAAATATAGCCGCCCGGGTGACCATAGCGAAGTCCTTGTTGTTCCGCGGCCAGCCTGTTTAATGATGTCATAGAGTTCATCATAGTAGCGAAGCCATGCTGTCCTGATCTCTCTGGTCAATCTGATCACCTCATCGGGCGCATCATACAAATCTAACAGTAATTGATTGGTAGTACGGAATGAGGAGAGTATATCAAGCATGCCTCCGAGGTCAGTATGTCCCACAGCGATTTTACTTCCCCACCGCTCTACAGCGGTGCGAGTGATATTCATTACCCGCTGCCACCAGACGTTCTCATCATTATAAACAAAATGCAGATCTTCAATGGGAACTGGCTTATCTGCTTCAAACCAGACAGTGTGCTGTTCTGGCATCCCTTGCACTTTGGCGCCGAGGAAACCGGCGACAATGCCCGGGCCAAAGTTAGGCCACAATTTGGGCCAGGCATCACCATAAAAGCGTATAGATTTCAGGCGTGCTTGGTAGTAATCGATTACCTCGTTGACGGGTTTCTCCAGCAAGAATTCTCTGGTGTACTCCTCTTTGGAAGCATTGAAGAACGTATCCGCGGTCTGGAGTATCACCATAGGGCGCTCTATCTCGCCTGCCCACCAAGCTATCCAATCGTGTTCAACACGCTCCCAGTCCTCTTCTGTAAAATTCAGGTCAATATTCACTTATTGTCCAGCCTCTTGCCATGCAATCGCTTCATTATATGCGTTCTCAGGTATCTGGGGAGTAGCACGGCATTTTATTAGTCCTTTAAATATCTTTGTATGCCATTTATATCGTGTGGTATAACGAAGTTCGCAATCTTTTTTACGAAATCTACTATTCAACTTTCTTATTTGATTATTCTATGGTTGTATATTAGTACGTGCTATTGATTTAATATTAAAGCTTGAACAACTTTTTGGCATTCTCACCCAGGATATTAGCTTTGTCCTCTTCATTTAGGTTTAATTCCTCCATGAGCTTAACAAGCGGATTATCCTTGATTGTTCCCTGTACATTGTCTTTTTCCATGTCGGAATTATAGGGCGCTTGCACATCCGTACCCCATAGCAATCTTTGCGACCCCAAACGCATTCCGATGAATTTTTCGAGTACACTTTTCCGGCTTATATTAAAAAAACCGTGATAAGGCGACGGTACACCGCCCCAGGAGATAGAAGATATTTCGGCATATACATTCATCCTGGCCTTCATCAGAACATACAAATGATGTACATAATCACCACCCATATGACAGAAGATGAATATCAGGTCAGGGAAATTCCTTAGGACAGTGTCAAGCATGTAGGGGTCATTGTATCTGAGGTTGACATAAGGGGCAGGAAAACTCTCAGAACAGAGGTGTATCATGATGGGGAGCCCTAGCTCCTGGGCTTTTTCATATACGGGGAAACACTTCTTATCTGCCGGGTCCCAGGGACCTATTGGGGGGTAGAGCTCTCCGATTCCTTTCAGTCCAAGATCTTTGGCTCTTTCCACCTCTTTTACCGAGTTGGAACCTTCCGGGTCAATGAAGTCAATATTGGCGATGCCTACAAACCTGTCCGGCGCTTTACTCACAAATTCAGCTACCGCGTCGTTATCTCCAAACGGGGCTGTCTGAAGCAAGACCTTATCTACACCGTACCGGTCCAGCGATTCAATCCAGGCCTGTGCAGACGTAGCTTCCGCGGCGCGGGTAAGTGCCTGAATAAATGGGGTGCAAATCCGTTTTGCCCATTCATCAGTGGCATATCTTTTAGCATAATACGTGAAACCTTTTTGGGAATTGTAATGGCCATGACAATCAACAATCATTTCTTATGTCCTCCTTAGCAGCTTTTAGAACCCATTTTTTATGATGTGATAACTACTTAAGATAATCAAGGCTTCTCTAGTTCGGGAGACCACTTGCCCTGTGTAGCCATGCCATTCATTCTGGCCCGGTGAAGTAGCGCTGTCTGCCCGCTAGAGTTATCCGTTTTGCCATCCCAGGCCATCATGGCTGCCTTCCCGATTGCCCGTCCATAGGAAAAGCTCAGTCGCCACGGTTGGGATCCTTGGGCATTTATGGCGTTAAGATGGGCGGTTGCCTTATAGTCAGATTGCCCTCCTGACAGAAATCCAATCCCCGGTACCGCTGCAGGGACAGTACGCCGCAGGCACTTGATAGTTTCTAGGGCAACAGTTTCTTCATCGGCCTGCACTGGGCAATCGCTACCGGAAAGTACCATGTTGGTCTTGAGCACAATACCCTCAAGCAGTACCCCATGTTCATATAGCGCCTCAAAAGTCTTGTGCAGGAACCACTCTGTAACCTCGAAGTGCCGCTGAATATCGTGTTCGCCTTTCATCTCCACGTCAGGTTCTACGATTGGTACAAGTCCGGCAGCCTGTGCCAGAGCAGCATACTCAGCAACGCTATGTGCTCCAATCTTAATCGCAAGAGGACTGGGTAGACCAGGACCAATCTTGGCTGCCACCCGCCATTTCACAAAGCTTATTCCTGCTTCACTCCATTTCTCCAATCGCTTTGGTAAGCCATCCAGACCTGTTGGTACACGTTCGTCAGGTGAACCGCCCAATTTCTGCCAGCCTGTAGTGGGAGTAATGCCCGCCAGAATATCCTGTTGTTTAATAATTTCAAGGAAGGTGGTACCATCTTTGCTCTTTTGTTCGAGAACATCATCAAATATGATGATGCCACTGATATGATCGCTCAAGCTTTGGGTGCGGAACATCATCTCCTGAAAGTCACGTGCAGCATCGATAGTTTTCGGCTCTCTCATTTCGCCCCACCAACCGTTTACTAATCCCTGCGGCGGAACATCGGCAGCAAAAATCCCTTTACCCGGCGCTACCATTACCTGTGCTATGTCTCCGAGTCCGGTATTTTTCATATTGTTCTCCTTTTAACCAGGCGGGACATATGCTATCCCTTACCCGACAACTCGATTAAATTACCCTCAGGGTCTGAAATAATCGCCCATTTGGATCCGTTAGCATTTGCCTGAGGCGGTATAGCAAACCTGACTCCTTTGGCCTCAAGTTCTTTACATAATTCGGTCATATTGTTTACTACAAAGGTAAGAAGACGATATCCTGTAAAACCTAAAACATCACTGGGACTCTTTTCCGGTGGTTTAGCCGGGGCGAACATCTTGAGCATTCCACCTTCAAAGCTCAGGTAATGCTTGATAACATTCTGGTCAGCGGAATCCGTCCACGCTGTTTCCATACCCAGGTTGCTCTTGTAAAAATCAAGCATTGACTCTGCATTCCCGACAGTTATAGCTATAAAGGTCTGTTTTACTTCCATTCTCGCCATGGTTTGTGCATCTCCTTTTCCATCATCCAATTTTTAATGTAGTTTCATTCCAAATTTCCTATTTAAACAAGTTCATACTGTCCAGTTAAACTCGATTGAGTTATTTTTCTACCAATAGATATGGCTCACCCGATGGTTTTCTCATATAATATTGATCATTAATTTATAATCCCAGCCTGCCTGCGCTCCCGGAGGAACGCCTCAACCTGTTCTATCGTTGGAATACCCTTTCTATTGCCAAGTACCGTACAGTGTATGGCTGAAACCGCCGAAGCAAAGACGGCGGTCCTCTTCAGGTCCCAGCCATGTGCCAGACCTACCAGGTAGGCACCGTGGAATACATCACCGGCACCAGTTGTATCCACCACGTTGACTTTGAAAGCCGGGGTATGGAATTCCTCTTCTGCGCTGCTAGTGTAGCTGCCGTTAACCCCTTCAGTTTGAACAACAATACGCGGTCCTTTATTTAGGATCGCCCTCCCAGCCTGCCAGATGTCTTTGTGTCCTGTCAGCATAGCCCCGAAGCCGGAACCACATATTAACACGTCCGTTTCAGCTACCAGTAACTCCTGCCATTTGGGAATGGGCTTGTCAGTTTTTGCTGCGTCAAGGACCACGGTCCTGCCTGCCTCATGCATCCAGCGAGCGGCATGAATAGAAGCCTCAGCATGGGTCCCATCAAGGTGCAGGTATCGGGCAGAGGTGAGATAGTCGCAGTCCAGTTCATCCGGTCGAACGGGCCTTGTCCACATCCCCTTGCTGTAGCCGAAATTCCGCTCACCGGTTTGTTCCTGCACATAAACAACGACAATATTATCTTCCGGGCCTTCGTGCCTGACCATGTGACTGACATCCACGCCAGCCTGTTCCAGTGAACGCAATTTCCTCGATGCCATTTCATCGCTGCCGACCGTATCGATGAAGCCGGTTTTCAGGCCGAATGTCGCAGCCACGTAGCAGGCTGTTCCTGCTGCACCGCCATCAGCCAGCGTGAATCTACTCACCCTGCCTGGGTCTTCCCAGGTGGGCATTCGCTCAAGCTGAATAACCACATCCACAACAGACATGCCCAGTCCGATAACGTCATATTCAGACATCACAGCTTGAAAACCATTTTTGCGTTCTCGCCCAGGATATTGGCTTTATCTTCCTCACTGATATTCCATTCCTCCAGCAGCTTAACGACGGGATTGTCTTTTATGGTTCCCTGCAATCTGTCTTTCCTGCCATCGACATCGTAGGGCAGTTGAACATCAGTTGCCCACAGAAGCCTTTTAGCCAATCCTGACCAAAGAAAAGCACCCAATACCTCTTTAGCGCTTAGGCTGGAGAGAGGTGGTCGGGGAATAACGGGGCCGTCGGCGGAGGAAATTTCCGCGTAAAGGTTAGGCCTGGATTGCATCAACATTAGAACATGGTGAACGTAAGTGGTCCCCATGTGGCATATGATGAATTTCACACCCGGGAATTGCCTCAAGGCCGTGTCGAGCATGTAGGGGTCGCACCAACCCTCGTTGCCGAAGGTGGCGGGCACTTCGTTGCCGAAATGGAACATGATGGGAATATCCAGTTCTTGAGCTTTCTCGTAAAGAGGGAAGCACTTCTCATCACTCGGATTCCAAGGACCAATCTTGGGGTAGAGCTCCCCGATTCCTTTCAGGCCCAGTTCTTTAACGCACCGTTCCATCTCTTCAACCGAATTGGATTCCTCCGGTTCCATGAAGTCGATGTTCGCCAGCCCCACAAACCGGTCGGGCGCTTTCTTTACAAATTTCGCAACCGCGTCGCTGCTGCCGAAGGGAGCTGTTTGCAGTAGGATCTTATCCACGCCATATCTGTCCAGAGAAGCGAGCCAGCCCTCTACAGTCGTCTGCTCCTCCCACGACTTCCACAATTGAGTCGCACCCTCTATTACCATCTTTCCCAATGTATCCTTTAAGTACTTTTTGGCATTCCGTTCAAAGTCTGCCGCCGTATTAAAATGGCCGTGGCAATCAACTATCATTTTCTCTGTCCTCCTTGAAATCTAATAACTATTTTTATATCCTCGCTAGCCTCTTAGCCGTCAACAAGGCTGGTCATTCTCATGGCAAAATTAAATTCTACGTCCATGTTTATTACGTTGATTGGCTATTCAGTCGTATCGTGCGGGTGCCATAAATGCCACGTAGAAACAGAGTGGGCTAAAAATTCCCGGTCCCTTTTCTATTCCTAACGGACGGTACCGTATGCAGTATATCATGATTAGTACCCTAACTGCCATGCCTGTTATATAGTGGTAATCATTGGCT
>SMTZ1_10020748_pt1 | contig 11611 bp, 12 predicted proteins | sample DeeMarSWOR136_30_FD_25667 | JGI IMG/M metagenome (IMG submission 25667)
GGAAATGGCTCGATCGATGACCACTAAGTTTTTTGCCTTAAGGGCAACCTTTCTAAAGTCTTCAAAGGGGAAAGGCCGCCATAACCGAATCTTCATCACCCCGACGGACCTTCCTCCCTCCCTCATCCTGTCCGCCGCAACAGAGGCCGTCTCTCCAAAGCTTCCCATAGTAACAAGGAGGGTGTCCGCATCCTCTGTTTTATAAGTCTCAATGGGGTTGTAATATCGTCCCGTCATATCTCCAAAAGCCTTCAAGACTTCTAAGATTTTTGGCATTGAAGCTTGAATGGCTACTTCCTGGGCTTTCTTGGTCTCTGCGAAGATGGCGGGCAGGGCAAAGGCGCCCATGGTGATGGGGCGATCTGGGTGGAGACTATAGAGGGCCTTATAAGGAGGCAGAAACTGATCGATCTTTTCCTGCTCAATCATTTCAAAGGGTTCAATGACATGGCTTAAGGTAAATCCGTCCATATTGATGATCACAGGAAGGAGAACCTCCCTGTCTTCGCCCAACCGATAAGAAATAAAGACATGGTCGTAGACTTCTTGACCATTCTCTACAAAGAACTGGATCCATCCACAATCCCGAATTGACATCGCGTCGCTATGGTCGTTCCAGATGCTGAGAGGAGCGGAGAGCGTCCGGTTCGCAATGATCATAACAATGGGCAACCTCAGCGCGGAGGCGATATAGGTAATCTCACTCATTAGCGCCAACCCCTGAGCACTGGTGCAGGTAAAAGACCTGGCTCCAGTAGCTTCGCTCCCTACGCAGACGCTCAAAGCAGAATGCTCCGATTCCACGCAGAAGAATTCTGCATCCATCTCTCCGTTTGCCACCAGTTCTGAAAGGTGTTCGACAATATGCGTCTGTGGAGTAATGGGATAGGCTGAGATCACATCCACATTGGCCTGCTTGACCGCTTCAGCTGCGGCAATCGAGACCTCCATTCCAATTCTTTTGCCCATTATTTTTCCTCCTCCTCCACCACCATCGAGATCGCTCCAGTGGGACATTCTTTCGCACAGATGCCGCATCCTTTACAGTAGAAAAGGTCTGCAATGAAATAGCCTTCCTCGTTCAAGTTGTAAGCCATATCTGGACAGAAGATATAGCATAACCCGCAATGGATGCACTTCTCCTTGTCTAGAATGGGTTTGAGCGTCTTCCAGTCCCCTGTTCGGTATTGACTGGCATTGCCAGGTTCCAGGATAACATTGCCAACGGGTATTTCTTTCCACGTCCATTCGTACTCGGGTTTGGTCATACGGGATACCCCTTTTCATTGAATCATTTTAATCCCCTGATCCCGCCTTTCGTAAGGCGGGAGGCGATTAGTTAAAAATTTATTGAAGAAGGGCGGTATTTTGATAGGCCCGCTCAAAAGCAGAGATGTTCCTCTCAGCAATTTGCCCTTACCAAAGATCCCAACATCGTCGTATTGGTAATGGGAACGCCAAGAATTTCTCTGGCAATCTTCACGGCGTCTACAGCTGCAACTCGGGTTTTGATTCCCAAGGTCTCCCTCACCTTCTCAGGAGAGTCTTTGCTTGTGGTGACGACAAGGCCATTGGGTTTCAATCCTGCTGCAACATTTACAATGGTTAGAAGAGATGCATCAAGAACCACCACAATATCGGGCTCATAAATATTAGCTCTGATTCTAATGCGTTCATCGTCAATTCGGCAGAAGGCCACCACGGGTGCCCCCCTCCGCTCAGGGCCGAAACTGGGGAAGGCCTGAGCATATTTACCCTCCCCAATGGCTGCCAAAGCTAATAGTTCCGCGGAAGTCACCGCGCCTTGGCCGCCTCTTCCATGGAATCGAATCTCGATCATTGGATTCTCCTCAAACAAACGAGAGAAATATAAAATATTTCACAAATTTTTGCAACATTTATCCGCTAATTCATAATTCAAAGAAGTGCCTGATTTCATTAATGATTTTTTTGAATAGCTAGTTTTGCGTTAACGCTAACATCATATCCGCTAGATGTCAAGAAGATTTTTTCAAATCTCTCTTCTCCCTTCGAGAGCCTTTGAAAGGGTCATCCCATCTGAGTACTCAATCTCCCCTCCGATTGGAATTCCAAATGCGATCCGGGTAACCTTTAGTCCTAGCGGCCTTATTAGGTCAGTCAGGTAGAGGGCTGTCGCTCCCCTTTTATGTCCTCAGGACCCACTCCTTCTAAAGGAGATATCGTTCCATGGAGAACATGGTATCTTCCGTTAAAGGCTCCGGTGTTCTCGATGGCAATCAGGTCATTCGGTCCTTCAACGACGCAGAGGACTTCACTGTTCCGATGCTCATCCTGGCAGATCCGACAGGGATTTTCATCTGTCAAGTTAAAGCACATGGAGCAAAGTCGAATTTTCTCCTTCACATCCAAAATCGCCTTGGCCAGTGCTTGAGCCTCTGAGAGACTGCTCCGTAATATATGGAAGGCCAGCCTGGCGGCTGTCTTTCTACCAATTCCAGGGAGTTTCGTCAGGGCCTCAACCAGTTGATCGATGGGTTTCGCATGGATGGCCATGCTTAAAATTTTACCTTTCCTTAAAGACCCTTCTCACAAAAAAGCAGGTAAGTTTTTTAAATCCGAATATCGAAGTCTTTACCCTGTTAAGTAATTTGGCCACCAATTGGCGATTTCACTCTTCCGGACAGACCATAATCCGTCAAACCAAAAGTGACTCAATACCACTTAACAGGGCGGGCAAATCCAAAATTCAAATTTCAAAATTCCGAACTTCTTTGTTTAAAACATCTATACTTGTTTCGAATTTCGCCTGCCTACTGGTAGGCAGGAATTTCGTGCTTCGTATTTAATGAGAGCCTCGATATCCTGATCTAGATAGCTGTAATTTCAAAAACAAGCCTATTCAAAAGAAAGCTAAAAAAGGCCCGGTATACTTAACCCACCGGTGATCTTCTTCATCTCCTCCGTCACCATCTCGTGGGACTTCCGGACGGCCTCATTCATGGCAGCTGCTATCAAATCTTGGAGCATCTCAACATCTTCTCGGTTAACCACTTCAGGTTCGATCCGGACACTGACCACCTCCTGTTTCCCGTTCATCACAATGTTTACCATCCCCCCACCAGAACTCGCTTCCACTGTTTTCCCAGCCATCTCCTCTTGAAGCTGCGAAATCTTAGCTTGCATCTGCTGGGCCTGTTTTAAAATATTTCCCAAACCTTTTGTCATTCATCTCTCCTTTTCCGTCTTCTCACCTCTCCACAATCCTACCGTCAAAGAGACGCAGAGCTTCTTTAATAAGGGAATTCTCCTCCCCTCCCTTGTTGAACGGTTCCTCCAATTCGTTACGACGCGGCCCTTCTGCTTCGAAGACCGCTCTTCCCTTTGAAAACCTCTCCTGATCGAGAGCCGAGATGATCACCTTTACCTTCTTCTGAAAATATTCATGACAGATCAATTCTAACTGGTCTCGATTCTCCTTTTCCAATATCCTCTCATAATGGAAAGAGTCTTTCTCGAAGCCAATCTCAATCTTATCCTCAGTAAGGTTTACGGGATTCCCCAAGGCTAAAAATGAACCCAATATAGGATTCTTGGCCCGCGTAAAATCTACCAATGCTTTCCATGTCTCTTCGCGGACCTTCTGGGAACCTCCTCCACTTTCGACCTCCTCCTTCGATTCTTCTCGATTGACTTTCTTCTCAATTGGAGCCCCCTCTATCTCCCTAGTCCATCCTAGTGGAGGTTCTTTCTTCTCTGACATTTTTTCTTTCTGTCTCCCCTCCCATGATATGCTCCCACCGACAGATCTTTTTTCTCCAGACCCTCCAACTTCTTCAAAATCTCGCCGATGGGCAGAATGGGGGGAAGAGTAGCCATTCGAATCAATGCCATCTCCAACATCGTTCGAGGGAAAGTGGACTGAGCCATTTCCTCCTCCCCTTTCATGAGAAGATTGAAGAGGTGGCTCAATTGATCGAATTCGAATTTCTCAGCCTGCTTCTTGAGTACCTCCAACTCCTCTTCCGGCAACTCCATCAACCCTCCTGGATGTTGACTGACCTTCATGAGGATGAGGTTTCGGAAATATTGAAGAAGCTCCCGGCAAAAGTGTTGGAGGTCAACGCCATACTGATAAATATGCTCGATGATCTCCATACATCGTTCAGCATCCTGGCTAGCAATTGCTTCGATCGTATCGTAGAGGATTTTCCTATCGATGAGCCCGAGGACTTCGACAACATCCTCATCCCTGATCTCCCTTCCCCCATAGGAGATCACTTGATCAAGAAGACTCTGGGCATCTCTCAGGCTCCCCTCTGATTCCTGGGCAATAGCAAGGACGGCCCTGTGACTCATATGGATCTTCTCTTCTCCAATGATCCGGTTCAGATTCCCATGAATCTCCTTCAACGGAATTCTTTTAAAATCGTATCGCTGACATCGCGAAAGGATGGTAGCCGGGATTTTGTGAGGTTCGGTCGTGGCAAAAACAAAAATGATATGAGGAGGAGGCTCCTCCAGAGTCTTCAACAAGGCATTAAAAGCCTCTCGTGTAAGCATATGAACTTCGTCGATGATGTAAATCTTATAACGACTCTTTGCAGGAGTGTAGCGGACATTCTCTCTCAACTCTCGAATTTCATCGATCCCCCGATTGGACGCTCCGTCGATCTCGATTACATCCATTGATGTGCCGGACGAGATCTCGTTACAGGTTGTGCATTGATTGCAGGGGTTGATTTCGGGGCCTTTTTCACAGTTCAGGGCTTTTGCCAGAATGCGAGCGGTAGAGGTCTTACCCACTCCCTTGGCACCAGTGAACAAGAAGGCGTGGGCCACCCTTTTTTGTAATATAGCGTTCTGTAGGGTCTGGGTAATGTGACGTTGCCCAACAACCTCCTCAAAAACCTGTGGCCTCCATTTTCTCGCCAAGACTAAATAAGACATCTCTCACCAAGCTTTAGGAATTAGGTTTAAGGTCTGAGGCTACAGCCTTTGATCCTGATCTTCCTGCCTCGAACCTCCAGCCTTATACCTCCAACTTCATCAATGACTTGTTGATAGTCAGGCACCCCTGCGGCACACAAAAGGGGTTACTACCGCTGCTTCCTTCCGGATCTGACGGGGTTTGTAATCTTCTGTTGCGCAGGACCCGACTATCAACAAGATCTTACGTCATCTGCTCAACTTCAGAGCTAGCCAAACACCTTACGTACTGCACAAGATGGCTCGCCAACCGAAGCTTTAGCGTAGGTTGGCGGAGAGAGAGGGATTTGAACCCTCGATCCCGTTTTTAGCGGGATACTCGCTTAGCAGGCGAGCCCCTTCGGCCAACTCGGGCATCTCTCCCCGATAGCGAAATTCTAATAAGCTAAAACGATTAACTCTGGCGCCCCGAACTACGTTGAGTTCAGGGCTAGCCACGCACTCCACGTAGTGCGTGGCGGAGAGGGTGGGATTCGAACCCACGTCCCGAGATCATCGGGAACCGCTTTTCGAGAGCGGCGCCTTAAACCACTCGGCAACCTCTCCCTGATTTCGCCTCTGGCCAAATACCTTTAACAAATTAGCCTGTTACCTTTCCACTTTGAGCCTCTAGCATCTACCCTTTCTGTTCTCCGAACTCATAACTCACAATTTGTGTCTCTCCTTTTCCTCTCCTCCTTTTAAAAAAGTACTTTAATATTTCAGCGCATTCCTTTTCAAGAATGCCCCGGGTTACCTCTAGCTCATGGTAAAAACCGTTATCCTGCAGTAATTTGAATCTTGATTCCACTGCTCCAAATTTTGGCTCAAGTGCTCCAAAAACTAATCGGGAAATCCTCGCATGAATCATTGCAGAGATGCACATCGGACACGGTTCAGCCGTCACATAAACGACTGTATCATTCAAGCGATAATTTCCTAATACCATCCCTCCTTTTCGGAGTACAAGGATCTCCGCATGGGCCGTGGGATCGTTGAGCTCGATGCACCGATTATGCTCTTTCGCAACTACCCAATCCCCTTTTGCTAGAATGGCTCCAACTGGAACTTCTCCTGTTTGGCCAGCCAGTTTACCTTCTTCAAGAGCCATCCTCATATACTTTTCATCGAGTTCCCTATCGCGCATCATCGACTTCCAATTCTTGATAATGTTTAGGGGATTTTAACAAGAAATAGGTGACGACGCAAGGAAAAACAAATTAACGAAAGCACTAAAAAAAATTTCATGAGGGGCAATATTGACACCAAAATCCCATGACTTATAATTTGTTTTAAGGGTTGAGCGGTTTAAGATCGTCGTTTCATTTTAGATCATTGGAGGTACTTCATGAAAAGGGGTTGCCTAGTAATAATGACTCTTGTTTTAGTCATGGTTAGTCTGTCTGCTTATGCTGAAGAGGATCCCAAGGAAATATTCAAAGCGATTGTTAAGGTACGGTCGATTATTCCAAAGGATGCCTTGACAGCAAATACACTTGGAACAGAACGGGAAGGGAATGGCGTGGTTATTGATTCAAAGGGCCATATTCTCACGATCGGTTACCTAATCGTAGAAGCTGAGACCATCGAAGTCACTGGACCAGAAGACAAGTCCATCCATGCAACTTTTGTTGGGTACGACCATGATACCGGTTTTGGCCTCTTGCGGACAGAGGAGCCTCTCAAAGTGGCGCCCATGAAGCTCGGTCAATCGTCAGAAGTCAAAGAAGGTGAACCGGTCTTGGTTGTCGGTCATGGCGGTGCGGAATCAGTCCAGGTCGCCCGGGTAATCAGTCGAAAGGAATTCACAGGCTACTGGGAGTATCTTCTTGACGATGCCATATATACTGCACCTGCTTATTCCAATTTCGGCGGAGCAGCTCTGATAGGCCGCGAAGGTCAGCTCTTGGGTATCGGCTCTATTTTCACTCAATTTACAATCCCGGGGTTAGGCTCAATTCCCTCTAATATGTTTGTTCCCATTGACCTTCTGAACCCAATTCTTGATGACCTTAAGACTGCCGGCCGTTCCCGTAAAGCGCCAAGACCCTGGTTGGGTATCAATGCGGAGGAGGCCCATGGCCGTGTCTTCATCACACGGGTTACACCGGGAAGTCCTGCCGAGAAGACGGGCCTAAAACCCGGCGACCTCATTCTTACGGTTAAGAAAAATGCGGTGACTGGCCTTGCTGATTTCTACCGTAAGGTCTGGGCACTCGGGAATGCAGGGGTGGAGGTTCCCCTTGGTATTCTCCACGGAATCGAGATCCGTGATGTGACTATCCACTCAGGTGACCGCTACCAATTCCTACGCCCTAAACAGCAGCAAAAAATATAGGACCTTAGGGTCTCATATCAAAAATAATTGAAAAGGCAGAGCTACTTCTAACCCTGCCTTAAATTCTCGCCGATACGAAAAAGACCTACTTCCTACCCGTCTTCTGGTCTCTGTCAGAAGCGGCGCAGCTGCAGGACTCGGTCTCTGCTTAATCTATCTCTACCTGGGCGAAAAAGATATCTTTGACTCTTGCATTACCAAAGACAATTTTTCTCCCCCAATTGATGATGGATTCGTACGTAATTCTTGTTGGATTTTTTCTTCGCTCTGGCAATATGCCCAATAAATGCTCCCTCCCTACATCGTCGAGCCAGTAAAATTCATAAGCTGTCATATATCAACACTCCAATCCGCCGAACGTAAAGTGTACGAAAGATGGACCCTTTTCCACACCCGCCTTTGCTCTTTAACTATCGAAGATGGCTTATTTTCTAAACTGCCTCCTTAAATTCAACATATGGTTTTGGCCAAATAATTTCACCTGTACCTTCATCTATTGTTACCCGAATAAAAAAGATATTATTCCTATCTACATTATCGCCTAGAATCGTTGTCCCAAAATTCATGACCGACTCCTTAGTGATTCTTTCTGGACGTCTTCTCCTCTCTGGTAGCAACCCTATGAAATGTACTCTTTCTCTTTCATCAATCCAGTAAAATGTATAAGCAATCATGGACAAAAACTCTCAAAACTTGGATGTTAGATCTAGCTTGTAATCTTACCCGTCTTATAACCGAGCAATTTAAGTGCCGATTTCTTCCTATCGTGATAAGTCATTGTAATTATAGCATTTTTCCTCACATCTTAATATTTTGCTGAGAGCGTAAAGTGGAAGTATTTTCCATAATAGTCCAAAATTACTTCCCTTTTCTTTCCTGGTCGAAAGGTTGCATTCTGAAATGGGACTCAGAACTCATGACTTTAGAAAGGAGGTAGTACATTGGCTTCAAGGATTCTCATTTTCACTTCCATCTCATTGGCCATCAATCTTTATTGACATCCAAGTACCCCTCTGATAGTGTCTTGTTGAGGCTGGATGGATTTCCAAATTATTCATTTTCCCTTTAAGAAAACATGCTGGACCATCATTTAACCCTTTTGGTTTTAGCGGGGACATTTGCGATTTGTAGGCTAGATAAAAACTCCCCTGTTCCGGAATGGGCGTTTGTCGGGGACTTTTACTCAATGACGAGGACATTCGATGAACTCTCGATCGTATGCCCTCAAGTCAATGTCCCAGTAGGAATGACATGTGATAAGGGATGGCGGTGCTTGAAAGTCGAAGGAGTTTTAGGCCTCTCTTTGACTGGCGTCATCGCTTCGCTTGCCACAACGCTGGCAGATGCCAGCATCAGTCTATTTGGAGTATCAACGTATGATACGGATTATTTGTTGGTTAGAGAAAAAGATTTGAAACGAGCTGTTCTGGTTTTATCTCAGGCAGGCCATGAAGTTCATCAGAAAAATGGTGTATCGTAATGCCCTGGGAAGCTCGGTTAAATGACTTGGGCAAGTTACATCCCGGCACCGACTTTTGGGCGGTGGTGGCAGGCCAGGAGAGGAAGAGAAGCCAAGAAAAGATCAAAGGGGTGATTTGAAAGCAATGCTGAAAAGAACACCGAGAGTAGTAATTAAAATCAAAGATGGTCAAATCAAAGATATTCTGACCTATATTGAGCCAAGAGTGGAATTTTTGATTCTCAATGAGGACCTTCCACAAGACCATGAAAATCGCCTGATTTTCTGGATCACCGAAGTCAGCCCAATAGAAAAGGTTTTGGAATATTTCCCAGAATATCGCAGATTCGACTGATCAGGATCATATCGAACAAGGAAGCAGACTGAATTGTGGCCGGGAACTCACCCATCTCCTCCAATACCCCTTCCTTGGATTAACCAAACAGATAGGCTAATAGATAAAGACAACTTTCAAAAGATTTTTTGACTCTGTCCCGAATTTGTTAATAAAGTAATATGAAAAAAAGACTCATTTTTTTCTTGACAAGCAAAAGGCGTCCAGTATACCAAACCTATTACAAATAGAAAATCAAGAACATGAGGGCTTCCACTATTGATGTAAGAGGTTTTTACAGTAGCTGTTGAACCATCGGGTCATCGAAAGTCTTAACAATAGAGGAGGGACCAGATTATGGAGGCAATAGGAATACCAAGAGGGGCGGCTACCGCCATAAATGACCTTCTGGATAATTGCGCTGAGATTAAACCTGGCGACGAAGTCGTCCTCGCAGCTCACGTTGACGGATTATATGGAGGCGACAACCTGGTAGATCCGCAGGCGATAGCCTGGATTCAGGCGGCCATCCAAAGTCGTGGGGCCAATCCCTCGATTTTATGGATTGATGAACCGGCCAGGATGCATACCTGGCGTGTCCCGCCGGTTTTTATGGCCGCCCTGAAGGCGAGCAATGTTTTTATTAATCATTCCTTCGACATGACCACAGAAGAGTTAAAAACAATCAGGGAGACCGCGACGGAGTACGGCGTAACCCTTTGCCGGAATTTTGCCACGACGCCGGAACTCCTTAACAGCGTCTGGGTGCAGACGCCTTACGAACTCGTGTCCGAAATCCGCTACCAGGCATGCGTTCCTTTTGGGTCAGGAGGAATGCCGTATCAGATTACCGATGACAGAGGCACTCACATAGAGGGCACCATTGCCCCACCCAGTCATCCCAGCTTCCCGACCTATACCTGGCGGCGCAATGAAGGCCTAGGGTATCGCCCCTTTCCCGAGTGGGTTTTTCCTCCCATCAATATTACAGATACTTCCGGAGCCGTCGTCTTTGACCGCATGCTCAGCTGGTGGTCTCGGTATATAGGGATCCCGCCTTTCTTCAAGGAACCGATCCGGCTGACGATCGAGAAAAATCGCATAACCAAAATCGATGGTGGGGAGGAGGCAGATGCCCTGCGTCGTTTCCTGAAATCGATGGAGCCAAAGTTAGGGGATTCCGTCTATAACTTCCCGGAGATTCATTCGGGTGTCCATCCTAAAGCCGTGGTTCCCCCTCAGCAGTGTGACAACCCCTTAATCCGCCGGGTGATAGACCATTCTGACGCCTGCAATATTCACTTCCATATCGGTGCGCCATGGCCCAGGCCTGAATACCCCTATTGGTTGCACATAACCGGAGACCTCCGGACGGCCACGTGGGAAGTAGGAGATCATCTGATACATGATCGGGGGCACTTGACTGCTCTGGACCATCCGAAGGTAAAAGCCGTCGCAGAAAAGTACCCGGACCGACCGGGACTGACACCATGGCCAAGAAGTTATTGATCCGACGTTCCCTGAGAATTGTCCTTATCAAGCGGGAAGCTTCTTGTTCAAAGGCAAATAACACTGTGCTCCACAGCACTATGTTCTAACCACAATGAGTTTATATATGTTGACAAGATATTATTGATATGGTAATTGCATCTGAAAATTAAAAAATAACCTAAATTTATATTTATACTCCAAAATAATTCGTTCCACAGATGTGAGATGATAGGGAGATCAAAGGTGTTTGGTGACCTCAGAGGGTCCGTAAAGGCGGAAGGGGGGTGATCGAATTGAGCAAGTGATAAGTGAGAGAGGAGGCCTATCTTTTTGAGTTTGTGCAAATCAAATCTATGGGAAAGGAGAGAATCTATGAATGCGAAACGAATAGTGACAGCATTTCTTTCATTGTCCTTGGTTTGGTGTTTGATTCTTGCACCGAATGGAGCACTAGCACAGGGCAAAAAAATTATCGAAATGGAATCAGGCGCATTTGGCGGATATGCCTATCAAATGGCATATGCTTTTGGTGCCTTGATTAACAAGTATTACGAGAGAGTTGCAATTTACAATGTTGAAACACCGGGGACGTCAGGCGGTATCGTGAAGGTTTTTCAAGACCCAAAGAACAGAATAACTAATGGTTCTTCAATTTGTTTGTACGAGATGTTACATGGTATGCCACCATTTAAGGAGGCATATCCGGAAATAAGGATTATCATTTGCTACGGTCATATGTCGAACCCGTTCGTTACTTTTAATCCTAATATCCGTTCGCCTGAAGATCTTGTAGGGAAACGGCTTGCTATTGGTCCAGCGCCAATCGCATTAGGCCACAACACACAGAATATGCTCGAGTACGGTCATGGCTTAAAAGGTAAGGTGAGGTTTATCAATATGAGGTGGCCCCAGATGAAGGATGCGCTCCTGGATGGGACAGTTGATGCCATGCTACTTGGTGTGGGCAAGCGCCCCTCTCCCCCATGGTCACCAGTTGCTGTCTACCAGGAGATACAAGCATCTGGAAGAAAAGTTTACTTTT
>SMTZ1_10006674_pt1 | contig 11610 bp, 14 predicted proteins | sample DeeMarSWOR136_30_FD_25667 | JGI IMG/M metagenome (IMG submission 25667)
TCAGCGATTGCCGGCAGGACTTCAAATATCCGTTGCATTAAGGGGCTCCGGCTTACAAGATCACCTATGCCGAATCGTCCTGAAATCTCCTGGCGCAATGCCTCTATCTCGGAAAGGTTCCGGAAGGTTTCGGCCCCACCGATTATGTGACCCCCAGAGTCACGCAAAAGGGCGGTAGAGATGCTGATCGGGATACGATTTCCGTTGGTGTCTATAATATATCCGGACCTTCCTATTATCGGTTTGCCTGTCTTTAATGTCTCCCTAAGCGCACAATCCTCTCCGCACATATTTGATCGGAACACCTCCGAACACCGCTGTCCGATCGCCTCCTCGCGCCCTACACCGGTAATCTCCTCCGCCGCCCGGTTAAAGGATGAGATGCGCCACTCCTGATCAACTGTGAAAACACCATCAGAGATGCTCTCCAGAATGGCCTCCGTTGGATTAAGGATAGATTTTTTTATATTTCTATTCTTTTTACTAGCCATGATGCTTATTATAGAAAACTAAAGGCAACTATCCGGAGGACTGCTGCCTCAATATGTGTGTTCCAACAGGCATGCCGACATGGGTTGCAATCACAGGGCATTTGACCTTAAAGAGAAAAAAGATATTTCTCTGACCATGATTGAGTGTCTCGAAATTGCCCTGTCCCTTGGAAATGATTAGGTCCGCGTCTGCGAAACGCCTGTTGAAGGCCTGACTGCAATCTTCGAGTATAATTCCGGGGGCGTCAGACCCATTCTCAATGATCTCCACAAACTCACTAAGCCCGGCAGCATATGCGTCCTTAACCGTCGCATCGTTAATAATCGGACTGCCCCTTACCGCGACCGTCAGGCGGGCCCTTAAAAGTTGTTCTATGAGCAAACGATCAAAGATTATTTCACCAGCATTGTCAGCCAGATAAAGGATGGTCTCAGCCTCAGCGATAGCCCGTCTAAATTCCGCCTCCTGCATGTAAGAGTGTTCTGTTAATCCCTGCTTGATTGCGTTATGCACATCTGACTCGGTCACATTTCCACTCGCGGTCATACTAAGTATGTTCCCCGCGATGGTCAGACGGACAGCTGTCATCAGCGGATCTGATGAGGCATCTATCTCGGCTTTCAACATTGGGAAAAGGCTCAAGGCCATATGGTTCTGATATTCCTTTACCTCGCAATAAGGATCTTCCACACATGTTATCTCCCGTATCCGTCGATGAATAGCCTGTCCCAGGACAGGAGGTGGCCTGTCCAGGTCCATATTTCCGATAAAGCTTATTATTTCACGCATGATCTTTTTATGTTCAGATGGTTCAGTTGATATCAATCTGGCCGCGTCAAGGGTCTGGCGTATAAAACATGGTATGCAATCAAGAGATGTCTTCATCACTTTATAGCAGCTTATGTCTGCTTCCCGCGTAATTCAAAAAGAATATATCTTTAAACTCCTTTGCCAATTCAGCTGATGCCTCGAATCCAGTACAGTGTGAGACGCCCAATTTCTGGATCCCGATTTTCTTAAGATCAGCTATTGTCTTAGCCAACCTTTCAGGTGATGCGCTTATCAGATGGGTTCCTCCCACAACGGAATAGATCCGCTTATCACCTGTGATTTTCTGAAATCGGCTGATAATATTGATCATTCCGCGATGTGCGCATCCTAAAAATATTGCCAGACCTTTTTCGGTTTTTATAGCAAGTGAAAGGTCATCGGAGAAATTATCATTTATGAACCCATCCTTTTCTTTTATATAGAGGTCACGATCAGTCTCTTCATATCCTGTAACAAAGGGGATCTCACCCGAAGTCAGGATATTATCGGTAATATATACCGGCTCCTTATTCATTTTAAAATGCCCCCCGAGACTCTCCAACTCTTCTCTATAAAAAGGGATGCCTATATATTTGGCCTTGTTTTCCCTAACCGAATATTTGGGCTCCCAGATTGAGGGATGCGATATGATATCTACACCGTCAGTTATCCTTAATAAGATGTCCTTTAGTCCACCGGTATGATCATAATGTCCATGGCTGAGAACTATCTTATCAACAGCTGTAAAGTCTATGCCTAGAAGAGAGGCGTTATAGACCGTGGAGATCCCGGGTCCGGTATCAAGCAGTATCCGCCTGCCATCTGACTCAATCAGTATGCTCAGTCCCCACTCTGCCATAAAGCCCACACTTGCTGTATTTTCAACTAATGTCGTAATATGAATATCCATCTAATTCACCTCGATTTTAGGATTTCATCATGGTCAATTTCCGGATCCCCTTTATCTGTCTGAAATTCGCCCCCTGGCTGACACACCTTAGTGCAATCTCGCTATCTATTACCTTCGTGCCTGAAACGGCATCAATGCCATAATCAAATAGGACCGTCGATAATGGGGCAGAGTCACCAAGGACAACCACGTAGGCATTTGGATCACATAATTTAAGCAGTCCATCCATCGTATGATTGGTCAATGAGGTCCCGGTAATGCCTACCACCTCTGCCTCGGGCAGAAAGGATTCCGCATTCTCTTCTCCAAGATCCCCTTCACGGGGATTTTTCTCAATGACCCGGAGTTCCCTTGATATCTCTCTGAGTCTATTGATAAACGGGAAATGCCCTATAATGACAACCTTTTTGTCTTTACCCTTTTCAGCTATAAGCTCTCCGGCATTAAGTTCAACACATCGTTTCTCATCAATCTCAATAAGGGAATTGATTGATGCCATGCCTATTGCAGCCTCAAGTATATTCTCTGAATAAGACATCTTAACAACTTCGGAGGCGCTCTTTTCCAGGAGGCGGCCGGGCTCCTTTACCATTGGAGGGGTCTGTTTAAGGGCGTCTTTAGGTAGCGTTGCCGCAAGGCCGCACCATCGGGTAAGGACCCCAGTATGAAATATCCCCTGGCGTATATCCCTGACTTTGGCATCTAGATCCAGAGTTGAAATAATATCGGTTAATATATCCATTTATTCTCCAGTTTAATAACGCCCCGCCCCCTTTTATCTGAATAGGGGTGCCGTTGGTTCGCTCTAAATCTTAAGGGAGGATGGGAGGAGTTATCCCTCTTCTTATCTTGAGGAAATGCCTTTACAAACTGAGAATGTCCTTTAAGCAAGAGGAAGGTATTATCCATTATAGGTCATTAAAAGGTCTTTCCGCAGCAGCTGCCGGGGCCGGCGCAACCGGCCTCTGAAGGCCGAGATCCACAGCACGAGGTATCACCCGGGCCCGGTAAACTGGATGTGGACATACCGGAAAAAGATGAGGGTTTTGAAATCATCTTCTTGAGATTCCTGCTGCCGCAGGCAGAACATTCAGGCTGGTACTCTGAACTCGATAGAAAAATCTCACTCTGTTTACCGCAGTCCTCACAAAGATAATCGAATATAGGCATGGCTATTTACCCTTTACGTTTTTCCCGTTATTAGACCTGTATTCTTCTATCGCCTTTTGTATGGTCTTGTTGGTCAACCGGATACAATGTGTCTTCTGGTCCGGGATATCTTCCAGCATGCGAAAGATATCCCTGTCCTTAAGACGCTGCGCCTCTTCAAGCGTCTTTCCCTTGATAAAATCCATGGCCGCCATGGCGGATGCCACAGCACCTGGGCAACCAAGGACCTGTATCTTGGCGTCCTTGATCCTCCCATCTTCCACCCTTAAATAGACCTTCATCGTGTCGCCGCAGGTCCCGGTCAACTCAGATACCTGATCAGCGTTAGGAATGCTCCCCAAGTTCTTCTTTTCAAGAAAATAGTTGATGGCCTTTTCCGAATAGCCCGAACTTGTAAGTAACTTTCTGATGTCATTCGAATCATTTCCATTTGTCTCGCTCAATTGTTCTATCCTCCTATTCCTTCAAGGCTTTCATATTTTATAAGTCCCTCACCGTTATTTAACCCGCTTAATGACTAATCTCCTCCCTTTATAAGCCTGAGATTCCCCAAAAGCCTTTCAGCGTCCTCTTTCCCGGGGCGAACGGGCAACTGATCCATCAATCCCAGCCCATCGCTGACCTTGTGAAATTTTTCCGGCCCCAGATGACTTACACAGGCGCAATTGATCACTGGATTTAACGATATCAGCCTTCGGGCAAACTCAAGGCCGCTCATATCACCAAGTTCTTCATCTGTTACCACTAGATCTACAGCGTTTTTTGATACAATGGCAAGGGCTTTTTCACCTGATTTCGTGGTCAAAAATTCTACATCATCACATTCTTTTAAAGCCGCGGCAATCCCTGATAAAGAATCTTCATCAGGGCTTACCAGCAACAATTTTAGCATAATATACCCCTGAATTCAGAATATATTTTTTTCTGGTTCCTTGCACCGCAAACCTAATACCTTATACCTTTCTTCTTTTACCAATGCCCTTCAACATTGGGACTATCCGACAAGGGCATTTCCCCGTCCATGAATGCCATTACTGCTTCTCTTACGGTGCCGGAAGCGCCATTGGCTACTTTTATGCCTGCAGCGTTTAATGTCTTGAAGGCATTAGGGCCACAAAAGCCTGTGAGAAGGACCTCAGCGCCCTTACTGCTTATATTGCTCGCAGCCTGGATCCCCGCGCCCTGGAGCGCATTGACATTTTCCTTATTATCAAGTGTCTCAAAATTCCATGTCTCCGGATCAACTATAAGTATATAGGCGGCCCTGCCGAAACGCGGATCAACCTGGGAATCAAGTTCTTTTCCCTGTGATGTAACAGCAAGTTTCATATTTAATCTCCATTCGGTTATCGTCCCCTGCCTCCACAGACCTGGTCATCTTCAATCTGGGGCAGCTTGCCTGCGATCAGGTCTTCAACGACAGGCTTTATCTCAGGACGTGTCGCGTCATAATAGACATTTATCCCCACCTGCCGGAAACCCATAAGGGGTCTGGTCCCTATACCGCCTACGATCAGGGCATTTACATTATGCTGGGCCAGGAGATTGACGGGGACCATGCAACCGCCCTGTACATGGCTCTGATTCGGGATTGTGCTTACCTTTTCAATCTCCCCGTCCTTGACGTCCACAAAGGTGAATACATCACAGTGACCGAAATGACCTGACCTGTGACCATCCAGACCTCCTGCCTCCATAGACGGAATAGCTATTCTTCCATTTTTCATTTTAAGCGTCCTCCTTGTTATATTTTAAGATAAAATATTTCGATTAACCTTCTCCCATATCTGCCTTACGGCATTACACGCCTCAGAGCCGGGATCATATTCAAATATATTCCGGCCTTGAACCATGGCCTTTGTGAAAATTGGATCAAAAGGTATCTGGCCAAGAAACCCTACCCCTTTTCGGCCGGCATACTCCTCAACCTCTCTGCTCTTCTCGGGATTCAAATCATATTTATTAACACAAACAACGGCCTTGATCTTAAAAAAATCGGCTAATTGGACAACACGTTCCATATCATGCACCCCTGAGACCGTTGGTTCTGTCACTACTAAAACCGCATCCGCGCCGCCGATAGAAGCAATTACAGGGCATCCTACACCCGGTGCCCCATCAGTCAGAATAAGGGATAGATTCTTAGCCTCAGCCAGATCTCTGGCCTCCTTACGAACGAGGGTGACAAGCTTTCCGGAATTTTCTTCCGCGATACCCAACCTGGCATGGACCATAGGCCCGAAACGAGTATCTGATATAAACCACTCACCGCATGTGTTTAAGGGAAAGTCAATCGCCTCTTCAGGGCAAAAATAGTAGCAGACACCGCAGCCTTCGCATTCAATAGGATCTACCCTGAAATCTTCATCTATGGCATTCCATCTGCATAACTCCCTGCAGAGGTTGCATTCCGTACATTTGTCTCTATTGATAATCGCCTTATGGCCGCTCTGAAAATCAGAACTTTTATTCGCATCAGGGGACATAATAAGATGCAAGTCAGCGGCATCTACATCTGCATCGCATAACACCATATTTTCTGCTAATGAGGCAAAGGCCGCTACAAGACTTGTCTTTCCAGTCCCGCCCTTGCCGCTTATAATCACCAGCTCTTTCACGCGCATCACTCCTGATTGCTTACTATCTCCTCAATTCGCCGATACAATTCAATAAATCTTCCTCTCCATTCAGGCATACGTTCAACTATTAGCTCGCCTCTCGAATATGCCTCCGCGATTGCCCTGTCAAAAGGTATCTCCATCATAATAGGCAGGGATTCCTGCTTGGCGTAGATCTTCACTCTGTCATCGCCCATATCGGAACGGTTAATTACAAGACCGCACTGTATTCCCAGTATCTTAACCGCCCCCACAGCGAGTTTCAGATCATGGAGTCCGAACGGAGTTGGCTCCGTTACCAAAAGGACAAAGTCAGCGCCCTTCATTGATGCGATAACAGGGCAGGATGTCCCGGGCGGGGCATCGATTATAGTCACTCCTCCCTCGCGGGAAAATGACCTTACCTTCCTGATAAGCGGAGGAGACATCGCCTCACCAATCCTCAGTATTCCATGAATAAATTCCAAATCATTACGTCGCCCTTTCTGGATGTTCCCAAGCACACGATCCTTTTCCTTTATGGCACTCTCCGGGCATACCCTCATGCAACCACCGCAGCTATGACAGAGCTCTTCAAACGGTAAAACCGTATTCCCTATGACGACTATGGCCTTGAACTGACATATCTCACCGCATTTCCCGCAGAGTGTACACTTGCTTTCATCAACCTCAGGGACCGGGGTATTGATGGTTTCTTTATATTCGAATACGGGGTGGATAAACAGGTGCGAGTTTGGCTCCTCTACATCGCAATCAAGCAATTGGACATTCGGCCCTATTGACATGGCCAGATTGGTCGCAACCGTGGTCTTACCTGTCCCGCCTTTTCCGCTTGCTACACTGATAATCATTTGCCTGATCCCTTATAATTATTAAGTTGGCAAAGCTCTTGACGGGCCCTGCCATTTTATTCTATGAAGATTAAGTTTTCGGTCAACCTGACCGCGTTTTTATGCTCAAGATGCCCCCCTGAATGCCAATATGTCTCCGTCATTGAGCAAGGTTGCCATTCGATCACCGGTTAAGTATCTTGTATTGTTGAGAACCACCCTGATCTCTATATCAATATTTCCGTTATTATCCAGAATCGTTTTTTTAATTGAATCCCCGTATCTCCTTACAAGACTATTCATTAGTTCCCGCAATGTATTTCCCGGAAATTCAAAATCTATCTCCTTCTTCCTGCTAAGTGCCTTGTATAAAACAGGTATACCTTTAAAATCGATATGAATCTTGATAGCCTTATCCGCTGATCTTGTTAATTACCTGACAATTCATACTATTGATCCGTGAACTGTTCCCTATTTTTTCCCTATTTCCTCTTTCTTTTTCCCTTACTCATATAATCATTCAAGGCCTCCTGGAGCGTTTCGGACGCAAGAAATGCGCAGTGTCTTTCCCCGCTCGGCAATCCCCCCAGCTTTTCTATTATGGCCTCGCCTGTTATCTCCAGAATCTCATCGGGGCTCTTCCTCAGGGACATCTCGGCGGCGAAAGAGCCGCATACATTGCTTGATCCGCAGCCATCCGTCAGGTAGGACGCCTCCTTGACCTGATCATTTTCAAATCTTAAAAATATCTCCATGGTATCCCCGCATTTCCCTTTCACGCGCGCGTAGCCGTCAGGGTTTTCGACAGTCCCGTTATAAAGGGGATTCAGCCAGCGTTCAAATGCCTGCACGCCATAGGCCTCCCTGGTATCATTATAAATCTGCTGCTGTAATTTATGTACGAAATCATCAAGAGTATCGCCCATATATGTATTCCCTCACCAATACAATCTTATGCTATTTTAATGATCACAGGCATTACTGCCGGTTACGAGAGTATTGGATAGATATTGATTGACCAATGACTCCGGGGAATCCATGGGCGCCCCAGTAATGACCCTTATGCCGTTCTGTCTGAAAATCTGCTGGGCGCTTTCCCCCATGCCCCCTGCTATTACTACGTTTGCCCCCTTCTCGTGGAGCCATCTTGGAAGAAGGCCCGGCTCATGGGGAGGAGGTGTATGTAACGTCTTGCCTTTAATAACTCCATCTTCTGTCTCGATCAGGACAAACTGCTCGCAATGCCCGAAATGCGAACACAGCTTTCCCTCAGCAGTGGGCAAGGCTATGATGATCTTGTTGCCCGATACAGAATCATCTGTTTCTTTTGTTTTATCAAGTTCTTGGGCCTTTGAAGGAGTTTCTTTTATGGAGATCTCTTCAACCTGATCAACAAGTCTATTAAATTCCGCCGTAAACTGAAGCCGTTCTTCATCAAGAAATGAGATATCCCCCGCATCTCCCCTCTTTACAACTTCCGGTTCTATAGGCAGGCTTGCCAGAAGTCTTAAATCCTCTTTCCTTGCAGTTAACTGACCGCCATCAGTCTTGAAAAGATCAACGGACTTACCGCAATGAGGACACGTGAGGCCACTCATATTTTCGACAAGACCCAGTATCTCCATATGCACCTGCCTGCAGAAATTAATGGATTTCCTGACATCAGCGAGAGATATCTCCTGCGGCGTGGTAACGATTATAGCCTTGGCATCAGGGACGGTCTGTGCCACGGTAAGAGGTTCATCTCCCGTACCAGGAGGTGAATCGATGATCAGGTAATCCAGGTCAGACCACTCAATATCCGATATGAATTGCCTTATGACACCGATCTTGAGAGGACCACGCCAGATAGTCGCTGCATCCTTATTCTCGCCCATCAGGGCCTCAATCGAGATCACATGCATGTTGGGCATTACATCTACTGGAAAAACCTTTCCAGAATGGTATGAAAGCTGTATATCCCCTGTAATCCCCAGCAACCTAGGTATGCTCGGTCCATGAAGGTCCACGTCCATTAGCCCGACCTTCTTGCCCCTTTTTGCTAAAATGAAGGAGAGATAGGCAGCAATGCTACTTTTGCCCACACCTCCCTTACCGCTCATCACAAGTATCTTATTCTTTATGTGATTTAACCTTTCTTTGATCTCCAGATCCTGTGCGGCGTGCTTATCATCATGAACTGCTGAACAACCCTGTTTTCCTGTTGGCATTATTTACATTCCTCCTATTCATTGACTTTCCCGGGCTGAATATGATCTATTAATTCTTTTTCCATGTCTGGATCGATACCTTTTGCAGCCCGGCATTAAATATTTTGTATTATAGATATTTCCCTTCAGGTAGGCCTTTAGAACTTCTTCAACCTGGCCTGATATCTGCTGAATAACCTCCAGCCCGAGGGATTGAAGCATCTGTAAAAATGTATATGAAACCGCCCCGCATATCAATATGTCCACATTTAAGGTGCGAATATGTTGACACCTTCGCATCAAGTCCTCATCACCGATATAATATACAAAACGGGATATCTCTTTCCTGTCCTTAACCTCAACAACCAAAAGCCTCAGGGCTGTGTCAAAGACGGGAGAAACCTTATCTCCCCATATCGGAATGGCGATCTTCATTGGATTGTAACCTTATCTAAGCCTTTTTTAGCGATAAATCCTCAGTCACCTGTTTCCAATTTTTTTATCCTTGTCTGGATATCTTCTATCTGCCTTAATAATTCCTCAGACTGTTTTTTGAGATGATCCAATTCCTGATCCTTCGAAAGGGATTTTTTAGAGGCCTCTTCTTGTTCATTAGATCCAGCTATATTCATTCCTCCGCCAAGGCCCATCCCCATACTGCGACCCATGCCTTTTCCGCCTCCCATGCCCATACCGCGGCCCATTCCCATGCCACGTCCCATGCCTCTGCCGCCTCCCATGCCCATACCGCGGCCAAAGGACTGAACAGGACCTGTACCTCCAAAACCCTGCTGAGAGGAGGGATCTCCCCCTCTCATGCCGAAGTGGTCCGGAACATTGGCCCCCTGGGCTGCCTGCAGATCATTACTTTTAAACCTTTCAATGGCCTCTTTTACTGTCCCCGACTCGCCCACAAATAGTTTTATTCCTGCAGCCTCGAGGGTCCTAACCGCATTGGGGCCGCAATTTCCGGTAATTACAGCACCAGCACCTTTGGAAGCGACAAACTGGGCCGACTGGATGCCCGCGCCCCCGCCAAGCATAGCGCTCTCATTTTTAAATGCCTCAAAGCTCATATCATCCGTATCGCATATGATAAAATACGCGCATCTCCCGAAACGGGGATCAATCTGTGAATCAAGCCCCTTGCCACTGGAACTGACTGCAACCTTCATGTCTCTCCTCCTTATTTTTTGATTATCGATTTAAACCAATACGTTGCCCTGAAATTATATGAGACCTGAATAATGCCGATTTTCTGTCATTTCGAACGTATAAAGAAATCCATATCCCAAGCAGAGCGAGGGATCTCTCAGATTTCTCGTCACTGCCGTTCCCTGAAATGACAACCTCAAGGTCCTAGAATAGAAATAGCATTTATTATGCCATATTTTGCTGCAGTGATATTATTGGGTTTAACAGGCTGGATTAATTAGCAAATTTTATTTAGTAGCATTTGGGGAGATGTATTGTGATTCTTAGTAATATTGCAATTTAGCAATCTTATATATGCAATAATGCAATACCCCTAAATGACACTTTTATTAATTTCATGGCATAAATATTACTTATGCCTGCCATCCTGTTCGGGGAGTTCTATGTTAAGGCCTTTTATCTTTCTCCACAGGGTGGCTGGGTGGATGCCCAGACTGGCCGCCGTGCGTTTTCTGTTCCAATTGTTTTGTGCCAGTGCGTTATAGATAAAATCCCTTTCAATCCCCTTCATTGATACCTCCCTCTTTTTCGTGCCGGCTATTTCAGAACGTTCTCTGTGTGAGGGTTTGACCATATAATCTGGTAGATGCTCGACGCCTATCATATTATTTTTACAGACAACCATTGCATATTCGATAATATTTTCAAGTTCACGGATATTGCCTGGATAATCATGTGACATGAGCATAGAAAGCGCTTCAGGCTGAAGCCCCTTAATATCCTTCCCCTTAAGGCGGTTAAATTTTGTCATAAAGTGTTCCGATAAGAGAGGAACATCCTCTTTCCGTTCCCTAAGGGGTGGAAGAAGGAGTTTCGCCACGTTTATCCTGTAGTAGAAATCCTCCCGAAACGTACCCGCCTTTACAAGGGCCTCCAACTTTTTATTCGTTGCCGCGATGATTCGCACATCCACCTTTTCCGATACAGTCCCACCAAGGGGCTCAAAGGACCTGTCCTGGAGCACGCGAAGGAGCCTGACCTGCATGGCCTGGGAGATATCGCCTATCTCATCCAGGAAGAGCGTGCCCCCGTGGGCTAGGGTAATGCGTCCGGGCTTATCTTTCTTCGCGTCTGTAAATGCCCCCGCCTTATATCCGAAGAGCTCGGATTCAAGAAGGTTGTCCGGCAAGGCCCCGCAGTTGATCGTAATAAAAGGGCCGTCTTTTCTCTCACTCATGTTATGAATCGCCTTCGCGAACAGTTCCTTGCCTGTCCCGCTTTCACCCGCAAGGAGCACGGTGGTATCGCTCTCGGATAGCTGTTCCAGCATCGAAAAAAGACGTTGCATCTCCTTGTTCTTGCTGATTATGTCATGAAAGGACTGGCGCCTGTATAACTCCTTGCGCAGCTCCTCCACCAGGCTCAGGTCTCGGAAG
>SMTZ1_10006675_pt1 | contig 11610 bp, 6 predicted proteins | sample DeeMarSWOR136_30_FD_25667 | JGI IMG/M metagenome (IMG submission 25667)
ACACCGATGTTGTCCTCTGCAGCTGACCACGTCAGCACAATGCTCGTGTCGGTTGATGTGGCCTGAAGATTGGTTACCTGGGAGGGTGGTGAGCGATCACTCAGGCTGAATGAAGCATTACTCATATCCCAGGGAATTCCGTCTGAGGCATCAGAGACTTTCAGCACACAGTTGGCGGAAGGAGTGCTTGGCACAGCCCAGGAATAGTCGCCGTCGTTGGGGGTGGATGAGACGATGTTCATCCAGCTGATGCCGCCGTCGGTGGAGTACTCGATCTTCACGTTCAAAACCAGACCCATATACTGCCAACTGATCTCCTGCTCGCTTTCGAGCTCCCAATCCTCACCTCCGTTGGGAGAGGTGACGTTGAGGAGCGCATCAACGCCGCGAACTCGTATGGCCACATCATGTTCGTACCCAGCTGAGCCTAGATCGAACCATGAACCGTCTGTACCGGTGCCACTAATGAAGGTAGTACCTGTTTCTTTGAACCCCTGGTTGTCAGCTACAAGGGGATAGGTGTAGCTCTGATTGGTGAACTTGACGACAGCATAGACGTCATCGCCAGACCAAAGCTCGAGGGGTGAATCCAAGGGTACAGAATGATAGCCTGCTTCATCGTATCTGTTGTCCAACTTGGTGGCCAAGAGACTGCCGAGAAAGAAGCCGTCGAAACTGCCGTAGATGTAGACATCAACATCGCTTGTGGCGTCGTTTGTCCAGAATTCTACTCTGGTGAGACAGAAGGTAGAGGAGGGAAGAAACTTGCAGAGTCCCCAGGCAGTCAGATTTCCGTACCCCCAGCTTGCGGTCCAGCCCCCCTCATCGTAGTATAGCAGCTCGCCATTTTGGCTGTGATCCTGCGATCCGTCAATATAAGATGACCACATACCAATGCGTGCAGAGCCGTAGGCGATAGTGAAGTAACCACCCTCCGAGCCATAACCGCAGTTTCCTCCCCAGTTAGTGCCCCAGCTATTCTTTACAATCCAGGCCCCTGTACCTCCTGCGTGAGAGAGAGTATCATCCCATCCGACGATCAACACCGCATGATTCGGGGACCAAGTACCTCCATAGAACAGTGTGTACGAACCGTCGTAGCTCGAGAATTCACTTCTCCAGGCAGCGTCATTTCCGTCACCAACGTAGAGAGTCGTGTATACTGGGCCACAGTTGTAGATGTAGTTCTGGAGAACTTCCGTAGAAGGGATGTTGTTCCCGGATATGATCCTCCACTCCAGCAGGGTCTTCACGTAGGGGCAGGTTGAGTTGCAGGTCACGTCAGCGGGTACGTAAGGGTCGCAGGATTCGAGTACAGTACCTTTCTTTGAGAACCAGCTGGCCATCTGATAGTAGTTGCCGCCATCGCAGCTCGTCTCGTACCAGTTGCACTCTTTGGCGTTGTTCTCAGAGAAATTGAAGGTGCCCATATCCTCCATGAGCATCTTCGATTCGATGTTGGCCATTGATGCGAACGCATAGCAGGAACCACAGGGTCCCTGGTTTTTGACTGATGTCACCTTCCCCTGTCTTCTCCAATCCCATTGAGGCGGCTGCTTTGAAGCTCTGAATCTCTCAGGTAGGTTCCTTCCTGTGAGATGGGAGAGGTCCATCGGAGGTTGAGCAAACCCTGTGGCAGAAACTGACATATTCTCACGTTCTGTCGACAACGGTGCCCTTATAGGCATCCGGGGGCCCGATGAGATAGCCAGTACTGGAGGGAACCCCAGAGCGACACACATACTGACGGGTTTCAGATTGCATTTCATCTTTGTCCTCCTTGGAAAAAGTTGTGGCCGAATGGACGAGGCTCTCCACACGGAAACTCGCCGTGCTTTCACGCTTGCCCCTCACCTTCCAGTGGCAAGAGTACCGTGAAAGCAGATCCCTTATTCACTTCACTCTCGACGGTGACGGTACCGCCGTGATTCTCGACAAGACTCTTGGTGATAGACAATCCCAATCCTATCCCCTTTGGTCTTGTCGTATAGAGGGGTTCGAATATCTTCTCGATATCCTCTTCCCGAATACCCACGCCTGTGTCCGACACCGTGATCTCGCAGGAGTCCTTCCTTTGGCCGGTCTTCACCGTTAGAGTGCCTCCCTCAGGCATGGCCTGGATTCCATTGGAGATCAGGTTGAGGAGAATCGCTTGAAGCTGTTCCGCGTCTGCGATGATTCTGGGCACATCTCCCAGATTCTTGATGAACTCTATGTCTTCAGGTATGGACAGTCGCATCAGCGCTTCCTCAACTACTCCGTTGAGGTCAATAGGGGCCAGAGTTGGCTTCTTCTTCCGAGAAAACTCGAGCAGGTCCGAGATGATCTTGTCAGATCTTGACAGTTCTTTATTCATAATGAAAAGATGCTTCTTCACCTTCTCGTCTTCGTCTTTTAGCTTGAGAGTGAGGAAGTATATTGAGTTCCGTAGCACCGCAAGAGGGACTCTCAGCTCGTGTCCGACGCTCGCGGCCAGTTGGCCAATTGTGGCCAGACGCTGGGCACGAAGAAGCTGCTCCTGTGCTTCGTCGAGTTGCTGAGTGCGCTCTCGTACCTCGTTCTTGAGCCGGAGATTCCGTTGTTCAAGTCTCGCCTTGGACTTGGCCAAGTCTCTGGCCAGTCTTTTCGATTTCTCATGTGCCTTTGCCATTTGAGCAAGGAGGCCGCTGAAGGTTGCTACGAGCAGAAGAAAGACTGACCGAGTCAGGAATTGCGTACTTAGGACACTCAGATCGGAAGAAGCCCTGGCAACAAGCCATCCATAGAAGACGATGGCAAGCAGTCCGGCCAGTATACTACCTTTCAATTCCTGTCTCATTGCCGCAACGAAAATGACAAGGAAGTAGACGAGATAAAAATCGGTAGCGAAACCGGAGGTCAGGTAGATGGCAAGCGAGACGAATATTGCATCCATTACGACGATGGCCGAGGAGATTCCTGGCAGCCTGAAGCGATCAGCGGGAGTGAACGTCAGTACGATATTGGATGCGAAAAACAGGACGGCGAGCACGTAAGCTTCAGTACCGAATGTCAGGCCTTTTCGGCTGTAGACCATGAGTAACACGACGAGCAGCACTGTAAGCCATCGGAGAGTAAGAATCGTCGATTTCAGATTGAATTGCAGGCTTCTCATTTTTCCCATTTTCATATGGTGAGCAACAAAGATTCCAAAAGCGGCACGTGAATCTCTGCTGTAGTTGCCGTTATCCGGAGGGTGGAATAACTGGTGCGCACACAATGTGGTAAGAAGCAAATTGGTGTGCAAAATGCGAATAACACGAGGAAGATGGAGCCTATTGACACAGAATTCGCGAGAGGCTAAGATTCAGGTGTTCGGCCTGCGAGTAGTTCTTACGCAGGGCTGGCGGGAACAGAAGGAGGCCGGGAGAGAGTCTTCATTTGGAGAATAGGGAAATTCCGTGCAAGTCGACCTTGATAGGTTGAATCATGGGCAGTACGGAATATGTCCGTGCGCCGGTCAACGTTGGCAGGAAGCTCGACGCCGTTGAGAGAGAAAGGAGGTTGACATGCTGAACGAAACGAAGGCCGAACGGAACCGGGTTGTTGCCCATTTCAAGGATGGAAGATTACTTAAAGGCTACACACATGACTTCACACCTGCGAAGCAATTGTTCCACGTCACATCGGAGCAGGAAGAAGACAGAGGAAAGATCCACGAAGTCAACACTGGCGAACTGAAAGCTGTCTTTTTTGTTAAGACACTGGAAGGGAACAGGGGTTACGTTGAGAAGAGGAGATTCGATGAGGTTGATGCGTCTGTGCTCAGAGGACTGAAGATCAAGGTTGAATTCTTCGATGGCGAAGTCATCAGAGGTATAAGCTTGGGCTACAGCAAGAACAGGAAAGGGTTTTTCATTATCCCGGTGGATCCTGAATGCAACAACGAAAGGATTTATGTGGTAGCGGATGCTATAAGCGACGTCAAGGTCGGCAGCGCTGCCGATCAATAGCCAGAGCAGGTGGACAAGTGTGGCACCTTCCGGAGCAGTATGCCCACCTCAGAATCATTCGAGGGGCGCTTCCCTTATTGCCCTCCAAGTATGACCAGTTCTGAGCGGTACCTTAGGGACGCAGCAGGACCAGGGGTCTCTCCTCTTCCACATTGTCCTGCAGAGTAGCTTCCCTGCAGCAGTTCACGAGGTAATTGGAATCATGGTGATCATTTCAGCTTCCCCGGAGTTGACGAGGATTTCCTGAACGTCCTGATGAATGGCGCTCGCTCTTCGCAAGAGACTGGGGGATCAAGTCCGAAGCAGACTTCTCGGTGCCACTTATGATTTCATCTATTCATTTTCTGTTTGCATATGTTGTTCAGAAATTGTATCTGAATAGAAACATATGATGTGGTCACGACGAGATCACGAGATGTGTCCTCGTGGAAAGCCTGAGTATCCATTCGCGGTCATTGGCTTTTTTAGCGTCATTGCTCTATGTCTTTGTGAGTGTGGAGGTGGTCAATTCCGCGACAGACGCGAGGAAGCAGCATCCACAGAGAAGCAAGAACTGAGGGCTCCGGTGGCGAAGGCAATTCCCAAAGTGGATACCGTTCATGGAGAAGTTCGCATTGACAAATACCACTGGCTCAGAGATAGATCTGACCCTGACGTGATCGAGTATCTTGAAGCAGAGAACAGGTACACCGAGGCGATGATGAAACATACGAACGAATTACAGGAAAGTCTGTACAGGGAGCTTCTCAGCAGAATCAAAGAGACAGACACTTCTGTTCCAGAGAAGTTGGATGATTATTACTATTATTCGCGTACGGAAGCGGAGAAACAGTATCGAATCTACTGCAGAAAAAAGGGGAGTCTTGACTCTGAAGAAGAGATATTGCTCGATCAAAACGAACTTGCAGCCGGACGTACTTACCTTGAGGTCGGTTTTCATCTCGTCAGTCCAGACCACAGGTTTCTTGCCTATTCTCTAGATACCACAGGCTCAGAAAGATACACCCTTTACATCAAGGACTTGGACGAAGAGAGACTGCTCAGGGACAGAATCCCTCACGTCGGTCACAGCGCGGCATGGGCAAATGACAGTGAAGTTATTTTCTATACCGCATTGGATGAGGCAAACCGCCCGTACAGACTCTACCGACATAGACTGGGAACCGATTCGGAAGAGGACATACCTATCTATCACGAGCAGGACGATGAGTTTTGGCTTCACATCTCAAGGACGAAGAGCAAAGAGTACTTGATAATGGATTCCGGGAGCTGGACCACTTCAGAGGTCCATTACCTGAAGGCCGATCATCCAACAGGAGACTTCAAGCCTGTGCATCTCCGCCAGCCGGGAGTAGAATACTATGTCGACCACCATAGCGACAAATTCTATGTTATGACTAATGAAAATGCAGAGAACTTCAAGTTGATGGAGGTATCTTGTCAAAACCCTTCGAAAGAGAATTGGGAAGAGGTGATTCCCCACCGCGATTCAGTGAAAATCGAGAGCCTGGAGGTCTTCAGCGGACATCTGGTGGTGTACGAACGGGAGAACGGTCTGAAGAAAATCAGAATAACGAATCTTTCGAGCGATGAGGTTCACTACATTGATTTCCCGGAACCAGTGTATACGTTCTGGCAGGGCGAAAACCTTGATTTCGGCAGTAACAGGCTCCGTTTCACGTATACATCATTGGTAACACCAAGATCTGTTTTTGACTACAACATGGACACTCGGGTGCGCGAATTGAAAAAAGAGTATGAAGTTCTAGGGAGTTACGATTCGTCTCTGTACGAATCAGAGAGGATATTTGCGAGAGCCGGAGATGGCACAATGGTCCCGATCTCGGTCGCGTACAAGAAGAGAATGGTAAAGGATGGTAGCAACCCTTTGTACCTACTGGGGTATGGTGCGTATGGAATGAGTACAGATCCCTATTTCTCGTCAATCCGGCTGAGTCTCCTTGAGCGGGGATTCATATACGCAATTGCACACGTCCGCGGTGGGGGAGAAATGGGGAGATACTGGTACGAACAGGGCAAGTTCTTGAATAAGATGAATACGTTTACCGATTTCATCTGTTGCGCTGAGCATCTCATCGCTGAGCAGTACACATCCAGTGACAGACTGGTAATCACAGGAGGAAGTGCTGGTGGTTTGCTGATCGGAGCGGTGACGAACTTGAGGCCTGACCTCTTCAGCGTGGTCATCGCTGATGTTCCTTTTGTAGACGTTGTCAACACGCTGCTGGACCCCTCGATTCCGTTGACTGCCGTAGAACACGGAGAACTCGGAGATCCACGTGAAAAACTGTATTACGATTACATGAAATCCTATTCGCCGTACGATAATGTGGAAAGTAAACAGTATCCCCACATACTGATCACTACCAGCCTGAACGACCCGCGGGTGCAGTATTGGGAAGCGGCCAAATGGACTGCGAAATTGCGTACCCTTAAGACGGATGCGAACATCCTTTTACTCAGGACAGACATGGATGCAGGACATATGGGTGCGTCGGGAAGGTATGACTACTTGAGAGATATCGCATTTGAATACGCTTTCATTCTGGATGTGCTCGGAATCGAAGAGTGAGAAATCGGTCGCTGTACGACTGCTGGCTGGAAAGGCATACGGTTCCGGAACCTGCTCCTAGTTTGGCGAGATGGAAAATGGTGGTGTGAAGGCGAGACGTGGCCGGAGACAGCATCGGGATAGGTGAATGCTTGTGAGAAGGACTTAATGCTTGATGGGAGCGTGGGCGAAATGAGATGCCGCAAATGTGAAGGCAGGCGGCTTTGTCGAAATAGAATGGTCTTGCCTACTTCGTGTATGATCGCGATTCTCCTCTGCGGAGCGACTGAAAGACCTCTGGCCTCACGGAAGAGCAGGACTACCGAGTACATTCAATCGTCTTCGTACTGTCTAGGATTTCGGACATAGAGCTCATCACGAGCTGTACAGGTCGTCCATCCCTGGAAGACAATGGGGTGACGGTACCCGACTTGTCGTCTTAGAAGCTGTATGGTAGTAGTCCGTCGAGGAGATTCACCAGTCTGTAGATCCGCCAAGGCGCATGCCTGGCAGTGAGTCTACATGCCGGATGAGTGGCTTGGGTCAGGGGCTGATTCTTGACCGCTCCGTCCGCTGCCTCACACCATCACAGATTCTGGCTCGTACACCTTTCCGAAAGAGGTGATTGGCGACTTGGTTGAATTCGAGCGATGTCGATGGTCTCTGTACATAGCTGTATGAAAGGCTGAGATCGCCTCTCACCGACCAGATGACGAGCCGAGAGGGGTCACCTGAAACAGGGTGATCTGGGGTGTAGAAGCTACCACCCACTGGTGGGCGATAATGAGTAAAAAGATTCGTGCGCAGAACGCACCTCCTTCCGCTTTTCGTCATCTAAAGTTGTGAGCAGTGAGGATGTGTGAGGTGAGAATATGATGAAAGTCTGTGACATCTGTAAGACAGAGATCAGGGAGTATCATGTCAAAGTTGATGGGAAGTACTATCACTATTCACCATGCTCTATTGAGAAGTTCAAGAAGAGACGGATTGAACCGGTTCATCAATACTCTTCATCTGGTCTCGAGACGCAGTCTGACGATGAATACGTAGAAGAGTCAGAACTCTTGGTCTTGGCAGACATGTGTATGGTGAAAGTGTGAGATTCCAGTCGAATAGGCGAGGCCTGAAGCTCATCTGCACCTGACAGAGTGAGGACGAGGCCCTGAGAAGCTGGAATTCTCTGGATCACAATGTTTGCAGTGTTCCCGTAGCTGCTTGGTTCCTTTCTCCTCTGGCTGACGTATATCTCTGAGTTCCTCTTTCTGGTGAGTTTGGGTTTTGGTGCTTCTACGAAGGGCTGAACAGCGTGTAACGTGAAGATTGACGACGGCACGGAATTATTGGATACTGAGTGCGATGAGGCGTGCAAGGCTTCTCGCTCACATACTCAGCTTTCTCGTATTTCTGGTGCCGTACTCGCCCGCAGCTGGTCGCGAGCTCTGGGGCGCCAGATTTCCTGCGCCTTCACCGGATGGAGAAGAACTGTCCTTCTCGCACGACGGTGACATCTGGGTAGTGAATGCGAATGGCGGAAGTGCACGGAGATTGACCGTCAGTGAAGGATACGAAAGCAGGTCATTCTGGTCGCCTGATGGCACCTGGATCGCATTCGAAACAGATAGATGGGGGAATGACGATATATGCATCATCCCCTCCGATGGCAGTAGCCCCCCGACGCGGCTCACGTATTATTCCACACACGACATCCTCTATGGTTGGACGCCCGATGGAAAATATGTTCTGTTCGGGTCATGGCGAAAGACACTGCGCCGGTCTCTTTATAGGGTATCAATCCAGGGCGGACTTCCAGAGATGATCGCGAGTTTCAGCGCGGAAGAGGTCTGTTTTCTGCCTGAGGGAGACAGGTTCTTCTACTCACGAGGTGGAGCACCTTGGTGGCGCAAGGGATATAGAGGAGGTGCGAACCAGGATATCTGGATCAAGACATTTCCTGATGGTGCATCTCACAAGATTACTGACGGTCCAGGAAGAGATGCATATCCAATGTATTCACCGCTCGATCGCAAGCTATATTTCCTGAGCAACAGGGGAGAAGGAAGTGTAAGCAATATCTGGCGGATGGATCTTGAGGGAGGAACACTGGAGCAGGTCACGTACGAAGAGGAAGAGATTCATTTCCCGGAGATTTCCTGGGACGGGAGCCTGATTGCGTATGAATCATTTGGGTACGTATATGTGTACAGTACTTCTTCGCGCGAAACGAGGAAACCAGACATCACAGTTTCTGCAGATTACAAGGAGAATCCATTCGTCTTCATGGAATTGACGAGTCGTGCGTCCGAGTTCTCCGTCTCGCCGGATGAAGAAGAGATTGCCTTCGTTGTCCACGGTGACATCTTCGTAATGGAATTGCAGGATGATAATGAAGTGGGGAAAGTCGCAAAAGTGACGGATACTCAGTGTCTGGAGGGACATATTTCGTGGCACCCTGAACAAGAGATGCTCATCTGTTCCTCCATGGATGATGGTGATATGGACATCTACACTGTAGAGCCCAAGAACGAGGAGAGATTCTGCGATGACCTGGTCTTTGAGAGGAGGAAGATTCTTGAGACCGAGGATACCGAAATCAAGGCAGAATTCTCTCCGGACGGCAAGAAGATTGCCTATTTGAAAGGCAACAACGAACTCTATGTGATGAGTCGAGAGGGAAAGGAGAGGAGAAGACTGTGTGCGGAGAATGATGTTCTATGGTTTGACTGGTCACCTGACAGCAAGTGGATTGCCTTCAGCAGGACCACACTCGGCTGGCGTGAGGATATCTTCGTGGTTCCAGCAGACGGGAGCACGGAGCCTGTAAACATCTCTAATCATCCGAATGACGATTACAAACCTATGTGGAGTGCCGATGGACGGAGAATCGCGTTTGCCTCAAGGGATGCAATGAGAAATCTATGGATGAAGTACGTGTTTCTTTTGAAGGAAGACGAGGAAAGGGACAGAGAATACTGGGAAGAAAGTGAGTCTGATACTGTGGAGGAAGAAGCGATGGTGAGAATAGATTTCGAGGATATGGAAGACAGAATCCATACAGTGACGAAGGTCTCAGGAGAATACAACTACGTCTCCCAATCTTCGGATGGTAAGCAGTTTGCCATCTACTCTGACAACCACGGTGACCACGATATCTGGACTGTGGATTGGCTTGGAGATGAGTTGAAAAGAGTTACCAGAGATGACGTCCATCCCACGCAGTTCTTCGTATCAGGGGACAGGAAGACAATTACTTACCTCACCAGAGAGGGAAAAATCTTCAGCGCCGATATTGCTTCTACTGAGTCCGTTCCGCTTGGATTCAAGGTAGAAATCGGCATCGACAAAGACAAAGAGAGAGAACAAGTCCTGAATGAAGCTTGGTGGGCGCTCAATGACCGATTCTATGACAGCAACTTCCATGGCGTTGACTGGAGGTCTATGTATCATAAGTACAAGGACCTTGCACTCTGTATGCGGACTCGAAGGGGGTTTCATAGTGTCATCTCAATGATGCTTGGGGAACTGAATGCTTCACATCTCGGCATATGGAAGAACGGGAGTGGGGGAGAGACAACTGGCGTTCTGGGAGTAATCTATGATACAGAGTATAGTGGAGAGGGAGTCCGGGTGAAAGCTGTTATCTCTGGTTCTCCCGCAAGCGAGAAGAAAGTGGGCATTGACGAAGGGGACGTGATTACTCATCTGAATGGCCAGTCCGTGAGGCGTGAAGACAACTTCTATGCACTTCTCCGGAACAAGAATGATCAAGATGTTCTGGTCACTCTACTGGAAGAAGGAGAGAAAAGGGACGTGAAGGTGAGACTGAAGGATCCTTGGGCGATTTGGGAATTAGTCCAGAAGAATTGGATAGAGTCAAACCGTGACTACGTACAGGCGAGAACTGACGGCAGGATTGGATATCTCTACGTTGCTTCTATGGAGACGAGCGATCTGAGAGAGTTTGAAAAAGACCTATACAATGAGATGGATAAGGATGGTCTCATCATAGACATACGGTATAACGGTGGGGGACTGATCCATGATGAGCTTGTGAACATACTGAGGAGGACCGCGTACCTCTACTCCATTGAAAGGGGTGGAAAGAGAGACTATACTTCGTTGCTCAGATGGGATAAGCTCACCGTCGTATTGATTAATGAATATTGCTACAGTGATGCGGAGATCTTTCCTGCCGCCGTGAAGGAATTGAAACTGGGTATACTTGTAGGAGTGCCTACCTATGGTGCGGTAATAGGTACAAGGGATATCCAGCTCCTTGATGGTTCGACGTTCCGTGTCCCGAGCACTGGATGGTTTGCCCTGACGGGGGAGAATCTGGAGAACAGGCCGGTTGAACCTCATATCTACGTGGAAAACAGCCCTGAGGAAGACGGTCTAAGCAGTGACCATCAGCTCGCAAAGGCGATAGACGTCCTTCTTGAGGAGATTGAGAGATAGAATAAGCATCGCGAAGTCTTGAATTGGAACGGAGTATCGTCGTATCACAGAATCAAGGGCGTCTCTTCTCTTCTTGCACAGAAATGAATGAGGGAAAATCGACCGAGCGTACGCTGAGAAGGGTGGTGTTGATTGTAGGAGGCACTCTCTTCTTGGGGCTCGGGATCGTAGGAGTCTTTTTGCCCCTTCTGCCTACGACCCCATTTCTTCTACTAGCGGCTGCGTGCTTTATGAGGAGTTCTAGGAAGACATACAACTGGCTCCTCAACGTCAAGTGGCTTGGAAGCTACATCAGGAATTATCGAGAACGGAGAGGAGTGCCCTTAGGAGTGAAAGCTTTGGTGATCTCTCTTCTGTGCATGACGATTGGATATTCACTCGTTTCCGTAGTCCATCTCCTGCTGCTTAGGATTATCCTGCTCGCGATAGCAGCTGCTGTGACGATCCACATCCTCTTCATGCCCACTCTCAAATGATAGAGGGGCTGAGTCGGACTGGGATGCGCACCCACGCGGATGATCTCAAGCCTACCCTGTCCGAGAGACAGGAGCTGAAGACAGTCGCGTGATGCTCCCCTCATGTCAGATTGGCGACTGACCGAAACCGGCTTCG
>SMTZ1_10006677_pt1 | contig 11609 bp, 7 predicted proteins | sample DeeMarSWOR136_30_FD_25667 | JGI IMG/M metagenome (IMG submission 25667)
CCTGCCGAGGAAGAAGAGATAACGATAGTCGATACGACGACATCGACCGAACTTGATAGCCCGGACCAGGTGCTCAATGGATCTGAGATCGTTGAGATCCAGCGGCTCATCAAGAAGGTCCCAGTTTCTGAAAGGGTTTTAAACTTTGCCGTCCGTCTCGCGAGGGCGAGCAGGAACGAGAAGATCCCCGATGTAGGGCAATACCTTTCATGGGGAGCTGGTCCCCGAGCGGGACAGTATATGATACTGGGGGCAAAGACGCGTTCGATCATGATGGGGCGGACGACACCGGATATTGAAGACGTGCGATCTGTCTCATTTCCAGTGCTTCGCCACCGCCTCGTAACGAACTTTCACGCCGAGGCAGATGGCATCACCACCGATGATCTCATTGAACGACTCCTTCGTGCGGTTGAAGCAGAGGGGTAATGGACGAACAGAGGCCTTTCGAGGACGTCCATTTCATTGACTCCTTCTGTTGACAGTTGGGTGACATGTCTCCGAAAGAAACAAGACTGAGCGAATTCTTGCGCCCCGAGGTCGTGAGCCGGCTGGCGAACATGGACCTTCGTGCCAGATTGATCGTCGAAGGCCTCATCGCAGGTATGCACCGGAGCCCGTATCATGGTTTCTCGGTCGAGTTCGCTGAGTACCGGCAGTACAACGCAGGAGAATCGACGAAAAACGTAGACTGGAAGATCTTTGCCAAGACGGACCGTTACTATGTCAAGGTTTTCGAAGATGAAACGAATCTCAGGGCTACCCTCCTCTTGGACAGGAGCGCTTCGATGGATTTCGGCACGAGTGAGGTGACAAAGTTGAGGTACGGATCGCTCCTCTGTGCCGCCCTGAGTTATCTCATGATCAAGCAGCGTGACGCCGTCGGACTCGTTGTCTTTGACGAACGGATCAATACGATTATTCCTCACCGGTCGATCAAACGGCACCTGCTGTACCTGTTGAGGACGCTCGAAGGGATAACCCCCGGTGTAAAAACCGAGATCAGCGGAGCTCTCCACGAGGTGGCGGAGCGGATGAGGAGGCGGGGTCTCGTCATTCTGGTGAGCGATCTCTTCGACGAGCCGGATGAGGTGATGAACGGGCTCAAACACTTCCGCCACCGGGGCAATGAGGTCGTCCTGTTCCATATACTCGATCCGATAGAGTTCACCCTCGACTATGGGAGGGAGGTACGGTTCGTGGACAAGGAGACGGGGGAGAAGCTTCGGGCCCAGCCGTGGTTCCTCAAAACCGATTACCGGTTGGGTGTCTGGGATTGGATCTCATGGCTCGAGAGAGAGTGTAAAGAGAACGCCATAGATTATAACCTCGTCACCACAGAAACCACTTTCGATCAAGCACTCGTTTCATATCTTAACAAGAGGCGAAGGTTGAGGTAGTACGGACCTCAGCCGGTGCGAGTCGATGGAGTCAGATTCACAGGATGTCTGAAACAGCCGGTGCGAGAGCGAGGTGAGCGCAGGTGAACTTTCTCAATCCGATATTTCTCCTCGCACTCATCGCCGTGGCTGTGCCTCTCCTGATACATCTGTTCAGCCGGAGGCGGGTGCCGGATGTTCCCTTCCCTACGCTTCGCTTTCTCCGTCGTTCTGACAGGCGCATCATGCGATGGATCAATATCCGCAGGCTCCTCCTTCTCATCCTGAGGATGGCCGGGGTCGCACTCATAGCCCTGACGTTTGCGAGGCCGGTTGTGAGAGGAGGGCTTGCGGCTCTCTTTCCTCCCGGTGGATCACGCACCGCGTGCATCCTCATCGATCGAAGCTACAGCATGGGTGTGGAGGAGGACGAGGGGACGCTCTTCGAGAGAGCAAAGGCCAGGCTGGCCCAAATTCTGGATCACCTCGGCAGGGAAGATGAAGTGGCGGTTGTGCTCTTCGATCTCTCCCCGGAGATTTTCTACAGGGGACGCTTCGAACGTGGCGCGATAGTTGACCCCATGGAGAACACGGTGCCGTCCTGGAGCGGAACGGATCTCAGGAATGCCGTTAATGGAGGGATGACCATACTGGGCACGGGCAGGGCACCGGTGAGGGAGCTGTACATCATATCGGATTTCCAGAGAACCGGCGTGAGCGGTGCCAAGGACCGGCACGATAATGAATCGGTACCAGCAGGGACCGACGGTGAACGGGAGAAGCCGGGGGAAAATGATGAAAAACAGCTGCCCGTGCGAACGTTTCTCCTCCCCGTTCAGCCGGAGCAGGGGCCCAATGTGGCAATCGAGAGAACGCTCACCCCCCGGATTACCCTTCATGTCGGTGAGCTGGCGACGCTCACGGTTGTCCTGCGGAATACGTCGATGGATCTCGCCGCTCGGTTTCCTCTCGAAGTCTCTCTCGATGGTCGCCGGATCATCGAGAAAGAGATCGAGATTCCACCTGGCGGGACACATAATGAGACGTTTGAATTTCCGGTCGACCGAGTGGGGTGGATCAGGGGTGACGTAAAGAAGAGGAAAGACAGACTCCTCGCTGATGATAGGAGATACTTCGCCCTCCATGTCCAAGAAAAGGTGAACGTTCTCCTCATCGCGGATGAGTCGGGCTTCTACCTGGCTCAGGCGTTGAGCCCCGAGGAAGTGGACGGGGACATACAGTTGAACGAACGGAACTGGAGGAATGTTACCTCGTCTGATCTCGATGCGGTCGAAGCAGTCGTGCTCGGACCCGGAGGGGGTCCCTCGGTGAGAGATATCGAGCTCCTGGATCGATTCGTCTCGTCCGGCGGAAAAGCAATGGTGCTGATCATCCCCGAGCTCCGGGAGGTGATCGGGTCGCTGAGCGGCTACAATCCCGAGATAGTCTTCAGAGAGACAGGGGAAGGATTTGTCACTATCGCCGTACCCCGTGTGCTTCCCGGTTTTCTGTCACCGTTCGATGAAGAGGACATCGAGGCGCTTATTCGGCTGAGGTTCAAGAGAACAGCAGTTGTCGGAGGTATCCCTGATATAGCTGTCTTGCTGAAATTCCGGACCGGTGCCCCTTTTATGTGGGAGGAACGCCACGGAGACGGGACATTGATTTTTACCGCCATCGATCCTGTACCCGAAGCCGGGGAGATCGTCCTTTCGCCGTTCTTTCTCCCGCTCGTCCAGCAGGTGATTCTCGCTACAGGTCCGGAACCCCCTACCGGAGAGGGATACATGATCGGTGAGCCGATTCCCTGGAGGGATGAAGTTGGCAGCGAGACGAGGTGCACCCTTCCGGACGGGGTTGAGGTCAGACCGGGGAGGATGGACAACGATCGTCCGAATCGAGGGGGACGGAAGCCCGCGCGCCAGAGTGACGGCGAGATATTGATCCCACCTGTTTCAGAGCCCGGATTCGTGACCATATACGATGGCGGGGACGTATCGGGTATGATCGCTGTGAATCCCGAATGTAGAGAGGAATCGGATCTCACTGTCATGTCGGCAAGAGAGGCTGCGGATTCTCTCGGGCTCACGCATTGGGTCGTGGTCGAAGACAGGCAGGAGTTTTCATCGGAAGTTGGTGCCGCCCGGGAGGGGCGCGAGATATCCACGCTTCTCCTCCTCGCTGCGGCCGCCATCCTGGTCGGAGAATTGATAGTGGCGCAGAGGGAGCGGGGAGAGATTCCCGAGTAGGTCTATGTGGGAAAAACTGAAAAGCAAGGTAACGCATCTTCCGGCTTATCAGAACCTCACCGAGGAACTGGGGAGAGCATCGTGTGAGGTTTCCGTTACCGGCCTGTACGGAAGTGCCCGTTCTCTCGTTCTTGCCAATCTCGTTACAGGGCTGAACGAACCGTTGCTCGTTGTTGCTCCCGATCCTGTCAAGGCACGGGACATCGAGGAGGAACTGAATGTCTTCGGCATCGAGAACGTTGTTGCATACCCTGAAGACGAGATCCTTCCATACGACTATCACGACCCGGATAGGAACATAACCGGACTCCAGATGAAAGCTCTCGAGGCGATCTCAGAAGGGCAGACCACGGCCGTCGTCTGTACGTTGCGGTCTCTGCTCAAGAAGGTGTTTCCTCCTTCTGTTTTCCGAGAGCTCCTCATCGATCTGAAGACTGGCGAAGAGCACGACCCGTTCAATCTCGTTTCAGAGCTCGTCCGTCTCGGCTACGAAAGGCACGAGATCGTTGAGGCCAAAGGGCAGTTCGCTTTACGGGGAGGCATACTCGATGTCTTTGAGGTGAGCGAAGAGAGGCCGGTCAGAATGGAGTTCGACGGGGATGAAATCTTCTCCATGAGGAATTTTGATATAGAGACTCAGCGCTCGATCGATGAAAGGAGCGGACTCCGTGTCCACCCTCTCCACCACCTGGCCATCACCGGAGAGGGAATAACGAGGTTGAGGAATCGTATCGAGAACGCGGTATCGGGTATGGATAGGGAGACGAGAGAGAGGATGATTCTTCCTGTGGAGCGCTTCGAAAAGGGAATTTCATTCTTCGGCATGGAAAATTATGCGGCGGCCGTCCACGATGTTATAACACTCTTTGAGTACTTTGAGAGGGATCCGCTGGTCGTGTTTGTTGATACGGAGGACCTCGAAACGTTGCTGAAAGAATTCCGAGAGGAGATCGATCGAAGGTTCGAGCGGACGCTCGATGAGGGTCATCTCTACCCTTCTCCGGATGAAGTCTACATATCGGAGGGAGGGCTCGAAGAGAGGCTCGGACGGCTGAAGCGGCTCTATCTTCGCAATCTCGGCTGGGAAGGTGCAATACGAATGGGGAGCAGCGCGCCGGGAGATTACCGACGTAATCTGAAAGGGCTCCTCGGAGATGTTCGTAAGGAGTTGGGACGGGGAGTGCAGGTGTACCTGTTCTGCACCGGTCCATTTCAGCGGGAGCGGGCGGAGGAGATACTCTCGGATGTTGCCCTGGACATGGATTTCCCTCTGGGTGGACTTTCCAGCGGCTTCAAGTGGCCCGAGCTCGGTGTCCTCTTCTTGAGCGAGGAAGAGGTCTTCGGGCGGTACCACAGAACCTACCGGATACCCCGCTCGCGGAGTAGATCCCTCGCGTACGACCATTCACACTTCCAACCCGGTGACTTCGTCGTTCACGTTAAACATGGTATCGGTCGGTACATGGGGCTGAGGGTTCTGGATATCGAAGGGGGGCAGACGGAATGTCTCGATATCCGGTACCAGGGGAATGATCACCTCTTTATACCGGTGGACCAGCTCCGTATGGTCGAGAAGTACGTTGCCGCGGAGGGGGCAGAACCGGCACTGGATAAGCTCGGGAGCACGGCCTGGACGAGGGCGCGCGAGAAGGCGAGGCGCAGTGCGGAGCGCATCGCTCGTGACCTCCTTGAGGTTTATGCGGCCAGGCAGATTGCCAAGGGATTCGCGTTCGATCCGGATAAACAGTGGCAGAGAGAGATGGAGGCATCGTTCCCGTACGAGGAGACTCCTCACCAGCTCCAAGCCACGCATGAGGTAAAGGACGACATGGAGCATGAGCGTATCATGGACAGGCTCCTCTGCGGTGATGTCGGCTTCGGCAAGACCGAGGTCGCTATCCGCGCTGCATTCAAGACTGTCCTGTCGGGGAAGCAGAGTGCCGTTCTCGTTCCTACCACCGTCCTTGCCATGCAGCATTACCATACAATCATGGAGAGGTTGAAAGGCTTCCCCATCAATGTAGCGATGCTCAGCCGCTTTATATCGACGAAGCAGCAGAAGAGAGTGGTTGAGGATTTAACGGAGGGTAAGGTCGACATCGTGGTGGGCACGCACCGGCTCATCTCAAAGGACGTCCACTTCAAGGATCTCGGTCTCGTGATCATCGACGAGGAACACCGCTTCGGTGTGAGACACAAAGAAACCTTCAAGAAGATGAAGAAAAGCATCGATGTGCTCAGCATGACCGCCACGCCGATACCCCGGACGCTGTCAATGGCTATCTCTGGGCTCAGGGACATCTCCGTTATCGATACGCCCCCCCGAAACCGTCTTCCCATCCACACGGAGATTCTTCCGTTTGACGATGACCGCATCAGGGATGCCATTATACGAGAGGTGGACCGCGGGGGGCAGGTCTTCTTCGTTCACAACCGGGTTCAATCGATCGGCGTCATGGAGAGCTACCTCAGGCGCCTGTTACCCGATCGAGTGAAGATAGCTCATGCACATGGCCAGATGAGAGAGAGAGAGCTTGAGAACAGGATGATCGACTTTCTGGATGGGGGCTTCCACGTTCTCGTGTGTACCATGATCATCGAGGCCGGACTCGATTTTCCCAATGTCAATACGATCATTATAAACCGGGCCGATAAGTTCGGTTTGGCCCAGCTCTATCAGCTTCGGGGACGCGTCGGTCGTTCCGATAGGAAAGCCTTCGCGTACCTCCTCGTGCCAGGAGGGAAGATGTTGACGTCCGGGGCCATCAAGCGGCTCCAGTCGATCAGTGAATTCGACTACCTCGGAGCCGGATACAGAATTGCGATGAGGGATCTGGAAATACGGGGGGCAGGCAACCTGCTCGGACCTCAGCAGTCGGGACATATCAATGCCGTGGGACTCGATCTGTACACCCGAATGCTCCGCGAGGAGGTGTCAAACCTCAAGGGCGAGCCCGTGCAGGAGGAACCAGAGGTGAAGATATCCGTGCCCATCCCTGCCTTCCTGCCGGACTGGTACGTCCACGACTCGGAGGAGAGAATGAATATATACCGCAGGCTCTCGATGGTGGAAGAGGTTCGTGAGCTTGAGGAGATGACAGAGGAGCTGCGGGACCGTTTCGGTCCGCTCCCCGATCCTGCGGGAAATATGCTGAGGCTGTTGGATCTCAAGGTGCGGGCACGCGCAGTCGGCGTCGAGCGGGTGGAGGTGGATGGGAAGGGAGTTCTGCGGGTCTCGTTTGCGAAGGATAGCGTTCCGAACAAGAGGAGAGCAGTCGATATTGCGAAAGCATTCGAGGGAAGGTTGACCGTTCAATCCTGGAAGGGATTTTCAATGACAATTCATGCTGAGAAGGTGGACGAAGAAGCTGGCGGGGGGGGAAGCTCCACCGAAAGGCTTCGTCCTGCGCGGAAGAGCCTCGGTAGGGGCGGAGCGCTCATGGACCTTGAAAATTTATTGAAGTTATGGGAACTTTATGATAAATAGAGTAGTTTAACCGCTGTGGATAAAGGAGTATCGCACATTCCGTTCTCCGATCCAACAATGGATCGGTGCGGGTCCGTATGGGATCAGTTTTACAATCACGTCTCATGAGAAAGGAGAACGACTTGAAAAGAACGATCACCTACATTTTCATCATCGCACTGACCTTTTCACTGGGATGCGCGAAGAAGGAAGATCTCGTCGTCGCCGAAGTGGGCGGGCGGCAGATCACCGTTGCTGACTTTGAGAGGGCCTCTGAGATCATTGAGGAGGAGTATCTTCCACTTACCGATGATTTGGAAGGGAAGAAGCAACTCCTCGATCACATGATCAACAAAGAGGTCATGGCCCTGCGGGCGATAGAGTCAGGATACGAGAAAGAAGAAATGTTCCTAGGCTATTGGAATCGTTTCAGGCCCCCCTTCCTGATTACAGCGATGATGGATCAATACATACGAAAGAAGGTGACGGTAACTGAAGAGGAAGTCGATGATTACTACGAAAAGATGCATTACGAGTATACCCTGAGTCAGATCGTCGTTTCGGATGAGAGCTTTGCATGGGAGCTACGGGAGAAGATCATGCTCGGTGAAGACTTTGCCGAGATGGCAAAAAAGCACTCCATCGATCAGTCGGCGGAGGACGGGGGATTCTTGGGGAGCAGTCCCGTTGGAGCGATGATCCCGTGGGTGGAGGAGGCTCTCTTCGGGATGAAAGAGGGGGATATCTCTGAGCCGCTGCGCACCCACGTTGGCTGGTCTTTGATTAAGGTCCATCGCATACGGCGGATCGAACCCGAGAAGGGTAAGGAGTACGTGCGCGATCGTGTTTTCGCAATCAAGGAGAAACTCGGTATTGAGAAGATGAAGGCAGAGATCGAAAAAGAGATTGAAATGACCTTTTACACCGACGCCGTGCAGATCGCCTACGACGCCTTACCGGAGGATATCCCGCCGGGGGATATCTACACGTACAAGGTGACCCGCGCCAATGCACCCAATGTAGAGATCCCCGAGCAGTATGAGGACATGATCATTGTCCAGTATGTTGACGGCGCATACACGCTCAGGGACTTCGCCGAGTATTACGAAGCGCTGGGCTTGCCGGAACGTCCCACTCGCCGCGCTGGTAAGGAAGCCATCATTACTGCGATGCATAAAAAAGTCTTTGATGTGGTGCTGCCGGTGTATGCGGAACATAAGCTCAAAATCTTGGAGATACCTGAAGTGCGGGAAACGCTCGAGAGAAAGAAGGAGGAATTCCTCGTTTATTTACTCTACCAGGATCAGGTCAGGGATGAAATAACCGTTACGCCAGGTATGATCGAGGAGTACTATCACACTTATATTGATGAGATACGGACAGCCGAGAAGAGAGAGTTCTCTATTATCGTCGTCAGCGATCTGGCCACGGCCCAAGAGGTCGCGACGCGTGCGAGGTCTGGTGAGGATTTCTCCAAGCTGGCAATAAAATACTCCGAAGACCCCACTGTTAAGGAGAACCTGGGTAAGACCGGACTCATGGAAAAGGGACACTACCCCGAATACGATGGGGTGGCATTTTCGCTCCCTGAGGAAGGATCTGTATCCGATCCGTTCAAGGTGTCGAGGGGATGGGTGGTGGTAAAGGTTGAACAGATAAAGGGCTCGAGTACGCCCACGCTTCCCGAGGCGAGATCAACGATACAAAAGTCGTTGATGGAGGAAAAAGCGGACAAGATTCTGATGGAGAAGCTTGAGAAGTGGCGTGAGGGATACCCGATTACGATTGACGATAATAATCTGGGAAAGGCCGAGCTGAAGAGGACGAGGCTTTAGCTGAGGCAAACAATTTTCAAGAGAACGATGAAGGCACGACGAGCAATCTCCATGCTTCTTTTTGCGGCGGCCGCTTTTACGGGCTGTGAGAGAGCAGAAGAGAAGCAGGAACCCGAGAGGGTTGCCGGGGAGATCGTAAGAGTTGGAGAAACTGTTCTCGCCGAAGTTGATCTTGAGAACCTTCTTCCCGAGGGCGAGAGAATCCCCTTTACGACAGAAGAGAAGAAGCGGTTCGTTCAGCGGTGGGTGGATGCGGAAGTTCTGTATCAGGAGGCCGCCCGGAGAGGACTGAAGGACGATCCGCGGATTCAGGCCCGCCTGAGAAGCCTGGAGCAGGAGTTCCTTGCTGATCACCTCACATTTCTCGAGCTACGCGAACGGACAACCGTTACGGACGAGGAAGTGATGGAATACTTCAGAGAGCACGAGGAGGAGTACAGGTACGAGTACAAAGTGAGCCACATTCTCGTGAACACGTTGGAAGAGGCGGAGGAAGTAAAAGACCTCTTGAATAGGAATAGCTTTAGTTGGGTTGCGAATCGATACTCCATAGATCCTGTGGCGAGGAGGGGGGGCAATCTCGGCTACCTGACGAGGGGCAACATGATCCCGGAGTTCGAAAAGGTAATTTTCGATATGGAGCCCGGCGAGGTCAGCGATATCGTGAAAAGCGATTTCGGGTACCATATCATCAAGCTGATCGGCGCACGGGAGTCTCTCGTGCAGGTCGGTCTCGGAGATGTTCGAGAGCAGATTATGAACAACCTGATGATCGAGAAGAGGAAGAAGGCGTATGGAGATTTTCTCGACGCCTTGCGAAGTGTGGCTGACATCGAGTATTACGAACAGGCATACACCACAGACTCTGTGACTGAGTCCGGCATCGATACGGCAGGTTCGGGCGAGCAAGGAGATACGGCGAGGGTAGAGGAGGATGACAGGTGAAAGAGATGGTACATTGTTTTGTGGCTGCATCAATGGCAGCGGCATGTTTTATCGTGCCGGTAGGGGATGCTGCAGGGCAGAAGGATCAAGTCGTTGACAGGGTTGTGGCGGTCGTCGAGGACAAGGCCGTGCTGCAGAGCGAGCTCGAACTCGAATACAGGCGTGTGCTTCTCCAGACTAACAGGACGATGCTGACCGATGAAGAAGAGAAAAAGCTGAGGCAGGAGATACTCGATGGACTGATTGCGGATCTCCTGATGACCGTTCATGCCACGAAACGGGGTGTCGAGGTCAGTGACGAGGAGGTCGATGCGGCTGTTGAGAGGACGATTAACGATCAGAAGGAGGCTCTCGGAGGCCATGAGGCGTTTACGAGACAGGTGGCCCGGGAGGGGTTGACCATGGAGAAGCTTCGGGAGCTTTACCGTGAGAAGCTACGGGCACGGATGCTGATCGAGAGCTTACTGTACCGCGAGGTCATGAGTGAGGTTCAGGTGGCAGAGGGTGAGGTGAAGGATTATTACCGAAATAATCTATCCAGCCTGCCACAGCGTCCGCCCACGGTAAATGTGGCGCACATCAGGTTGAAATTCCAGATATCCGAGGATGCGAGAGAGAAGGCACTTGAGAAAGCACAGGAGATCGAAAGGAAGGTCAGGGCGGGGGAGGATTTTGCAGAGGTGGCGCGGGAATACTCTGAGGGGCCGAGTGCACAGTATGGGGGAAGCCTCGGCTATGTGAGGCTCGCCGACCTGAACAATCCTGCGTTCGAGGAGACTGCGAAGAAGCTTCTCATCGGTGAGGTGAGCGGCCCCGTTTTAACAGAGTACGGCTACCACATTATAAAGCTGGAAGATGTGAGGGGAGAAGAGGTCCTGGTGCGGCATATCCTCATCCGGGTTGAGAGTGAGGAGGACGATATCGCGAGGACAGCGGAACTCGCTGAGCGAATCAGGCAGGAGATCATCGAAGGTGCAGACTTTGGAGAGATGGCCGCTCGATACTCGAGCGACCACGCCACGAAGGAGCAGGGGGGTGTGGTGGGGGAGATCCCTCTCGAAAACCTTCCCCAGTACTTCCGTGAGGCCATACGGGACGTCGGTGACAACGAGATAGCACCTGTGCTCAAAGAATCCGATGGGTTTCGTGTCGTCAAGGTTCTCGGCCGGCAGCCGGGACGCCCGTACACCTTCGACGAGGCGAGGGACGAGCTGAAGAGGGTGATAGAGCAGCAAAGACGACAGGACCGTTTCAAGGAGTACGTGGAGGGGCTTAAGGATATATACCACGTTGAGGTTAAGGGAGCTCCGTAGGGGATGAGAATCGATGTCCTGCTCAAGTCCCTCTGTTTTGTAAAGACGCGAAATCAGGGGCGGAAGGGCTGTGAGGAGGGATTCGTCAAACTGAATGGGAGGGCAGTGAAGCCGGGCCGTGAGGTACAGGCGGGAGACATCCTCGAGATACGGTATCCCAGAAGACTGCTCGTCGTAGAGATCATCGAGGTGCCCCCCGGCCAGGTTTCCCGGAAAGAGAGGGAACGCTTCTTTAGCGTGGTCAGGGAGGAACACCTCACTGCTATGGAAGAATGGGATCTGTGAGCGTGCACGTCGCTGCCACCGGTCTGGTCAGAGATTGTCTGTGTTGCGGGCGGGGGGTGAGATGAAGGTTCGCGTGGCTCTTACGATCGGTGACCCTGGAGGCATCGGTCCCGAGATTGCGGCACGTGTCCTGGCAG
>SMTZ1_10026560_pt1 | contig 11607 bp, 6 predicted proteins | sample DeeMarSWOR136_30_FD_25667 | JGI IMG/M metagenome (IMG submission 25667)
CACTCCAGTATTGACGACACCGACATCGAAAATGGTGATACAGAACTTTTTATGACCTGGACAGGCCTTGGACCTCATGACCAGAGCATGGGATTTGGGCATATGGTTCTCTCGGCCGACGCTGCACCCGGGCCCGAGCCAAAGTTGGCTAATCCTGTTCACTCGTACACGTTCGAGGACGGGACGGCCAACGACAGTGTCGGCTCAGCCCATGGCACATTGGTTGGTGATGCGGCCGTTACCGGTGGAGCACTCGTACTCGACGGCGATGGTGACTGGATGTCGATGCCAGGCGAAGTGATTGCGATGAACACCTACTCAGAGGTTACAGTAGAAACGTGGTTTACATCGGTAGCTGGTGGAAACACAGGGTTCCACATGCTGGCAGCTTTTGGTGAAGAAGGCACAGGGGCTAATCCCGGGTTTGGTTATAAATACCTATTCATCACGCCTGCCCGAGGAGATGACGTCAGTCGTGCCGCGATCCAAACCAGCTCGATGGATGATAGTCCGTGGGATGAAGAAACTGGTGTCAGTGCGGCCGTCGAACATGATGACGGTATTGAACATCACTTCGTTGCCACTGTAGATGCCACTAATATCACTTTTTATATTGACGGCGAACTTATTGGCAGTGAACCTCTGGCCGCCGGCAATGAAATCGCCGGCATCGGCCAGGCCGTTGCCTATCTTGGCAAGGGCGTCTATGGTGTCGATCCGTTGTGGACCGGTTCGGTTAATGAGTTCAACATCTACGACCGTGCCCTCTCTCTGGCCGAGGTTCAGGCCAACTACGCGGCGGGTCCTGTCAAGCCGCTGGTTCACTCGTACACGTTTGAGGACGGGACGGCCAACGATAGTGTCGGCTCCGCCCATGGCACGTTGGTTGGTGATGCGACCATTGTCGATGGACAGCTTGTACTTGACGGTGATGGCGACTGGATGGACATGCCCGGCGACATCATTGCGATGAACACATTCGAAGAGCTGACTATCGAAATAATGTTTACATCAGTTGCCGGTGGAAACACAGGATACCACATGGTTACGGCGTTTGGGGAAGAAGGCACGGGTGATAATCCTGGATACGGTTACAAGTATGTATGTATTACGCCTGCCCGAGGTAATGACGTAAGTCGCGGGATGATTCAAACCGTTTCGATGGATAATGACCCGTGGAGCGAAGAAACCGGTGTCAGTGACGTTATCGAACATGATGACGGCCTTCCGCATCATATGGTTTGCACAGTAGATGATACGGAGCTTGCCTTCTATATTGACGGCGTACTAATTGGCGCTGCAGCTCTGGACCCGCCCGGTAATTCAATCGCTGGTCTCGGTACAGACGTCGCCCGTATCGGCAAGGGCGTCTATGGTGTTGACCCGTTGTGGGCCGGTTCGGTCGAGGAGTTAAATATCTACAATAGATACTGCTTCACGCGGTGTTACTCAAGACAGCTCTGACAACGATCGCGATGGTACTTTGTTCGGCGATCCAACCTTTGTCGAAGGTGTTGATATCATGGCGCTGGATTTTGACGGCGTTGATGACTACGTGGATACCGATTACACGGAAGACCTGGCTGTTTGGACCATAGCCTGCTGGGCGAAAAGCCCTGCGGCACCTTCAGGAGACCCCTCGAGCGCGAGTGGGCCGGTCCATCGCGAGAAGAACTATCAGTTTAACTGGAACCACCAATCCGACGATTTCCGGGGATCGGCAGCCTTACGGGTTGGAGGAACATGGCACGCTGCGAAATACGGAGAGGTAGAGGCCGATACATGGTATCACCTTGCTGCGACGTATGATGGAGAAGAGCTCAAAGCGTACAAAGATGGCGTCTTAATCACGACCAACGATGCTCCGTCTGGTCCTCCAGATGCTGAGGCGGGGACCCTGAAACTTGGAAAACATGCAACAGCAGAGCAGTATTTTACCGGCACCGTTGATGAGGCCCGTATTTATAACCGAGCCTTGTCTCCTGAAGAGGTCCTTTTCCTTGCTGGTAAGTAACATCGTCGTTCTTGATTATGGATTGAGTTCTGCTGAATTTCGGTTGAACTAAATGAATTTGCACATTTTCGGGGCCTATACTGGTCGATTCGGTATAGGCCCCTGTTTTAGGGCAATAGGGTTACAGAAACCCAAGCGATGAAAGTCTGAGTAATGACTATTGAAGAAATAGTCGGACGAAACGGCTGGCGCCGTAGCGTTTTTCGCGGGCTCGTACTAATACTCGGACACTTCACTATAATTCGCTTTCGCACACATACGAGTTCCCACACTCTGCCCGGACCCTACGTCTACTCAATTTCTAAAACCACTACCGACTTTGTTGGAAGCGTCGTCGTCAAGATGTTGCCTTCGAGTTTGAAGTTGTTAAAAATCGTGGGCTTTACGACCTGAGGATTCTCAAAGGTATTATGAGCGGTCATAGCTTTAGCAGTCAAAACGCGCCCGGAGATTTCCTTGGGCTCGGCACCCTCAAGTGCGCAGTGGACTTCGGCGGTATTGCCGGGGTCCAGATTGCAGAGCGACATGTGAATACTGCCTGAGTCGTTTTTTGATGCCGAAACGTTCAACGCTGGGATACTGTCATTTCCAAACGTATAATCACTGCACTCCAGCTCAATTGGGAGCAATGTAGCATCATGATGGACTTTGTACATCTCGAAAACGTGATAAGTCGGCGTCAGAATCATCTTTTCGTCTTTGGTCAGAATCATCGCCTGCAAAACATTGATAGTCTGAGCGATATTTGCCATCTTAACCCGACGACAGTGCTTGTTGAAAGCGTTGAGGAATATGCCGGTCGTGCCGGGTTCGACATCCCACCACGTGCCCCACTCATCTACGAATAAACCGATACGTCCACGCGGATCGAACCGGTTCATAATTTCGATATTATTCTCCAGCAACGGGTAGATAGTGAGCGTGTTCTTCATAAGTGCAAACCATTCCGCCTCATCGAATTTCGTCGCACTACCCTTTCGGGTCCAGTTACCCGACCCCCGGACATAGTGATGAAGACTAATTGCGCCCATGTTTCGATGGGCACGTTCCATAACGGTTCTCATCCAGGGGTAATTCTCGCTGCCGGGCCCACATGCAACTTTGACAATTCGGTTGCCGGAGTAGCTGCGGACATAGGTTTGGAAGCGATTATAGAGGTCAGCGTAAGACGAGGGCGACATATTTCCACCACAGCCCCAGTTCTCGTTGCCCACGCCGAAGTACTTTACCCGCCAAGGCTTGTCACGACCATTCATTCGACGAAGGTTTGCCATCTCACTGTCCCCGTCGAACGTCATGTACTCGACCCAGTCCTGCGTTTCTTCGGCAGTACCGGAGCCAACGTTACCGGCAACGTACGCCTCACATCCAAGTTGTTCACACAAATCCAGAAACTCATGGGTGCCGAAGGCGTTGGTTTCTGTGACCATGCCCCAGTGCGTGTTAATCATAGTGGGCCGCTTATCTCGTGGGCCGACACCTTCTTTCCAGTGATACTCGTCTGCAAAGCACCCTCCGGGCCAGCGAAGAACCGGTATTCTGATCTTCCTTAACGCCTCGACCACATCGTTGCGAATACCGCGGGTGTTCGGAATCGGCGAATCCTCGCCGACCCAGAAACCGCCGTAAATACATCTGCCCAAGTGCTCTGAGAAGTGACCGTAGATATTCCTGCTTATCGTTTCCTTTCCTTTATCGGTGTAAATAATCATTCTATTTACTCCCGATTCCTCCTTCACGGCAGCATCTGCCAGTCCGCAACCAACAAGTAGTACTACTGTAACAATAGTGACTTTCTCAGATAACCTTTTCCTGAACATTGTGAGTTTCATCTTTTCTGTCCTTTCACTTTCTCTTCGCTCTTGGAAAATTTCACCCGGTAACAAACGCAGAATTCTATTCCAGCTCACTACGCCGGTCTTCTTATCAAATAAAAACAATCCTGAAATGCCGATTCGTACCTTATAGTCAGGTTCTCCCTTTCCTGCTTCAGTGTCCACTTAATTGTTAAAATCACCCCATTCTTGTCGTTCGGCTGCTCATAGGGTAAGACTGTCAAAATATCTTCAGATTTGGACCAACATCACCAATTATAATGCCGTAGTGACAAGATTCGTAAGTTTTAGAAATCCCTTCTTTTACGGAAAAAACATCCTATCCTGCTCTGGATAGGATGAGATTCAATAGTACTCAACAGATCAATCCTACCAGAAGAAACCCGGAGTATTCCCAAAGCGAGGCACCGCGACACCATTTTCAATATCAGGATTGAACGCCCTCCACTCCACATGACCATCCAAAAAGCCAATATTTCCACCGGCAGGTTCTTCGTCGCTCTTCAAGTGGCTCGTTTGATCGTACACTTGAGATTCGGCCCAGATACCACCCGGAACTTGGCCGAAATTACGCCCATACTTAGTGTTAGATTGAGGTACGCCCATTATCGAATCAATGCACAACTCTCGAGAGCCTGCTTGCTTCTCCTGCGTCGTCTTTACCCAGATCTTTCGCGTGTCATCATTTTGATAGCGTACAATCTCCGGCCGGTCGTTCCCTGTAGTCTGCCATATGAAGCAATACCCAGACACAATAAAATTACTCTCATTCTCGAACCTATTTAAGTGTTGATTCCATGTTTTATTGGCATACATCCAGAATAAGTCATTGTACTTTTGGTGATTCATGTTCGACGGACAGTAGAACATCTCTCGCGTCATGCCGCTCTTGAGCATGAAGTGCACAGTATTGACTGCAACGTCCTGCAGCCAGTTTCCACCTAATTCAGGCAACGGCAGCTTAGAGTCGTTTTCACCCGCATACATAATAATAGCAAGCAATTGCTGACGAATACGCGATGTGCATGCTTGTCGTCTAGCTTGTTCTCTGACCATTCGCAGTGCCGGCATCAGAATGCCCATCAACAACGCAATAATGGCAATCACCACTAAAAGTTCTATTAACGTGAAACCTTGTCTTTTATCCATGATTATACCCCATCATTTATTTAAAAAAGGTTTCTGACTCATAATACACCAATTTTATACCTATCTCGGTCGTAAATCAATAAAAACCATTCATCAAGCCATTGATCGACTTGGGCATAGTCCTTTATAACAGCCCTACTTTCCCGATTCAAGTCTTCTTCAATCGAGAACGGCGATATTACTTACCAGTAAGGTAAAGAATCTCACTCTCAGACAAGGCCCGATCGTAAATGCGGAATTCATCCAGAGAGCCGAAATAGTAGGCATCCGCAGCATATTGTGACCTGCCCAGATAGTTCTCAGTAGTCTCACCAAGGTCAGATGGCAATGTCAGCGTTGGTCCTTCTGCAACGAGCTTGCCATCCTGGTAAAGCTTCATGGTCATACTTGCGCTATCTATTACAGCGGCTACATGGTGCCAGCCGGATGGAAGTGTTGCCGTGGCAGTGATATTCGACTCCGCTGTATTACCGGCTATCGTGATGGCAAATCGCAATTCCCCAGCAGTACCCATGCGGGGTGTGACAAACATATTGATCTGCTCATCATTACCGAAGTCCCAGAGACGCTGCCAGCCACCACCAAGGTCGGAGAAATTGGCCCACGTCGAGACAGTGATGTCCGTCATCGCAGCAATGGCCGAACCGATTGGCAATCTAACATAGTCATTAGAGCCGTCAAACTCCAGCGCCATTCCGTAGCCGGTCGGCCCTGAGACATACTGTGGATTGCCGGACGCGGTAGCGTCGTAACCGTTGCCGGAACCGTCCTCAGTATTATTCTCAAAAGCGTAATAAGCCACCAGATTATCGGTGCCGGGGTCAATCGGTTCCGGCCCGGATTCGGGCTCTTCCGGCAATGACCGATACAAACGAATATCATCGAAGAACACATGGCCGGTACCACCACCAGCTTGAGGATCAGCCTTGTTGCCCATACCGATGGACAACGTATGGACATTGGCAAGGTTCACGCCCTGGTCTGCAAATTCCTGCAGGGGGATATTCCATTGTATCCAATCATTAACCAACACTGCTTTCGGGTCATCATTAGCGACCACCGCGCTGCCATTGACAGCAACATACATCGGTTCAAGTGTATTACCAGCATCGCCATGGTAGAATAGCGTCAATGGCATCGCCATGGTAGAATAGCGTCAATGCGACAACATCATTCTGAGTCCAGTCGGCATTCAATGTCCTGGTCACCTCAGAAAGCCCTTCACTGTTGTCGTAGAACAGCGGCATCGACTGAGTTCCGCCGTGAACAATTGTTGTCTCCATGTAATGCTCTCCGATACCAAAAATCGGATTAGGATAACCTGAAGTGGAGCCGTTTGCCGGGTCGTCCCATCCATCTATCCACGTAAAATATACAGTGTCGGGCTCGAAGTCATTGTAGTCCTCAAAATCCTCTACGACAATAAAGTTGGCGGTAGTAAAGCTCCATACCTCGCCTTTCGCCAGGCCGTTTGGATCAAGGCTGCTAACCTCATCAATGCGCCAGTAGTATGTCGTATTGTAATCAAGAGAGGGTGCATACTCGTTCGCATCTGTCACGGTTGCCGCAGGCACCGTCGCTGAGCTCACGTCGTTGAAATCGGTTCCAATGTAAACTTGGTGTTCATTGTACAGCTCGATTGTTTCCTTGCTGACAATACCGGGGTCCCAAATAAGCTTTTTGTCGAGGAGCACATCAACCTCACCTTCAGGTGGTCTGGGCTCCCAGGCCTGTTGGAAATTCTCAATAGTGATGGTTCGAATCTCATTCGCCGACATGGCGTGGTTGTAGATTTGGAAATCATCCAAAGAGCCGACAAAGTATCCATCAGCAACGTATTGCGACCTGCCGAGCCAGTTTTGGGTGGTCTCACCGAGAGTGCTTGGCGAGTATCTGGCATCAGTATTCTCAGCGACGAGTTCCCCGTCGAGGTACAGCCTGTGGGCGTTGTTATCTATGTCAATTATCACGGCCACATGATGCCACCCGCTGGCCAAAGTGTTCGGCGCGGTCGTTTGATCTTCGTCCGCGTAACTGGTCTCCGTAATGGCGAAACGCATCGGGTCGCCCGTCCCGATGCGGGGCGTAAGGAACATGTTGATCTGTTCGCCACTACCAAAATCCCAGATTCGCTGCCAGGCGCCACCGGTATTGGCAAAGTTCGCCCATATCAAAAAGGTAGAGTTAGTCAGCGAACTAATCATTGAGCCTATGGGCAATTCTACATAGTCATCAACGCCGTCGAATTGAATTGCCCCATCGAGCCAACCATCTATCCACTGTGGGTCACCATAGACAGTGGCGTCGTTGCCATTGCCGGATGAATCAACCGCAGTAGTGCCGGTTCCATCGTCGAATTTCCACCAGCCGACAAGTTCAGCACTGGCTGTACTCGTCAAAATCAGGCTAAATACCAAAATAAAAGGAATTAGATAAGTCAATTTTCTACACATAACAGTCCTCCTTAGAATTATTAAAAATGAAACGACTTAAAACGAATTTGAACGCCTCTACAAAATATCGCACCTCTCTCCAAAATAATATTTTTTAATCTGATACCATCCTTCCTTAGAAAATAACCTTCAATTGAAGAGTAAAATATTACTACTCCGAAGGTCCAGGCTGTTGGGACTTTTCTGTGTGTATTTGAAAAATTATCAATACACGTGGAAAATTTGCCTGCGTGAAAACGAAAATCTATAGATGAGTTCCTTTGCAGGCAAAATTATCATATTTCCATTTATACTAAATATACACCATTCCGTCAAGAAAAACTATCGATATTTTCTAAGAAGTTTTCTCAATGTTCACCTTATCCCGGATATCGGTGGCCGATGAATTATCTGTCTTTTCTGCTTACCGCCTGATCGCTCCTTTCATGAGGGTGAAGGAATGGGGCCCAAATGAATAACGAAAGCTTTTTCCTGAAGCATTTATATCAGATTTTTGTAAGGTTTTTACCGTCTCTTTGCCGAAGTCATTCACGGCTTTAATGTCCGGCCCATTCACTTCATAGACTTTAAATTTGCCTGTAAACCGGCCTTCCTGAGAGATTATTTCCGTCGTAACGGCTTCATCCTTATTCCTATTGACAACGCAAATCACTATTTCTCCATTATTATAGGCGGCTGACACATCAAGGTAGGGTACGTCCTTCTGAACGGTTGTGGTCTCTCCTAAGCCAAGAAAGAATCTCTCAGTGTTATAAGTGTCGCAATCTACGAACACGTCCAGTGACGTACCATAAACATTCTGGGAGAAGAGTTGCAGAGGATAATAGACAGTCTGTTTGAAAAGTGTTTTTTCATTTGTGAAAATGGGAGCTATTACGTTAACCAGCTGGGCCATATTTGCCATTTTCACAATGTCTGCGTTTCGAACAAATACATTCAAGAACCCTGCTATTACCAAGGCGTCTTCCAGATTGTAGTGCTCCTCCAGAGCCCGCGTTCCTCTCATGGTACCCCCGGTCCTGGCGCGATACCATACATTATACTCGTCCCAGGCGATGTATACAGGGTCACGGTTGCCACGACTGGCTTTAAGCATTTCTTCATAGATCATACCCTTCACTACCTGAGTGCGTTCTTCACAAACAAGGGGGGTCGACAGGAAGTTGTAGTAATTATTGTCAGGATTACCCACGTAAATATGAAGAGCTATATAGTCCACCACGTCCCTCAATTCATGTAATATTGTGGCGTTCCATGCATCGGGGTCGGCATTGGGACGATAGTTTGACGAACCTGCGGCGACGAATTTGATGCCCGGCGAGGTAAGCCTCATTAGTTTTGCCGCCTCACGGGCCTTTTTACTGTAGTCTTCGGCATTGAGGTGGCCCATCTGCCAGAATCCGTCCATTTCATTTCCAAGGCTCCAGTACTTGATATTATGTGGTTCAGGATGTCCGTGCTTGCGTCGGAGCTCAGCAAAGTATGGGCCTTCTTTGACGTTGCAGTATTCCACCCAGCGTTGTGCTTCTTCGATAGTGCCGGTGCCCATGTTCACTGTGAAATATGGCTCGGTCCCAATCTTTTTAGCAAATTCCATGAACTCATTAGTCCCGAATTCGTTCGTTTCCAGCCTGGCCCAGGCAAGCTCCATTCTCGGTGTCCTCTGAGGGCCTACTCCATCGAGCCAGTGATAATTGGAGACAAAATTACCTCCCGGATAACGAGCAATAGAGACATTTAGGCCTTTTACCGCTTCTAATACGTCCTTGCGAAAACCTTTCTCATCGGCCTGTTCCGAATCAGGATCGTAAACTCCACCGTAAACGCACCGTCCCAGGTGCTCGACGAAATTCCCGTATAAGTTTTTGTTGATTTGGCCGATTTTCCGGTCGATGTCGATTTTTATCCGGGCCTCTGTGTTAGCGGCCCGGGATGACTGGGCCGTGAGAGACCCAACAAACACACAGAGCATTGTAAGTACTAAGACTGTCGTTTTTTTCGTTTCCATAATCTCTTCTCCTTTTTCCTAATTGTGAATTCTTCTTGTTATTGTATTGTCGTAAACAATTCGCTTATCTTTCCTGAGCATCGGACTACGGCAGCTCTCCAACTCGTGGCCAGCCATCCTTCCACACCATAGTGGAGATCTGTAAATAAGACCTGCCGGTTTCGCCATGGTAAGCGTGGAACAACAGATAGTCCCCGCTGGGCTCCTGAAGCACAGCCTGGTGTCCGGGCCCGCGCCAGTTAGGAGTTGTTGCTTTAATTACCAAGGTCCCGCCGCCCTCCGTCATTGGCTTGCCTGTCTTGTCTACATACGGGCCTGTAATATTGCGGGAGCGACCAACCACAACGTTATACGTGCTTTTGGTCCCTCGACAGCAGAAATCAAAGGATACAAACAAGTACCAGTAACCATCATGCCGGATGATGAACGGTGCTTCAATGGCACCCTGTGCCGGTGGAGTTTCATTAGGGCCGGCTCGCGGACGGCTTGCCAGAGAGTAAAGCGTCGTGTCTGTCTTGGCAAGCTTCCCTGTCTCAGGGTCAATTCGCCTCATCTTAATTCCACCCCAGAAACTTCCCCAGCAAAGCCACACGTTGCGGTCGTCCTGGATTATGAGATTGCCGTCTATCGCATTCCAGTCATCTTTGCCCTCATACGACCTGACGACGAGACCGTGATCGACCCATTTGTAATCGGGGCTATTCGGATCGAGTGTTTGGTTTGTGGCCAGCCCAATGGCGGAATTATTCCTGCCAAATGTGGAAACGGAGTAGTAGAGATGGTACTCGCCGTTGTAGAAAGAGATGTCGGGAGCCCATGCTCCCCTTGCCCTTGGAATCTCTTTCGTAGCCCACTCAGGGAGCTTGTCAAATACATAACCGCAGAGAGTCCAGTTGTACAGGTCTTTCGAGCAACGGATGGGTATGATACCCGATCGCCGCCCGCCGCCGGTCGAGAACACGTAGTACGTATCTCCCTCTCTTATGATGACCGGGTCATGTACTCTCAAATCACCCTTAAGCTCAAGAACTTGCGGTTCTGATTGGATTGTTATACTGTGACAGGACTCTACAACCGCAAGAGCCGCGAGCAGTATGGCGAGACAGATTACGGCAAATGTTTTTGTATTGTTAACGTTGGATATGCTCCTGCTTATTGAATATTGTCCTTGACTGCTATCTTTTCTTTTAGTGTCTACAATTTTGAAAGACTGTTTCATTACTTCCTTGTATTTCATTTCCTTTGCCCTTGCCACGAATTCCGATTCAGTAAGGTTCTCCTTAAGAGCTATTAGTTTAGCCAGTTTGCTATCCGCTGCCTAAGTTTCTCTTCGCGAATTCTTCCATTTCACTGTAGCTGCATTTAAGGCAGCGACCCACAAGCTTTTCAGACACACTATGCTTGAGGAAAACCGTCCTGCAATCAGGCAAGTAGAGCGTAGGCCTTTATAACAACAGTGCTGTCCTGATTCAAGTCTCCTTAAATCGAGAACGGCGATTTACTTACCCGCAAGGTAAAGAACCTCACCCTCGGACAATGCCCGATTGTAAATGCGGAATTCATCCAGAGAGCCAGCATAGTAGGCATCCGCAGCAAATTGTGACCTGCCCAGATAGTTCTCAGTTGTCTCACCGAGATCCAATGGCAGCAGCGGCGTTGGGCCTTCTGCAACGAGCTTACCATCCTGATAAAGCTTCATGGTCATACTTGTGCTCTCTATCGTGGCGGCCACATGATGCCAGCCGGATGGAAGTGTTGCGGACGCAGTGATATTTGTCTCCGTTAAACCGGCTGCCATGATGGCAAACCGCAATTGTCCAGCGGTACCCATGCGGGGTGTAACGAACATATAGACCTGATCGCTGTTACCGAAGTCCCAGAGACGCTGCCAGGCTCCTCCAAGGCCGGAGAAATCGGCCCACGTCGAGACAGTGATGTCGGTCATCGCAGCAATGGCCGAACCGATTGGCAATCTAACATAGTCACCAGAGCCGTCAAACTCCATTGCCATTCCATAGCCGGTCGGCCCTGAGACATACTGTGGATTGCCGGACGCGGTAGCGTCGTAACCGTTGCCGGAACCGTCCTGAGTATTATTCTCAAAGGCATAATAAGCCACCAGATTATCGGTGCCGGGGTCAACCGGTT
>SMTZ1_10009597_pt1 | contig 11606 bp, 8 predicted proteins | sample DeeMarSWOR136_30_FD_25667 | JGI IMG/M metagenome (IMG submission 25667)
ATGAGCAACTTCACCTGCCGCGCCAGCAGGAACTCGGTGATCTGCGTGGCATAGTGGGCAATGGTCTCGACCGATTTCACGCCGTAGGGCACGCGCGCGGTGTCGCCGAAATAGAGAATGCTCTCCTGTGGCATGCGCTGCATGAGGGCGCGCATGACGGTGAGACCGCCAATGCCGGAGTCGAAGACCCCGATCGGGAAGCGCGCCGCCGGGGTCATCGGCTCGAGGCCAGAAAAATGGTTGCCAGAAGCAGCATGTGATGTGTGGGAAAGCCCGCGCATTGTAGCGTCGGACGCTAGAAGCCGGATAGAGCGCATGCCATCGTGGCGGCGATGCTAGTGCCGGTGGGGCCGGTTGCTACAATAGGCGGCCCTGCATGCCGTGGAGTCGCCTCGTCGTACCGACGCATGAATCCCGCCCTCGCCACTCGCATCCGCGAGATCCCGTATAACTACACCTCGTTCTCTGACCGTGAGATCGTCATTCGCCTGCTCGGGCAGGAGATGTGGGAGGTACTGAACGAGCTGCGCGGCAAGCGCGTGACCGGACGCTCGGCGCGCATGCTGTTCGAGGTGTTGGGCGACATCTGGGTGGTCGAGCGCAATCCATTCCTGCAGGATGACCTGCTCGAGAATCGCGGCCGGCGCGCGCTGCTCATCGAGGCGCTGCATCACCGGCTGAACCAGATCGTCGAGCGGGCACGCGGCAATCCGCTCGCGCTGCAGCTCGCCGAGGCCGCACGCCGGGCGGTGGAACGCTTCGAGGCCTGGTTCCCGCAACATGACGAACTGCGCCGGCAATTGCGGCGCCGGCTCGGGCGGGCGACCCGGCGCGACAACATCGACTTCAGCGGCATCGCGCGCGTCTCACATGCAACTGACGCCTCCGACTGGCGAGTCGAATTTCCGCTGGTGGTAGTGAGCCCGGACAGCGAGGAGGAAGTGGCCGATATCGTGGCCGGCTGCGCGGAACTCGGGCTGCCGATCATTCCACGCGGTGGCGGCACCGGCTACACCGGCTCGGCGGTGCCGCTTGATGCGCGCACCGTGGTGATCAACACCGAGAAACTCGAGGGACTCGGGCCTATCGAAACGCGTGAGCTGCCGGGCGTGGCACGGCCGGTGGCGACGGTGCGCGCCGAAGCGGGCGTGGTGACGCGGCGCGTGGCCGAGCGCGCCGAAGGGGCGGGATATGTATTTGCGGTAGACCCCACTTCGCAGGATGCCTCGTGTATCGGCGGCAATGTGTCGATGAACGCCGGTGGAAAGAAGGCCGTGCTATGGGGCACGGCGCTCGATAACCTCGTCTCCTGGCGGATGGTGACGCCGCAGGCCGAATGGCTGGAAGTCGAACGGCTCGATCACAACCTGGGCAAGATCCACGATGTCCCCCAGGCACGCTTTCGGGTAACGCGCTATCGGCGCGATGGACACACGCCGACGGGCGAGCCGGAGACCATCACCCTGACTGCAGCGGAACTGCGCAAACCCGGCCTGGGCAAGGATGTCACCAATAAATACCTCGGGGGACTGCCCGGTATCCAGAAGGAAGGCTGCGACGGCATCATCACTTCGGCCGTGTTCGTCCTGCACCGCATGCCCGCGCACCTGCGCACGGTGTGCCTGGAGTTTTTCGGCGCGGACTTGCACAAGGCCGTGCCAGCCATCGTCGAAATCAAGCACCACGTTGACGGGCTGGCGGACGTGCAGCTCGCCGGCATGGAACACCTCGACGAGCGATATGTGCGCGCGGTGCGCTACTCGACCAAGGCGGCGCGCCCGGAATTGCCCAAGATGGTGCTGCTGATCGATATCGCCTCGGACGATGAGGCGGCCGTCGGCGCCGCGGCTTCGGCTATCGTGCGGCTTGCGAATGCGCGCGAGGCCGAGGGCTTCATCGCTGCAAGCCCCGAAGCGCGCAAGCGCTTCTGGTCCGATCGCGCCCGCACCGCGGCGATCGCGGCACACACCAACGCCTTCAAGGTAAACGAGGACGTGGTGATCCCGCTCGAGCGGCTGTCCGAGTACAACGACGGCATCGAGCGCATCAACATCGAGATGTCGACGCGCAACAAGCTGCGCATGGTCGACGCGGTGCGCGCCTACCTCGCCACCGACATGCCCGAACGCCGGCAGGTGGTAGCCGGGCAAGCGCCGGATTTCGAACCAAATGCGGAGTCCGACGCGATCTTCGAGGCCAAGCGCACGGCCGCACGTGCACAGCTCGAATCGACCCGGGCCCGATGGATGGCAATCCTCGAGTCGCTTGACGCACCGGCCGGGATGCATCCGGAGCTGCTGGGCGAGGCTTCACACGCCGCGCTCACCGCCGACGAAACGCTGTTTCGTCTGCTGCAGCGCCGGGCACTGCGTATCTCGTACCGCCAGAACATTGAACGACCACTCAAGGAAATCTTCTGGGGCGAAGAATTCGCCGGGGTGCGCACGCGCCTCGACGCGATCCATGCCGGGATCCGTTCTGGCCGGATATTCGTCGCCACACACATGCACGCCGGCGATGGCAACGTACACACCAATATTCCGGTCAACTCCAACGACTACCAGATGCTGCACGAAGCCGATGGCATCGTCGACCGCGTGATGGCGCTGGCGCAGGCTCTTGGCGGCGTGATCTCCGGGGAGCACGGCATCGGTCTCACCAAGATGAAGTACCTGGATACCGCGGCAGTGCGTGCCTTCACGGACTACAAGCAGCGCGTCGACCCGCGCGGGCTATTTAATCCCGGCAAGCTCCTGCCGAACTCCGGTCTGGATGTCGCCTACACCCCGTCGCTGCGTCTGGTGGAGCGCGAGGCGCTGATCCTTGAGGCAAGCGAGCTGGGTGAACTCAATCAGATGGTTAAGAACTGCCTGCGCTGCGGCAAGTGCAAGCCCAAATGCAACACCCATGTGCCGCGCGCGAATCTGTTGTATTCACCGCGCAACAAGATTCTCGCCACCGGCCTGATCATCGAGGCATTCCTCTACGAGGAACAAACGCGGCGCGGCATCTCGGTCCGGCATTTTGACGAGATGGGCGATGTCGCCGATCACTGTACGGTCTGCCACAAATGCCTGCAGCCGTGCCCGGTAGACATCGATTTTGGCGACGTGTCGGTGCGCATGCGCGGCATCCTCAAGGCGCGCGGCAAGAAGCGCATTTCACTTGGTACTCGCGCTTCGATGGCTTTCCTGAACATGACTGACCCCGCCACGATCAAGCTCATGCGCGCGGCGCTGGTCGGGTGGGGTTATCCAATGCAGCGCCTTGGCTATCGTCTCGCGAAGACAATGTGGCTGCTGCGCGCACGCCCCCCACGCGCGACGACTGGACCAACACCGGTAGTGGCTCAGGTCATCCACCTGGTACGCAAACCGCTGCCGGCGCGGCTGCCCTCACGCACCACGCGTGCGCTGCTCGGCATCGAGGACGACAAGCTCATTCCAATCTTGCGCGACCCGGCGAAAGTCACGGAGGATACGGAGGCAGTATTCTATTTCCCCGGTTGCGGCAGTGAGCGGCTGTTCAGCCAGGTGGGGCTAGCGACGCTCGCCATGCTCTACGATCTGGGCGTGCAGACGGTGCTGCCACCGGGGTATCTGTGCTGCGGCTACCCCCAGCTCTCGGCCGGCGACACCGCGCGCGGCACCTCGATTTCGGTGAATAACCAAGTGCTATTTCACCGCGTGGCCAATACGCTCAACTACCTCGACATCAAGACGGTACTCGTGTCCTGCGGTACCTGCATCGATCAGTTATTGAAGTACCAATTTGAGAAGATTTTCCCCGGTTGCCGGCTGCTCGACATCCATGAGTACCTCATGGAAAAAGGTGTTCGGCTCGAAGGTACGAACGGAGTCAAGTACCTCTATCACGATCCCTGCCATACGCCGATGAAACACTACAAGCCGACCAAAGTGGCCGCGGAGCTGCTGGGGCAGGAGGTAGCGTTGTCGGACCGCTGTTGCGGGGAGGCCGGCACATTCGCCGTGTCGCGTCCGGACGTGGCAACCCAGGTCCGTTTCCGGAAAGCCGAGGAGTTGCACGCCGGGATCGCGCAACTCACCGGCAGCAAACGTGCTGTCGATGGAAATGTGAAGCTACTCACTTCCTGTCCGGCCTGCCAACAGGGACTCGCACGCTACGAGCCGGAGACCGGCCTCCAGACCGACTACATCGTTGTGGAGCTTGCCAATCGCCTTCTGGGCGAACGCTGGCGGGAACGCTTCGTAAGCAGCGTTAGTCTGGGAGGCATGGAGAAGGTACTGCTCTGACCCGGCGGCGCCCGACAAGCGCTTGATTTCCGGGCGCGAACGACAACGAGCGGCAGCCAGCCGCGGGCGCGAATCAGGCCGCCGAAAGACGAATCTGAATGGGTAGGTACTGCGCCGGATCGATGCCAACGGCGGCCGGTTCGAGCACGTGCTCGATTTCGCAGGTGCGACCCTCCGGCGTACGACGCTCCACCATGTTTACCAGCGGACGGTCGGTGTAGGGCGTCATGTCCGGCTTGCGCACCAGCACGACGCGCGGTTTGAGACGCTGCTTGCGGTTCATGGTAGCGACTACCGCCACCTCGCCGGTGTTGAGCTGCACGATGCTGCCGATTGGGTAAATGCCGAGGCACTGGATGAACTTCTCGACCATTTCCGGATGGAACAGTCGTCCACGCCACTCATACATCTGCTTCAGCACCGCATGCGCTGCAACCGGCATGCGGTAGGGGCGCTCACTCGTCATGGCGTCGTACTGGTCGACGATAGCGCCGATCGCACCGAGGACGCCGATGTCGTCACCACGCAGCCCTTTCAGGTACCCACTGCCGTCGTAACGCTCGTGGTGGTTGCTCACCACCTCGAGCGCAGCGCTCGGAACGTTCGGCGCTGCGGAAACAATTTCGATGCTGAAGTTGACATGCTGCTTCATCAGGCGGTTTTCTTCCGCCGTGAGTGCATCCGGCTTGTTGAGCAACTCGGACGGCAGCTTGCTCTTGCCCACGTCCTGCAGCAGTGCACCCAGACCGAGCACCAGCAGCTGCTCGCGCGGCATGCCAAGCTGACGCCCAAAGACGAGCGCCAGCACAGCCGCACGCAGACTGTGCATGGCCGTGTAGTCGTCCTTGTTTTTCAACTGCGCGAAGCAGGTCAGCGCGTCAGGATTGCGCAGGATGCTTTCCACCATGCCACCAACCAGTCGCTTCACACCTGGCACGTTCAGACTGCGACCGAACCGGGCATCGGCCATCGCCTCGTTGAGCAGTACGCGCGCCTCGTCGTAGATTTCTGCCGCGCCCTGAACTTCTTCCTCGAGAGTGGTAATGTCCTCGTAGAGCGAGCGCGCGGTCGGATGGTTGTTCAGCTTGAACATCTCCTGTTCAATGCGCAACGCCTGCTGCCTCGGCGACATGATTTCGGAAGAAAAGTAGCCGGGCACAGCGGACTTGCGAGGCAACGCACCAGAACGCTCGGGGTCGCGCAGCAGCACCTGCACGGTGCGGCAGTAGCGTCGCAGCGCATCAATTTCTTCCTGTGTGCGAATCTCAAAGCCCTGAAACAGGAACGGCGTCTCGCGCCACGGGCGATCGAGATCGGCGACATACATCCCGATCTGCAGTTCTGCGACGTCTACTTGAACCTTTTGCATGGCACCTAGCAGATATCTCCCACCCGCGAATCAGCCACCCTACTCGGTTCCATGACCGTGCGGGATGCCCTTAACTAACTGATTTAGTGCAAGATGTATTCCTATTGGCGCAGCCAACTTAATGGCGTTCACTACAGACTAACGGTATATATAGGCCGACCGACGGTCTCTTTCAACCCACATCCGAGAGTCGACCACCTTTCTGGATGCCGAAATCCGTCACGGCCTGCCCCTCGCCGGGGGCATGAACCCCCTGTCCAATCTCCCGCCCATAACGCGGACCCAACCGCCGGACCAGACTCTAATTGTCTACATTCGGTGATGCAGGAAGCGTGCCCAGCCTCCAACCGGCCACGGGCTGGCCGACGCGCCGTCATGGGCAACCCGATATCAACCCTTGGAATTCCGCCGTCGTGCCATGCTTGCTAGGATCGAAACTTGCCCGGGGCCACCCATGAAGCAGTTCCCGCACAGCACTGCATCGCAGCCGTGAAGATCGCCATCTTCTCTGACGTACACAGCAATCTCGAAGCTTTGCAGCGCTGCTGCGACCATGCGGCGGAACAGGGCGCGGAGCGCTACGTCTGTCTCGGCGATATCATCGGCTACGGCGCCGACCCCGGCCCAACGCTCGAGCGCCTGATGGCCTTGCCGGGACTGATCGCGATCCGCGGCAACCACGACGAAACACTGTTTCGCGATCCAGGCGACGGTGCGCCGCCTGCCGTGCGCCACGTGCTGTCCTGGACGCGCGAACAACTCAGTGCCGCGCAGCTCGATTTCCTTTCCGCCCTGCCCTACTCCGTGCAGCGCGACGACGTGACTTATGTACATGCCAGCGCCGACAATCCACAGAATTGGGAATATGTTCGCATTGCCGAGCAGGCTGAGCGCTGTATCCATGCTGCACGCACCTCACTCACCTTCATCGGCCACACGCACGAGCCCTACGTCTTCTATGAGACCGCGGGCGGCCAGATACGCGAACTCAGGCCTGCCAGCGGTCGACCCATTCCGCTCTCACCACGCAGTCGCTACCTCGTCAATGTCGGCTCGCTCGGCCAGCCGCGCGATGGCAACGCTTCGACCTGCTACGTCCTGCACAACGAGGATCACGCAGAGCTGACCTTCTTCCGTCTGAGTTACGACTTTCAACGCACCGCAGGCAAGATCCGCGCCGCAGGACTGGCACCCCACTACGCCGACCGACTTGCTGTTGGCCGCTGACCGATGAGCGCCACGCACCGCCAAACGCTGCATGAGGTGCGGACCGGCGAGACCATCGACGGCTTTGTTGTCGGCAAACTGCTGCATGAAGGCGGCATGGCACGTCTCTACAAGGCTACCCGGCGGGGAATCCATACGCCGATGCTGATGAAAGTTCCAAAGACCGGCGCTGGCGCTCCCGCCGCCGCACTACCGGCGCTCGAGAACGAACTTCGCGTATTGCAGCGATTGCATGGCCCCCACGTGCCAAAGCTCTTCGGCCACGGTGATCTGCGCGCGACACCCTATATCGTCATGGAGTACATCGAGGGCGATCGCCTTGCGCAGGCAGTGGCGCGCGCGCCACTGCCCATCGCCGAACTGGCCAACCTTGGCGCCGCACTTTGCAAAGCGGTGCACGTGATGCATCACCAGAACGTAATCCATCTCGACCTCAATCCACGCAATGTGCGAACACGCGCTGACGGTACGATGGTGCTGATCGACTTCGGGATTGCGCACCATGCTTCGCTACCCGATTTGATCGACGCCGCTTTTGGCGAAGCAGCTGGTACCGCAGCGTATGTGGCACCCGAGCAAGTGCGCGAGTTGCGCAGTGAATCCCGCAGCGACATCTATGCAATCGGCGTGATTCTTTACCTGCTCGCCACCGGTCGATTCCCGTTTGGACGCGCCAACCTGCTGTCCGTCAAACGCCGGCTATTTGAACCGCCCTTGCCGCCGCGGCTGCACCGCCCGGATCTGCCGCCTTGGCTGCAGGAAGTAATCTTGCGCTGTCTCGAGATTCGGCCTGAGCATCGCTTCACCACTGCCAAGCAAATCGTACATGCCCTCACGCATCCGGATTCGGTTCATCTCACTGCGCGAGCCCACCGCGTTCGACCCGTCGATTGGTTGACACGGCTACGGTTGTGGTGGCGCTCACTCTACGAAGTATTCGATGAGGCCGAGCCGGTACGCCCGTTCGAGCGCCTCTCACACGCGCCGCACGTGCTGCTCGCGCTCGACTTGCCGCATACATCCGAGCCTCTCAAGCAGGCGCTGCGCGTCACGGTGCGCAAGTTCGCCCGCAACGAGCCGCACTCCTATTTCACCTGCCTAAGTGTGATGCGCCCCGCTGACCGGTTATCGCTGCGCCCGGATGAACCCAGCGCATCGGCGGCGGAGCGCATCGCCGAAATGCGCACTTGGGCCCAGCCCCTGCACCTGCCACCTGGCCGAATCTCGTTTCATGTCGCCGAAGGGAGCGCCGCTGATGTAATCTCCGATTACGCACATCATCATGTCCTGGACTACATCATCGTCGGCGCCCAAGGCCGCTCACCCATGGGCCGCATACTGGGCAGCGTGTCGGCGCGCGTGGTGGCGGAGGCGCCTTGCTCCGTGACAGTGGTGCGCCCGCGCGAATTGCCGAAGGCACGAGAGGAACACCCACCGGTAACCAAGGGGGATTGATCGACGATCGCTGGAACGAGGCGGCGTCAGGCTTCGGCTGGCGCGCCAGTGCCAACATCCTGGTACTCGGCGAGTTCCCGCACCAGCACCGTGGCATAACATCCCGCCGGCAACCCGAAGCGCAGTGAAAGGGTTGCATCGTCGAGCCACGTGACCTCCAGCTCGCGCGGGACGAGACGCAGCGCCCGGCGCTCCTGCGCCAGACCCGCGGCCGCGAGGCCAGTGGCGAGCGTCGCATACCGGGCGGCAACCTGGTCTTCGAGCGCACGCACGGCGCCGCGCGAGGCTGGTTCTCCCTTGCCCCAGAGCGGTCCACTCGGATGAATGTCGTGACGCGCAAGACGCCCGATCAGTTCGGCATCGATCTGCCCGGCCACAAAGAAACTGCGACTCCCATCGAGCACCACGGTCTCGCCGTCCAGCAAGCGGTTCCAGCTTGCGTCCTGCACCCGGCGAGCGAGCACCTCGTTGAAAATAAGCGAGCGCGCCGAAGACAAATAGAGCCCGCGCTTATGGCGACTGGCTACCGGCACGTTACCGCTGAACATGGCCGCGGCCCGCTCGATGTTCTCGCCGCCCCGGCCAAAGCGCTGCTCACCAAAATAGTTCGGGACACCCTCTTGCCTGACCGCCTCGACGCGCTGCGCAAGCGCATCCGGGTCCCCCTCGACTTCGCGCAACACCAGCACGAAGCGGTTGCCGGAAAGCGCGCCGGTTTTCAGCTTGCGTGCGTGTCGGGTCACTTCCAACACCTCGATGCCAGGGGGCAACGTCCGCCAGTCCGGCGCCGGCCGTTGCCCGAGCAGCAAGCTGAACCACTGGATGGTCTCGGCATGGCGGTCCTTCATGCCGGCGTAGCCGACATCGCGCCGTGCCACACCGGCGGCGCGCCCCAAGGCGACCGCCACCTGTTCGCTGTTCAGGCCACGCTTGCGGATACGGAGCCACAAGTGCTCGCCAGCCCCGGTAAGCGTGAACGGCAGCTCTTCCTCCACAAGAAAATCCTCCGGGCGCACACGCAGCCGCGCTGCCAGCAGCGGCGGGAGCGCGGTGCGCGGCCATTGCCAGGGAAGGACTCCCGTCATTGCATCGCCGTTGGATCGTTCGAGTCTGGGCGGAGCCGGGGCGCAACGGCCCGCGCTTCAGGCCGCCAGTCCGGCAAACTTCCAGGTGAGTATCTCGCCGGCGCGCATTGGCACCAGCCGCTCGTCCCCAAACGCGAGCTCGCCGGGAACCCGCCAGGTTTCCTTCATCAACGTGACGGTGCCAAGGTTGCGCGGCAGGCGATAGAAATCCGGTCCGAAATGGGAGGCAAACGCTTCAAGCGCCGCTCTGTTCGAAGGCCTCGGCATAGAGTTCCAGCGCCGCATGCGCGGTATAGATACCCGCGCAGCCACATGCCGCCTCCTTCAGGCGCTTCGCGTGCGGCGCGCTATCGGTGCCGAGAAAGAACTTCGGATTACCGCTGGTGGCGGCCCGGACCAACGCCGCGCGGTGTGTCTCGCGTTTCAAGACCGGCAAGCAGTAAGCATGTGGCCGGATACCGCCCGCAAACATGGCGTTGCGGTTGAGCAGCAAATGATGCGCGGTGATGGTCGCCGCCACGTTCGGTCCGCTCTGCTCGACAAATGCCACCCCCTCCCGGGTGGTGACGTGCTCCAGCACCATGCGCAGCTTTGGGAACTCGCGCGCGAGCGCTATCAGATGCCATTCAAGAAAAACCGCTTCGCGATCATACACATCGATGTCGGGATCGGTGACCTCACCGTGAAGCAGCAGTGGCAATTCGTGCTTTTCCATCTCGGCGAGCACCGGGTAGACGCGCCGCAGGTCCGTCACACCATTTTCCGAATTGGTCGTGGCTCCTGCCGGGTAGTATTTCACCGCTTGCACAAAGCCGCTCGCCTTGGCGCGCGCAATTTCCGCTGGCGGCGTGAGGTCGGTGAGATAAAGAGTCATTAGCGGCTCAAAGCGCGCGCCGCCAGGCAACGCCGCAAGAATCCGCTCGCGATAAGCGCGCGCCTGCTCCACCGTAGTGACCGGCGGCTTGAGGTTGGGCATCACGATAGCGCGGGCAAACTGGCGAGCAGTATCCCCAAGTAGCGCGCGCAGCGATTCGCCGTCGCGCAGGTGCAGGTGCCAGTCGTCTGGCTGTATAAGCGTGAGCCGGGAGTTCATATCGGGGTCGCGCTGCGATTCTATGCGAGCACCGCGGCCCGAGGCTACCGCTCGGCCGCGGGCGATGCCGCGAGTTCGCGTTTGACGCGCAGCGCCAATTCGAGGGCGTCTTCCAGGCGTGAGCTGAGCACGGTGTAGTGGCCCATCTTGCGGCCGGGACGGGCGGCACGCTTGCCATAGAGGTGCAGTTTTGCGTTGGGGTGCACAAGCAGCTGCTGCCAGGCCGGATGGGTGGCGCCCCACAGGTCGCCGAGCAGATTGACCATCACCACCGGCGAAAGCAGGCGGGTGTCGGTAACGCGCACAGCGTGCGGACCTGCTGCTCGAACTGGCTGGTGACGCAGGCATCGAGCGTGAAGTGGCCGCTGTTGTGCGGGCGCGGCGCAATCTCATTGACGACCAGCCGATCGTCCGCCAGGACGAAATACTCGACCGCCATGACGCCGGCATATTCGAGCTTTTCAGCAATGCGCTGCGCCATGGCCACCGCCTCGATCTTGACGGCCTCTGGCACGCGTGCCGGCACGATGCTGACATCGAGGATACCGTTGCGGTGCTGATTCTCCGCCGCGGGATAGGGCGCTACCTTGCCGTCGACACCGCGCGCAATCACGACCGACACTTCCGTCTTCAGGTCGAGCAGCGCCTCCATCACGCAGGCTTCGCGATTCATTGATTCCCACGCGGCGAGCAATTCACTGCGTGCATCGACGCGGACCTGGCCCTTGCCGTCGTAGCCAAAGCGACTCACCTTGAGAATGGCCGGGAAGCCGATGCTCGCGGCCACCTCGAGATCAGCCTCGGCACGCACGACGGCAAACGGCGCAGTCGGGAAACCGTGCTCGCGCAGGAACGCCTTCTCGTGAATACGGTCCTGGGTAATGGCGACCGCGCGGGGACCCGGCCGCACGATGCACCTGCTCGCGAGCGCCTCGAGCGTCGCGGCCGGGACGTTCTCGAACTCGGTGCTGACCGCGGCACAGGTCTTGGCGAGATAGTCGAGCGCGGCCGGATCCTGGTAGTCCGCGCAGACATGATCGGTGGCGCGCTTGCCGGCGGGACTGTCCGGATCCGGATCGAGCACGACTACATCGTAGCCCATG
>SMTZ1_10016578_pt1 | contig 11603 bp, 12 predicted proteins | sample DeeMarSWOR136_30_FD_25667 | JGI IMG/M metagenome (IMG submission 25667)
CTGCTTTCGTTCTCTTCAAGAGTAAGACGTTTCCACATAGCATCACAGAGGACGTGATCTCTTACTTGAGATCTAAATACAAGGTTCGAGAGCTCATACCTACGACTCTGGAAGATGGCTTTGCAGGCTTTAACATTATGATCATGCTGTGGGGATTGGGTATAGATTCGATTAATCCTAAACTTGGACCAAAACAGAGTTTAAGAGAAAGGCTCTTCTCGTCCTCACACGACCTGCTGCCAGCTCGGACGAAAATATAAACAGAAATTCACATGATATTTTTTGTGTTAAATTTCGTAGTAAACAAGAGAATTGTAACGTCATATAAGCGCAGAAATAAGTTTTTTTAAAAAATAATCAGAAAAAAGTGGTTTTAACAGATATTTCATCGATATAGAGCTCTTCTTCATGGAATAGCTGTTCCAAATTGTTCCGGCGGGTTCCTCTTATTATAGCTGAGCCCCCAATAGTGCAGGTGGGATGGCATGCGATGGAGGAGGATCATCGGGCTTACGGTTCTGGCACTTGTACTCATCCCGAGCTTCGGAATAGCCTTGGCTGAGCCGGTGCTCACGGTCTCACTGGATGAGGGTAGCTATGAGCCCGGCGATTGGGTGGAGATAGAGGGGTACACCAACGTAACGGACACAGTATACCTTGAAGTCACCAACTCTACGGGCGACGTCATCTTTGAGGACGATACTGAGCCGGTCGACGAGGAGTTCTCGTTCAAGTTCCAGCTAGATATACCCGGAACCTACTATGCGAACGTCACTGTTGACGATCTGACCGAGATACTCACGATCGAGGTCGTGGAGGAGTCCGAGGAGGATGAAGGCGATGGCGCGACCTGTGAGGAGATGACGGAGGAGGAGCTGTACGCAGCCATCGACAGAGCCCTGCGGTTCATAGACAGAGTCAACGCAACCGCGAATTCCATCGAAGACGAGTACAACATGACCGACTTCTACGAGCTCGTGGACGAGTTGCATTCCAGTCTAACAGAGCTTTATGACAGCATTGGCACGATTCCGATCGAGGAGGCTAGGGCACGGTTCTGCGAGCTCAGGAAGGATGTCAGCAGTCTGAACGGATTGCTGAACAGCGTGACGAAGAACGTCAAGGTGAAGAAGGCAGAGAGGTTCATGAATCAGATGGAGAAGCTGATCAACAGCACAGTGGAGAAGATCGAGAGGTTCAACGAGACGGAGGACGGCACGAAGTGGAGGGCGGCCCTAGAGGCCCACAAGAGGAAGTTGGAGCGTCTGAGGTTGACATTGAATATCACGAACGCGGACGAACTCATAACCGAAGCCGGAGGTGTCATCGAGGAGTTGAACGGAGACCTTGATGAGTTTGACAGCGGTGACTTCTGTCTAAAGGAGATGTTCAAGGTTCAGGCGAAGATCCAGGTTCTCAACGCCACAGTCGAGAGGATGAAGGCGAAGGGGAAGAGTAATGACATGGGTAGACTGCAGGAGAAGCTCAGGAACGCAGAGGCGCTGATGGGCACACTCGATGGGATCGAGTGGGAGAAGAACTGGGGGAAGATGAAGAGCGAAGTAGATGAGGAGCTCAGTGGAGTCGGTAAGGCGATCCGGGAGCTCAACAAGCGAGAAAAGCCAGACAAGTCGAACAAGGGCGGGAATGGTAAGGGCAATGGGCATTAGGGAGGCCGATGATATTGACTGAAGACGTTGTCCTGAAGGACGAGCAGATGGCTCGCATCTACAGGTATGAGCTATTGAACAATGTGGGTTACATTGTGGCGACTTTGGTCATTTCGATAAGTCTCTTCAGCTTCGACTTCTTCAGGGAGTTCATTGGCCCGGGCCGGCTTCTGGGGCCTGTGTTGATGGGAGCAATGGCCTGTCTGCTGACTTACTTCATGTCGCGTTTCTTAGTTATGTCACGATATCTCAATGCTACCTTCGTTCCCATTCGAGCGCAAGAAGTCAGTTCATAAAGGCCCTTATAATCCCCCATTTTTAAATTGAATATTCATCAATGTAATTACCAGATTAGAAAATAACATACTTGCGCAATGTGAATTAGACAGTGATTGTAAAATTGGCGAGAGGCATGAGAGAAAGGAGTTTAGTCCCCTTCAACCAAGGTCTCTGCGATACTCTGGGCCCTCTCGCCACTGAAAATTATCTTCATCCACATTGAAAAGGAAACTGGATTAAAGATATAATATTAGAGCTAAATGGATCAGCTGTAACTATCCCTTATTACGAACAATATCCACAATCATGTAAACTATGTGATTATACTCACTCTTTATTCCTCTTAACAATTATTTCCTATATTATATTCCTTATACATTGATGTTTTCTTCGTAACAACTTATATCACACTTACTTTGTAATTCTTAGAATCTCGACTTGATGCGAGAGGTAAAAAAATGCGGATACGGATATTGGTGCATGAAAAGAGGGGCTGTGTGCGGAGAAAACACGGTGCGCATGTTCTGGACAAGTTAAGTTAGCTGTTTGTTGATTGATTTCACAATGAAGGAACCAAGTTATGATTTATTTCCTAATATAGTATTAGTTAAATCGAACTTTATCTCCTGATACATAGGTTCGTTAAAACTTTTCAATACTTCAATAATATCTAGACTCTTCTTTAGAGCTAGGTCTTGAGTTATCTGACCTGAGTCATACTGAAATATTATATCAAAGATATCTACTATGATATCTTCAATATCAAGGATTTTATAGGACTCAACCATCATACGAGTTTATCTTAATATCTTTCCTTTTCAAGCTTTGGGAAGTATAGTTATGAACTCCTAATCAAGTGTCCTTTTATTGTTTTTATGAATTCACGCGCGTGTTTGTAAAATGTTAATTGTAGCGCTCACGACATGCCCTGTTATGTGGGGTAGTACTTATTTGAAAATCATATTTGTTTAAAGTAACCTCATAAAACGATGTATTAAGAAGATTAAGCCAGGTTTTTCCAATGATGTTGAGAAGGAGAGGGGCTTCAAATATTTTAGGTGTCCTTATATTCATTGGAATCCTTTTCACGGCCGTTATTCCCTTGCAACTGGTGATGAATCAGGCAGACATGTACTACGACCGCAAGTTGAAAGAGGCTGAGGTTTTTGATGAAGAACGCGTTGCAGAAGACCTACGTGTAGTTGTATATCCAAACTCGTTGAACTCAAGTCAACTGATTATACAAATTCAGAACCAGGGAAACGTACCAGTTAAAATTGTGAGGGCATGGTTCAATGATGTCTACATTAGCGATGATACAATGATACTGTCGATGGATAAGGCGGATATAGGGCCGTTCGCAATTTCACCGGAGAACGGGACTTACTATCATATTTTTGTGACAACGGAACGAGGTAACACGTTCCGTTCGATAACTGGCAGCATATTCTATGCAGACGATACTTGGTACACTCCGTCGCTTTCAATTACTGTTTATATTCTCAACGATCAGGGTCAATACAAGATCTGGGTAAAAAATGGTACGCAGCAACAAGTGGGATACTGGGAGTCTGGGGGTGTGATTCACAATGACATTCTTCAGACTTTTGAAGTGGAGGAGTCTGGATTTTACACCGTTGTCATGCAGAAAAAATATTCGGGGGATTACAGGGAATTGTTGGCTTCTCCAGTGACGGTTGAGATTACTTGGCCAGATGGGCCACCGCTTGTTTATGTTTATGGTGATGGGGATAAACTCAAATAATTTCGAGCGTGCGCTTTGACTTTAAAGACCTCGGACGCACGAAATTGTATGAGTTCGCGCGCACACGTGACGCTATATTAACAATGACGTAGATCTTCCCGATCTTTTTTTTTGGTAACCCACTCAGATGATGAGATTAGTTACCTTTAGAAAATGTTAAGTAAATGAATTTCTATAGCGTCAAGTGCCTTTCTAGGAGTGAAGAATATGCCTGAAATCAAGTTTTTCGTTACATATGGAACCTGGCGTCCAGAACTTCAAGGACTGGAGGGCATACAGAAAGCCATGAAAGAATGGTCGAAGACCGCAGAGGAAAATGGTCTCAAAGTACAGTTCTGGGGCGCTCCCTTTGGTGTCTCCGAGAACGCCATCTGCGTCATGAAGGGAACCGTCGAAAACTACACTAAACTGGCGGCTTTAAACGCTTCCTATGCTGCTTCAAGAACAAACATGGTATTAATTTGGTAAACCACAACTACTCACTTTTTTCTTGAAACCACTAAGATTCTGATATCTTCACTGTCAAGTAAATGATAAATATACCGACTATTATACTCTCACACGGTTCTGCTGACGTGGAGTCTTCTCAGTAGAACCTTCTCCAGTGTCAGCAGAGCCATAAGCTCCGAGTTGGGGAGCTATAGAAATACCAAGACGGAAATGGAGAGCGATTGATTGTGTTAATATTATGGCATTTTGACTGGAACGGAACCGCTGAAAGACTCAGAGAATATGACGAAGTTCACAAAAAGATGGCTGAAAAGACGGAGGGTGTCGAGTTGTATCAGTGGACCTACATCGTGAAGTCAAAGGATCGTAAAACATGGCAGGAGATGGGTAAGAACTTTGAATGGGATTCAGAGTCCATGGGTAAACTGGCTATTGAGGAAACCTGTGGCGAATACGAATTGTATGGCGGGCCACGAGAATAGATAAAAATCAAAACAACATCGTCAAATCAATCCCATCTTTTTTCTTTGAAACCACTCAGATTCTGATTAGCTCACTTCGCGCGCGTTCCGTTTTTATTAGAATTAATATTGTGCGCGCGTGTTCTGGAGGGTGTCCTCGGGTCGTCCTTCGTTCTAGAATGCAATGATCTGAGGTGTCACGTGTATTCTCGATTGTCGCGCGCGCGAGCACCACAACAATGGTGTCGAAGGATTTCTCAACGAGCATCGCGCGCGCTGTAGAGGGATATCCCTGACCTTCGTGTACGGGATAGGTGAGGCACACGCATTTCAAAAAGGTGTAGAACTATCGATATAGCATTCTACCGAGTGCTCTTTGAAGATCCTCTGTATCTCCGTCAGCTTCTCGCTTGATACGTTGACCAGGCTGTCATAGGAGCACTTTACTCCCAGTACATCATACTTGGATAGCCCGAGATAGTGGATGGGCAAGATGTTCACCTCTTTTACACCCGTCTCTGCTATGAACTCGGCGGTAGCCCTGATGTTTTTTACATCATCATTGAATCTAGGAATTACAGGCACTCGGAAAATCATCCTGTACCTTCTGCGTGTAGATGCGAGACGTATCGCGTTCTCAAGTATCAGGCTGTTGGGTTGCCCAGTACCCTCATCATGCCTATCTGAGTCCATATGTTTCAGATCGAAGAAGATCCAATCAAGATAGGGTAACGCTCCTTTAAATGCCTCCCAAGGGATATGGCCACAGGTCTCGATGCTGGTGTGGATGTATCCTTCGTGACACCGCCTTAGCAATTCAGTGGCGAACTCACGCTGGAGCAATGGCTCTCCACCCGTCAGGGTTATCCCTCCACTTGAGCCCCAGAACCGCCTGTCTCTCTGGATTCTCCTCATCATCTCGTCGACGCTTATGTGCCGTCCCGATATCCTTAGGGCGTCATGGTTACATCCCTTCACGCAGTCCAGAGTCTTGCACCAACCGCATTTCCTCCTGTCGATCTCGATGCCCTCGACGTGCGATGATTTTACTATTGCCCCACGTGGACACGCGTCTACACAGCTGAAGTCAGTTGCTTTACAATGGGATCTGTAGTAAAGGACCTGGCTGTTTGGATTGATTCCCTCCGGGTTCGCACACCATCCACAGTTGAGAGTGCAGCCTTTAAGGAATATCAGCGTCCGACAGCCGGGGCCGTCGTGGACGCTAAACCCCTGGATGTCGAAGATGAGACCCTTCTGCTCGGACATCTGATCCTCATTCCGGAGCTGTTAGGGGTCCTTCTGTTCAAACCAGTCGCAGGTCTTCGCATACATCTCTGGGTATGCTACTGTCTTGTTCATGCACAGGCCTAGTGTTTCCTCAGTAGGGGTGAATTTTTTACACTGCTTACACTTCATGGCTGGATGGAATTTCACGCATGCATCGTCGTCAGCCATGACCATCGTTTTCCCTTGACTGCAGAATCCCTTGAAGACGTCGATGGTGAGGTAGTTTTCGCAGTCTACGTGGCTCTTTGGCTCAGACATCTAGGCTACCTCTCCATACTCTGTGCGGGCGATAACCTCATCCTGTATGGGTTTACTTAGCTCAACCCAGTACTGAGTGAAGCCTGCGACCCGTATCAGCAGGTCTCTGTAGTTCTCTGGGTGCTCCTGGGCGGATCTCAGCATCTTCGAGTCAACGACGTTGAACTGGATGTGGAAGCCTCCCTGCCTTAGGTAGGCCCTAATGAGCTCAAGGAACTTACGGGCTCCCTCCCTGCCTCTCACTGCTGACGGATGCACCTTCATGTTCAGCTGGCTGTTCTGTGCGTTAGAATGGTCCCAGCACGTGGCGGAGGCGAAGAGAGCGTAGGGTCCGTTCCTGTCAGTGCCCGGATAGGCAGACATTGACCCATCAGCGTAAGTTGTGCCGCCCAGGCGCCCATCGGGAGTGGCTATCGTCGCAGCGCCTTGTGGCCCATGGGTGGACACCGAAATCTGAGTAGAGTACATGGGTTTATCGTACATCGAGGGGTAATCATGGCTCATCGCGCAGAGCCACTCTTCCCACTCCTGTAATATTGTGTCAACGTAGGGGTTGTCATTGCCATATTTTGGAGCGTCCAGACACTGTCTGTGGATTTTCGCCCACCTCGGATCAGTCAACTCTTCCTCGCGTTTCTCCTGCTCAATCAGTGAATATGAGCCCACCTCGTCAGCAAGCCTGTAACCGAAATTTGCCTTCAGTGCCGACCTGAGTTCGTCGAGGGTGTGGTTCTCCTCATCGTAGACGTTCTTCTTGAGGGACGCCAGGGAGTTCACGAGGTTTATGCCTCCACAGACCTCGATGTTGAAAGTTGTGTTGAATCGGCATCCCCCTTGGCCGAGATCCTTGCCGTTGGTCAGGCAGTCTGGTTTCAGAAGCGAGTTTATCAAGGAGGGACATATCTTCCGCCAGGCATCCATCTGGATGTTGTTACAGAGGGCGACGACACGAACGATCTCGCTGAAGTACTCCTTGTAAACCTCCCAGAGCTCCTCGTAGCTATCCAAGTTGCGTCCATGGGCTGGTAGCACTCTCTCTCCTGTTCTCTGGTCTACTCCGTCGAAGAGCACGAGCTCCAGTATCTTCGGCGTGGCCAGGAAGTGGACTCCGACTGATGTTGCAGGTCCGGAACCTCCGGGTATCCAGTGGGTCTCACCGTCCAACTTCAGGGGACTCCAGGAGCAAGGTGAAGTCTCTAGGCAGCCACCGATAGCCCAAGACCGGGCCTCCTCCAGCGTCATGCCCTCGTCCTGATAGTTCTTCTGGATGAAGCTCATCCCGGTCTGGTTTCCAATCCACGCCGGGTAGCCGGTTCCTGTCTTTGTGCACTCCACGCCCTTCATTAGGAGTTCCTCTGATGTCCTCTCGTCGTAGAGAATGGTGAGGGTGGGCTGCGGTGACATGCATGTCATCCCTGACTCTAGGATGAGGAGCTCTAGCTCGTTGGAGGCATCTGAGCCGTCCTTAGCCAGCCCTCCGAGGCAGACGTTGTTAAATGTGTTTCCCGATAACACTCCACCCACCACGCCCATGGAGGCAAAGCAGTCCAGCTCTGTGTATTTCATACGCATGCATTCGAGGAGCTCCATCGTCCGCTCGCGCGTCAGGGTGCCGCGTTTCATATCTCGTCTCCACCATGGGTACAGGACCTGGCCCAGGCGTCCTGGGGAGAGGCCTGATATGCAGTCCTCGTTCAGGACGGCCACGTGGAACGTCCAGTGCAACTGTAGTGCATCGTGGAAGTCTCTCGGTGGCTTCTCCGACAGCCATTCCAGGCGATCCCCGATTTCCTGGTATTCTCGCTTCTGCCCTGGGTTCTGTTCTATGGCTGCGAGCCGCCTCGCCTCCTTGGCATAGTTTAGCATCCATCTCTGTATACCCTCTAGGGCAATGATGGTGGCCCTGTAGAAGTACAGACGGTCCATGTCCGGTAGGCCCGCTGTCTCTGCGATCTTCTCGTTGCACATCTCGATGATGCCACCGATGCCATATTGAAGCGGGTAATAGTAGTTCATCACTTCCCTTCCCTGCGGTATGGTGTATCCGGAGTCGAACATGCATATGACCGAGCGCATAGCCTGCTCCTTGATGTCGTAGCCAGGAACCATCATTTCATACTTGTGACCGATGTCCTCCACCGACTTGTCCTTCCACATGTGGGCGAGTTTGATGAGTATGGAGAGCTCGTCCTTGCGCATGCCGAATTTTCCCGCCACGGAGAGTATGTTTCCTCCGCTCTCTGTGACGTTTCCCCCGCCCTTCCCCCACTTTGTGACCTGGTCGGCGCTTACCATTCCCGCTTTCAGGGCATCCTGATACATCTCGTCCTCGACGCTCATGAAGAAGGACTCGGAAAGCCAGGGCATCGGATAGGAACCTCTGAGGTAGTGTGTCTTGCCCATGACGAGTAGCTCCCCCGGGAAAATGATCGGAGTCAGATGGGAGAAGGCGCTCTTCAGGGCCTCAGCTCTTCGTACAATCTGTACCTCTCCCTCTAACTCGAACCATCTTCGACTGTACCAGTAGGGGAACTCCATGCTAATCGAGGACTTTGTCTCGAAGTAGAGGTCGCGGATGGCCTTGACTCGGGGGCAGGGCTCTTTCTCTATCTCCCTATACCCTGCCTCGCTAGTCGGTGAAATGCCGTATTTAAATGAAAGGCCGAGTTCGTTCCCAGTTTTTTTAGATGTTTCATCAAATGCAGTAGAACCCTCATTCAAGAATTAACGCCTCTTAATGTCTCGCGCATACGAAGAGCGAGCACTTTAACTACCAAACTTTGATTGTGCGCGCACATAGTTTATCTTCATCCTTTTCAATAGAACCTTGAACTTCAATGGAACCTACGAGTCTATAACGTTTAGGATTGTCCGATAGAAGAAAACAGCATTTTCGACTCAGAGGTTACGTATGATTCTCGATTTCTCCTTATCAATGTAGACGAGACCAGCGTCCCTATCGAGCGTGAAATGTATACGAAATAGACCCTCGGTCCTCATGCCAGAGACGACCTTGACGTCCTTCCCGAAACGGTGCTTCAATCCCAGCACGCCAAGGGCACAGCACAGAGCGACGACGGCTTCGACCTCAGAGCAGCGGTTAACCAGCTCGGGATCGGTATATTGGGGTCCCCCCCATTGTAGCTCCGGGTCAACCGTGGTGATGCAAACGGCAGGCCAGACCTCGACAACTACGCTTGCTCCCCTGTCCTCGAGGAGGCCCTTAACCCTGTTTATCTCCTTCATCAGCGCTACGGGTAGTTTCGAGGAGCTTCCTGTCTTTTCGTTGGTCACTAGCTTCTGGACGGGCTCATCCTTCTCGTATGCTAGGCAATAGTTGGCGCAGGCTGGACAGCCCACTATGGCCAGCGATTTGAAGCCTTCGGTCTCTCCGAGGATGCTGGAATCAGGGCGCATAACAATGTAAGAAGGCAATATACATTCAACCTAGCGCAATCCACGCTTAAACTTCAATGGAACCTATGGGTCTATAACGCTTTGGACTGCCATTAACCAATCCGAGTAGAACATGTGTACAATTATTATATGCTATAAATCGTAGTAAGTACTGCCTGAAGAGGTTTAATGAAAATGCCTGAAATGAAGTACTACATAGTATATGGAAACTGGAGGCCGGAGTACACGGGACCGGAGGACTTTAAGAAGGCCATGGAGAAGTACACGAAGCTGGTCGAAGAGGCTGGGTGCAAGGTCAAGTTCTGGGGTGCAGCGCTGGGCGTTCCGGAGAACTCGCTGTGCGTCATCAAGGGTAGCCCTGAAGACTGGATGAAGGTACCATTCGGTGACGCCCCCTTCACCAACACAAGGACACATGTCGTAATAACGTGGTAAAACGACATAAACCCCTTTTTTACTGCTCCAATTCTTGATTCAGGTGGCCCACTCGAAGGAATAGTATCCCAGTGCAGTGTCCAACAGAGCTCTTTGAGGTCCCCCTAACCAGAGCTGGAGAATCTTCACATCTCTAAGATACTTCTCGAGATTATACTCGAAGGAGTACCCATAAGAGCCCATCAACTCCATGGCCTTGTTAGCCACCCAAAGGGCTACATCACAGGCATAGGCCTTCGCTGCTGAACATTTCGAAAGAAGGAAAGGCTCCCCATGCCTGCCATATAACCCTGCATTTCTCATCATCTGCGTGACCTGAATTCTGTACGCTCGAGCAGACTCGATTTTCTGAGCCATCTCACCCAAGATAGCCGCATGGAGCGACCTCGATCTCACTGGCTTCCCAGCGATCTCCCTCTCCCTGGTCCAATCCAAGGCCATCTCGAAACAGGCCTGAGCGGCGCCAAGGGCGTACTCGCAGGAGGCCAATCTACCAGTAGCCACGACGTCATGTAATATCCTGGCGTCCTCTCCGGGGCCGGCCACACGGTACTCTTTGGGAACCCGGACGTCCTCAAAGAAGATCTCAGCGTTGATGTCGGTCCAGCACATGCCCATCTTCTGAATGGGCTCACTGAAGGAGAGGCCCTCAACGTTGGGGGGAACATAGATAATTGCGACTCCTTCATCGCCCTTCCGAGGGTCCGTCGTACAAACCGTGCAGTAAGTGATGTCGGATTCTCCAGCGCCACTGGGCCATATCTTGGTGCCGTTGATGACCCACTCGTCACCCTCCAGCCTGGCGGTGGTCTCTATGGTGGAGCCATGTTGGGCGGGGTCCTCGACGTTGGCTCCTCCAGATGGCTCCGTGATTGCCATGCAGGACGTATGAGGCTCATCATTGCACATCTTTGGGATGAACTCTTCCAGCAGATCCGTCCTCCCAGCATAGGTTGCGGGCCTCATTGTCCAGGCAAGTATGCCTATGTGTGTGGCTATGCCTGGGTCTCCCCTTGACACCTCTTCCCTAATCATGTAGGATGTTATTCCCCCTACGCCCAGGCCGCCGTATCTCTCGGGGAATGACGCTCTCTGGTATCCTATGTCGACAAGCCCCTGATGGATCCTTTGGGATGTTTGTCTTGCTAGTTTCTCGTCTCGATGCCAGCCTCCATCGAGATCCTGTCTATGGGGCATTATCTCCCCGTCTACAAATTCTCGAACTGCTAATGCTATTTCCATATCTTCTTCCGTTGCTCCGATTGCCCCGAGGTATTTCTTCCTGAGGTCTGATGTTGATACCATTCTTACACGTCCTTCAGCTTGATTACATACTTAAAGTACTACTTTTTCATAGTACTTGTTAACATACCCATCCAAATCTGTGTTAAACTGCTAGCAGAACCTTGAATCTCAATCGAACCTACGAGTCTAGAACATTTTGGACAAGTAATATCCAATCCTTATTCCCCGTTTTGTCCGTTCATACGTTTGTTCTGGTATCTAGAACGATTGTTCTGAAGCGTGGTATTATACTAAAGATTTGAGTTGTATGGGTGAGGTGAACACGCTTGAAGA
>SMTZ1_10006684_pt1 | contig 11602 bp, 6 predicted proteins | sample DeeMarSWOR136_30_FD_25667 | JGI IMG/M metagenome (IMG submission 25667)
AACTTGGAAATAAGCCATTTCTCCGCGATTATAACGCTCTGGTAAATTAAAATTATCATAAAAGGATCTTGTTGGGTTCCCTTCAACCGCGAGGTATAGAGTAAGATTTTCAGGATCTATCACCTTTAATGGTGTTGGGATATTGTATAAGGTATGTAAATCATTTATAAAAAAAGAACTTTGATAAGGGTTGCCAGGATCATTATAAAAGTTAAAGTTTCCTTCAAATTCTAGCCATAATGTATAATTTGTATCAGGTGTATCAGGTTGAACTTCTAAATAGAAATCAAATAAATTTGATCCCGTCATATCTTGAAAATAGGGATATTGAGGATTAAGATATTGAGAATAATCTGTTCCCAACCTTGACATCCTTACCATTATTTCAGAATAATATATTGGATTATTAAAGGTATCAATTAATTGACATCTTATGTTAAAGTTAGTACCAAAACTTCCAGTTCGATTAATTTCAGGCGGTGATGGCCCTGAAATTAAATTAAATACAATAGATTCATTTAGAACATAATAAGAATAATTATATTTGCTTCCAAAATTAGCATATAATAAGGTAGGGCCTGATTTGTAAGCATTTATGATATTATATTGGATAGAAGCATTCCCATTAGAATCGGTAGTATCAGTGCCAATATTGATATTCCCGTTGGTATAATCATAGAAGTATATCGTTTCTCCAGATGCAGGAGACATATCAAGCTCATTTAATAGTGTTACTGAAAGGTTGAGTGACTGACCTCTTTTACTATATACTAAATTACTAGGAGTTGGATCAAATGGGTAATTTGTAGGTATACCATTAATGAAAAAGGAGAGTAATTGCGTAAATTCTTCTGTAACATTAAAATTCATACGATTACTGGAACCATTTATATTACTGAAAGTATAAGGAAACCCATATAAATCCCAGGTACCATTAAAGTCTACCCGAATTTCATAGTTACCTCGCGGAACGCTAGGATCTAAATTTAAAACAGTATCAAATACACCATTACTGTCAGTATAGCTAGAATAAGGCGAAAACGCATTTGATATCTGATTGTCTGTTCCTTTTTGAAATAATAAATAGTATATTTCTGCATTCTGTATTCTCTTATTATTTAAAGGATCATAAAGAAATCCTTGAACTCTTGTAGTGTCAGGTTGAGAATCTGATATATTTACTATAGCCGGGTTAACATCAGTAAGGTTGACCTGTACATTTCCTAATACAGTATATATACTATAATTGAAAACCGTTAAATATGAGGCAGATATAATATGAGGTCCAACTAATTGGGAATCATTTATATCCACTAAAACAGATGCTACCCCATTCACATCAGTGAGAATGCTGCCAAGATCTTGCTGTGAGGTTTCATCATAAAAGTTAATTCTCCTATTTTGTACAGATGCGTTACTTGAACTTAAAATAGCTGTTAAATTTGCAAAACTTGGTCTATTGAATATAGAACTGTTTAAGAAAATATCTAAATTATAATCCAATAAAGGAGTTATATCCATTTGTACCCATTCACCGTTTCCCAGAATATCCGTGGGAACATATATTTCTGCCCAATTATAGATATTTTTATATTTTACTGCAAAATACGACCTCATCTCAATAGGGTCCCATTCTTCTACAATACCTCTGCTGTTGAATCCATCTACAAATCGGCTAGCAACATTAAAAGCTCGGCAAAACATAACAAATGCAGAGGCAAATTCAGAATATAAACCTTCTTCGTGTTCACAAAACCATTCTACAACATCCTCTCCGTCTGCAGGAGGATCATTTTGTAAAGCTTCTACACCTATAGAAAAATTTACTTCAAGATAATTTCGAATTTTATTAGCTACCTCGAAGGTGTTATCTTGAGGTTCTATGATAGTATCTAAAATATCATAATGAATTTTAAAGAAAGGATGAGAATTAATATAAACATTTTTTGAAGAAGGAAACTGTAAGAACTTATTTTTTATAGGAGCGGGAGTAATCAGTTCATCAAGCGCACTACTATTAACTTCATCATCTGTAGGGAGATCTAAGCCGAATAATTCATAAGACATATTAACAGGGGCATCAAGAGTAAAATTTAGGCTTAAAGTTGTACAATTAAAACTATCTTTATAAAAGGTGGTTGAAGGATTATATAAATTATCAGCATAAACACTTCCCTCCATAATAAAAGGGGTGGGGAAGAGATTAGGAATAACCATCGAATTTATTCCATAGGTAGGGGATAAGGGCATTTTTATTTGGAATAGATCGGAATCCCAATGATAAAGAGAATAGTTAAAGTATGAATAAAAATCATGTATTTCTGTAATAGCGGTAGATTGCCATTCTGCACCTGTATATTCGTCAAAACACTCATACCGCCAAAAATTTTTAGACATTTCATTAAGATCGTCATAATTATAAACTCTGAAAACTTCGGTTTCAGACCCTAATAAGGGTAAAATACTTTGTGAAAAATTAGTTAAATCAAAATCATCAATATCTCCATCAAACATATCCAATAGATCTTGCAATTGATCTAAAGTTAGATTGGGAAATTGATTTTGAAAATCAGACAAATTATAAGGAAATGGGGGCATAATCAAAATAACATCTTCATCTTCTGCTTCTGATAAACGGTCACTAGGAGAGGGTCTTTGACTACCCCAAATTAAACTAAATAGAAAACTTGAAAAAGCAAACAAGGAAATTAAAATAGCTGATAGAATTATGATGCCAATTACTCGTTTTTTATTTACTCGTGTAATTAGTAAATCATCACGAAATTCTGACATACTAGATCAATATTTTCCTTTACATATACCTGAATAAATTTGCAATATTAATTAAAATTATAGTATAAATAATTTTCCTAATATTTTCTAAAAATCTTAAATATTCATAATTAAATATTAGAAAAAAGTTCTAATCCCTTGATGGATAATCTATTTTTTTATAAAAAAAGGTGAAAAATAAATAATTTTTTAAAATTCAAAACCACACTTTGTACAAACATTCTTTTTTGCATATTGGGGTTTTGGGATATAACTTATAATTTTAGTTTTATCCTCAACTTCTTTAATTGCAAAACCAGATGCACCACAATTCGGGCATAATCTTCTTCCAGATCCAAGTCCAGGACCTAAACTAGGTGCGGGAGTAGAAGATACTTCAGTAGAAGGACCAAACGTAGGACCACTACTTAAAGTTGGAGTTTGACTAGTTATTCCCTGTGCTAAGCTAGAAGGCATAACAGCCTTAGGCTCTTTTAATTCTTGAATTCTTCTATCCTTATAAGCTAGTTCTTCTTGCATTTTATTTATTTGTGCTTGGAGAGGACCAATTTGTTGTTGTAAGGTCATATTCTCTTGTTGAACTATGGATAATTGATTTTGGAGTTGAGGGATTTGACCTTGTAATTGCGCTTTCTCATTATTTAATTGAGTTATTTGACTTTGATAACTTTCTAAGGTAGCTTTAAGATTTTGAACATTACTAGTTAATTGATTGATGATGTTATCTTTTTCTCGGAGCTGAGCATTAATGTTGGCTAGTTGTGCACTATATTCATTTAATTGGCCCTGTAATTGACTAATTGTATAATCTCTTTCTTGAACTTGACTCAAAGCTGCATTATATTGTGCTTGTGGCATTACTGGAGCAGAAGGTAACTCCTGATTTGTAGGACTTGAAGGAGGTTGGAAAGTAGGGGGCATTGAAGGAGGAGGCATTGAAGGAGGCTTACCTGGAGGTCTATTTTCTTCTTCGTCCTCTCTTTCATATTCTTCCGACATAATTATTTTCCTCTTTGTTAATTTATTTTTAATTGATTTGTAACATAAATAGTGCTTTAAGTTTATAAATTATGGTACAAATGTAGATATAAAAGCGTATCGATCTTATTTATTTAGAAGCAACTCCAGTAAGAACTAAGATTATTTTTTAATTTTGGGAGTAATATTGTATCTATATAATTCAGCAATTCTTTTTCAGATTTTCTTGGATTTTCTTCAATCATTTCATCGTCCTTATTGCTTAACACCTTTAAACAATTATATACTGCTTTTGCTTGTTTATCAATTTCATAACCTCCCTCCAAAGTAATTAAAATCCGATTATTAGCAAAGTTACTTGCCATTTCTTTTATTTTTTTTAAATAGTTTGCGGGTCCTTGAAAGGTCCATCCCATATTGGTTAATCTATCCGTCCAATGAGTATCAAAACCTGCTGAAATTAGAACAAACTCTGGTTTAAACTCTTCACAAATCGGGTTAATAATTTGATCAAAATATTTTAATACAATATCTTCTGCGGCTCTTGGAGGCATAGGAAAATTGATTATTTTTCCCTTCCCTTTCCCAGATCCAATATCATCAATAAATCCACTGCCAGGATATAGAGTACGCCCATCTTGATGTGAGTTAAACATTATAACTTCACCATTTTCAGAACCATTAAAGAAAATATCCTGAGTCCCATTACCGTGATGACAATCCCAGTCAATAATGACAACTCTTTTAAATCCCTTTTCTTTAAAAAGGTACTCTGTTGCAATGGCAATATTATTAAATATACAAAATCCTGCACATTTATAGGCATTTGAATGGTGGCCTGGCGGCCGTACAGCAGCAAATACATTTGTAACTTTACCTTCCAATATTTCATCTATTCCCGTTAAATTGCCCCCGACACTATATAAGGAGGCTTCATAAGTTTTAGCAGAAACCGCAGTATCCATATCAAGATTTTGAATAGAACCGCTAGCTTGAGCAAGTTCGCTCATTTGTTTAACTTGTTTAATTAAACTCTCTCTATGAACGTATTTAACTTGTTCTAATGTTGCTTTCCTTGGGTGGATTAGTTTAAAATCAGGATTTTCAAAAACATGTTCTTCTTTTAATAAATCCATTATAGCAATGAGTCTTTCATGACTTTCAACATGAGTGCCAATCCTATGTTCTAAATATATTGGATCATATACAATTCCTGTCGTCAATAATCTAGCCTCTAAATATTTAGATATTCTTTTAATTAATCTTAGTTTAGGATTTAATTAATATAATATTTATACATTTTCATTATTTAATTATGTAAAAATAAAAATTTTAAGAAAAAAATGGCTTTTTAAAACCTATGGTTTATCAGATAAAATTAATTATAATTGGCGAACCTGGAGTTGGAAAAACGAGTTTAGTCAAAAAATTTGTATCGGGACAATTTACTAGCGATTACAGAGCATCTATAGGGACTAATTTATTTATTAAGAAATTAAATTTAGATTCAGAAAAAATTGTTACTATTCAAATTTGGGATATTGCTGGACAGGAACGATGGACAAAGATGAGACATATATATTATAGAGGTGCTAATGGAGTCTTAATTGTAGGAGATATAGCACGTAAAAATACTTTTTTTCAGATTGAAGAATTTTGGAGTCTAGATTTAAAAAATTATTGCGATAATATACCTATAATTTTAATTGCCAATAAAAATGATTTGTCTATGAATATTTCCAAAGAAGAAGTAGAAAATATAAAAAAAAAGATTAACGCTATTGATTTATTATTCACTTCTGCAAAGATTGGAAACAACGTCGAAAAAAGTTTTGAATTGATAGCTAAATATGCATTAAATAGGAAATGATAATTATTACTTAAAATTAAGAAAATAAGGTTGATACTGGATTCTTAATTTATTTTTATTGCTATCTTGATAAATTCTCTATCTCCTGGCTTTAAATATCTCTCAAAAGCTTCTTGAATATTCTTTAAGGGGAGAATTTGGGAGATATATTCATTAGCATCTACTTTATTTTGACTAAAGAATTCAATTGAATTAAGTATATCTTGTTGATCATGTCCTAGACATCCTTTCAAACATACTTCTTTTGAATTTATTAAAAACATTGGAAAAGAAATGGAACCTTTATAGACTCCTTCTAATAATATTGTCCCACCCTTTTTTATCAACTCTATTCCCATCAGTAAGGATTTTTCATTTCCTGCACAATCAAAAATAAAAGAAGGTTCCCCACATTTCTTAATAAATTTCTTTATTTTAATCATATTGGGAGGAAAAGTCTCAGTAGCTCCAAATTCCGTTGCTTTTTCCCTCAAGAAATCATTTGGTTCAATAACTCCAATATATTTTGGACTTTTCTCAACTAGTAAGAATTTTAAAAAGCAAAGTCCAATATTCCCCCCACCTATGATAATAATATTTTGTTCACTTCCAATTTTTGATAAACGCGTACCTCTTGTCGCATTAGCAAAAGATTCAATCATAATTGCTTCTTTTGTCGAAATTGAATTTGGAATATGGAATAAATATTTATTCGGGACTTTTACATATTCAGCAAAACCTCCATTCTGAAAAATTCCTAATCCTCCTAGTTCTCCATGACCTACGTCAAGAGACACATTTATACCGCAAACCTTATCACCAAGATTCACACCAGAAACATCTTCACCAACTTCAATAACTTCTCCAGCGAATTCATGGCCCATTATAAGCGGTACTTGATACATTTTATATTTGAAATTAGTTATATCACTTCCACATATTCCACAATAATCTACCTTAACGATTACATCATTTAATCCAACAATAGGCTTAGGATAATCTTCTCTATATACGATTTTTTTAATATCTTCAAATAATGCCGCTTTAATAAACATCAACTCTCTTTTATACAAATATTATTGAGATTTAGGTTGCTATTATTAATAAATCTGTCATTATTGATAATAATAAAATTTATTGATTTTATCAATTTTTTCAAATTAAGTTAGATGAAATTTAATTAGGAAATAATTTTCGGTATTATAATATAATGAAGAGCAACAAACATTTCGGATTCACAGGAAATTTACTTAAAGTAAATTTAAATAAAGAATCTATTTATGTTGAAGAAATTGATAATGATTTTTCAAAAAAATTTATGGGTGGAGCAGGATACGCTTGTCGATATCTTATTGATCGCTTGGGTAAGGATACAGATGCTTTATCATCAAATAATATATTAATGGTGATGACAGGACCTTTATGCTTAACAGGAGCACCATCATTCTCAAGAATGGTTGTTTGTTCAAAATCCCCCTATACAGGATTATGGGGAGAAGCAAATGCAGGGGGGTTCTTTGGTCCAGAATTAAAGAGAGCGGGATATGATGGTCTAATAATTATAGGGCGAGCTGATCATCCGGTATATTTAAAAGTTTTTGATAGTGAAATATCAATTTTAGACGCTACAGAATTATGGGGAGAAGGCATTAAGAAAACTCAAAAAAGATTAAAAGCGTTATCAGGAGATTTAAAATCTAAAGTTCTTTGCATAGGACAAGCGGGAGAAAATTTAGTTAAATTCGCGAATATAAATACTGAAGGAAGGTCAGTTGGTAGAACTGGTATGGGTGCTGTTATGGGTTCAAAGAATTTAAAGGGTATTGTAGTAAAGGGAAGCTCTTATAAACCTAATATTGCAGATGAGAATAAATTCAAAGAAATATCAAAGAAAACATCTAGATTTATTTTAAAAGCATTGGCTACTAAAGTTCTCCGTGAGTATGGAACAAGTTCAGCAGTCATGCCTTTTCATACAATTGGCGATTTACCTATAAAATACTGGTCTAAAGGAGAATGGGAAGATATTTCAAATATAACTGGTGAAAAATTAAAGGAAAATTATCTGATAAAAAGGAAATCTTGCTTTGGTTGTAGTATAGCATGCGGTAAGATTATAAAAATAAACAAAAATAAAGTCTTAACTGAAGAGACTGAAGGCCCCGAATATGAAACAATTGCAGGATTTGGTTCAATGATTTTAAATAAAAATTTAGAATCAATTGCTATGGCTAATCATCTCTGTAATGATTATGGTTTAGATACCATAAGTACTAGCAGCGTTATCTCATTCTTATATAATCTTTATAACAAAAATCAGATTAATAAGGATGAAATAGATAATTTGGATTTAAAATGGGGAAATTTCAATCCAATGTTACAACTAATAAAAGCAATAGCTTATAGGAAAGGAATTGGAAACCTATTAGCAGAAGGGTCAAATGAAGTTGGGAAATTTTATAATATCCCATCTGATGATATTGCTACAGTTAATAAATTAGAAGTACCTTATCACGATATAAGATCATGTTATGGTTTAGCATTAACATATGCTTTTGGACCACGAGGGGCTTGCCATACCACAGGAGACGCCTTTAAAGTATTAAGAAAAGAAAATGAGGTTGATTTTTCATCCATAGGAATAGGTAAAATCGATTTATTTTCGAATAATAAAAAAATGGCAAAGTATACCTCGCTACTTCTTGACTACAGAGCATTATATTCTAGTCTAATATCCTGTTTCTTTTCGAATCCGCCTCCAGTCTATATGGCAGAACTTATTAAATATGTTATGGGCTGGGATTATGGTTTAGAGGAAATTAAAATTATGGGTGAAAGAATTTTCAATCTAAAAAGATTATTTAATATCAAAATGGGCCTTACCTCAGAAAATGATAACCTTCCAAAGATATTATTAAATCCCACTAATGAAGGTGCTGTTGCTGGTAGAACTCCGGATTTCAATAAACTAAAAAGTTATTATTATGATATAAGAAATTGGGATCCCATCACTGGTAAACCAAATCTAATTAAATTAAGGGAATTAGGAATTAATAATATTGGAATATAAAAACTAAATTCAGGGAACCTCAAATAAGTAAAAATAGTAGATAGAGAAAGGTTCATAGATGCTTTGTAGATATTAATAATGAGCTTGTTTTAATTTTTACTTAAAAAGTGAGATCTACTTACCCAAAATATAGTTCAACTAAATAAAATATCTTAATTAGTTTTATTTTTTTAATAAGTTATCTGCAGTTGTAAATAAAGATGCGTTCCTATCTTGTTTAAATTCATTTTTTCTTGTGTTTATTTTATATATTTCTTTTAACTTGTCAGATTCAGTTTTAAAAAAGTATTCTAGGTAAACTTTTGGATTCAATTCAGATACAAATTGTGAGACACTTAGTGTTTGATTTAAACTGTAGCTATGAACCTTCAGTGGAGATACTAAGAACAATTTATCTCTAGCTCTAGTAATTGCAACATAAAATACTCTGCGTTCTTCTTCAAATGCTTCTTTATTATCTTTAACACGACTTGAGGGGAATAAATTTTCAGATAACATCGGAATAAATACTATTTTCCATTCAAGCCCTTTCGCACGATGAATAGTTGATAATGTTAAGAATTCGTCTTTATTATTATTAGAGGAGATTAGTATTTTTTTTGAATCTAAATTAGAATAATTTAAACTTAAGGTTTCTAAAAAGCATTGAATTGAGTCAAAATTAAGAGAATATTTACTCAATTCCTTTAAATCTTCAATCCTATCTTGCCAATTAGAATAATTAATTTTATATTTTTCCTCAAATATATTAATCAAATTTAAAATAATATCGCTAGGTTTATCATTTGGTGTAAATTTATGTAATTTTTTTACATGAGTAATTAAATTTTTTTTTGCAATTTTAGGAATTTTTATTCTTTTTAGTTGATTTAAGAAAAAATTGTTTTGAACAACAGTTCCAACAGGATTTTCTTCTTTCAATATAACCTCAAGAATTCTTTTTGCTAAGATTTTGCCTATTCCTGGGATATAGGAAAAAATTCTAGTCCAAGCAATTTCGTCATATGGATTTTGAATAATGCGAAGATGAGCTAAGATGTCTTTAATATGTGATCTTTCAAAAAAAGAGAAACCAGACCTGACAATATAAGGGATTGCATTACGCTGTAATTCTAATTCAATTTTTAATGAATGAAATCCTGCTCGATAAAGAATTGCTATATCATTCAATTCATATCCTTCAGATTTCAATTTTATTATTTGTTCGGTTATAAATTGTGCTTGAATTTCATCATTATCAACTAGTATATGCTGTGGTTTTAAGGATTTTTCTCGAATTGTTCTCATTTCTTTTCTATATTGAGAAGTATTGTGTTTTATTGATTCATTAGCAAGTTCTAATATTTCAGGTATGCTACGATAGTTGTAGGTTAATTCAAGTATTTTAGTGTTCTTAAATTTTTTTGGAAACTGCATTATATTTTGATAATTTGCTCCACGAAATGCATAGATACTTTGAGCATCATCTCCTACAATTATAATATTTTTTTCAGGATTCTGATTTGCTAACTTAAAAATTATATCAGCTTGAATATGATTAGTATCTTGATACTCATCAACAAAGATATATTTAATTTTTTGGGCTATTTTTTGAGCAATTAATCTATCATCTAATAGCTTATTCCAAAAAATTAAGAGATCATCAAAATCTACAAAGTTATCTTTTGCTTTTTTAACTCTGTATATTTTATAAATTTCATTTAATTTTGATATTATATTATCATTATCGAATTGAACATATTTCCAACTAATAACCTCTTGAATTGATTTATTACAATTTATTGAAAAAGATAAGATTTTCTTTGCGATTTTGGCAGTTGGCAGGCGTTCATTAAATTCATCAACGTTTACTGAACCTATTGAAAGTTTCATTAGTGCTATAGCATCTAATTCATCAATTATTGAATAATTTGGTTTTAATCCCAGATTTTTAGCATAACTACGTAAAAACTGATTGGATATTGAATGAAAAGTTCCAGCCCAAATATTTTTTGGATTCCAACCAAGAATTTTTCTAACCCTTTCAATCATTTCATTTGCAGCTTTATTAGTAAAAGTAACAAGCATGATCTCAGAGGGTTCTACCCCATTAAGTATTAGTTTTGCTACAGCATAAACAATTGTTCTTGTTTTGCCCGAACCTGCGCCAGCAATAATCAACATGGGTCCTTCGATATTATCAACGATATTGTATTGCTCCCTATTTAAATCTCTCTTGAAATCGATCTTGGAATAATTAGTTATTGAATTAGCCTTGTTCGATTTAAATTGATTATTCTTATTATCAAAGAAAAACTCAAACTGAATTTTTTTTTTACTATATTCTTGATTATTCTCTATCATGAGGCTCTCAAACATATTAGAACATAAGTTAAAAGGCTAAACGGTTTAATTTATGCATTTTATAAGAACTTTAGACTATTCAAATCATTCCTCTTTATTTGTAAATTTAATTAAGCCATGTTTTGGTTCATATAAGGTTCCCTCTTTTATTAGTTCTTCAAGAGCATCTTTTATCCAATTTTCATCTAATTCTTCTTCTAATTCAAGAATCTGAATTATTGATTTCTTCTCTATAGATTTCCAACCATTTTCCTCAAAGATTTCCTTTAATCTACTCAATAATTTATCTAGCTTACTGATAGAGCTTCTAGATTGTCCGACAAGAATTCTATCCATATCTATCTTTCCAGTAGTTTCATCATATCCGGTGTCTTTCAAATATCTTTTAAATAATTTTATTATTTCCTCTACATCTTCCTTAGTGACTTTATTGCGTAAAGCCATTTTAGCGTAAGCTTCACTTAATCGTACAAGTGCATCAAGATTCCTCGCCAAGATTGACACAATAGCATCTTCACTTTCATATTGTCCTCTTAATTCTAAATAAAAATCTTTAATTCTTTCTTTAG
>SMTZ1_10016278_pt1 | contig 11602 bp, 8 predicted proteins | sample DeeMarSWOR136_30_FD_25667 | JGI IMG/M metagenome (IMG submission 25667)
CGAGTTTACCCTCGACCAGGTAGTTAGAGATGGGTATGCCAGTCATGGCTATCATGCAGTCAAGCTGCGCGACGTCCACAAGCTGCCCCTCACCAGTTCTGTCTCTGTACCTGAGGGCCGCAAGTATCCCGACCACCGCCCACATCGCTGGGTCAAGGTCGCCGTGCCACTCCGCTGGCCTGAGAGGCGGCCCCTCCGGGTCAACTAGGTCGCCTGTAATCCTCATCCACCCAGACATAGCCTCCGCGACGGGAGCGAAGCTGGGCCGATCCCTGTAGGGGCCGTCTACGCCGAAGCCGCTGAGAGCCGCGTAGATGACATCCGGCTTCCTCTTCCGCAGCTCCTCGTAGCCCAGCCCTAGCTTCTCCATGGTGCCCCGTTTGAAGTTCTCGACGACGATGTCTGCCATCTCAAGGAGTCTGAAGAAGATGGTCTTACCCTCCTCGCTTTTCAGGTTGAGGGTCATCCCCTTCTTGCACCTGTTCAGGTACATGAACGGCGAACTCTCGCCGTTCACCAGCGGCGGGTACAACCGGGACATCTCGCCCCACGGCGGCTCGATCTTGATGACCTCGGCGCCCATGGACGCGAGGATCATAGTCGTGTAGGGGCCGTAGTAGACGTGGCTCAGGTCGAGGATCGTTACCCCGTCGAGTAGCGTAGTCAAGTCATCACCTCCTAGCAGATCTCCCCGCCGTCGAGGGCGAGGAGCCTGTCCCAGTTCTCGGTGGTGATGCGCTGGATGGTGTCCGTCTCCGGTGAGGTGCCTGAATCTTCCCTGCAGTTTCAGCGCCTCCGATACCGGCGCCAGCTCCCTCGGCTTATAGGTCAGCTTGAAGCGCCTGCCCTCCTCTATCTCGTAGAGGGGCCAGAGTCCTGACTGAACCGAGAGCCTCGACACCTTTATGGCGTCCTTGGGGTCAAAACCCCAGCCCGTGGGGCACGGTGCGTGTATGTGCATGTACTTGAAGCCCTTCAGGTTCTTGCCGTACATTATCTTGGCGGTGAGGTCATCGGGGTACGCCACAGACGCCGTTGAGACATAGGGCACGCGGTGGAGCGCCAGTATGAAGGGCAGGTTCTTCTTAGCCTCACTCTTACCTCGGCTCTTCTCGCTTATGGGGGTCGTCGCGCTCCTCGCCAGGTAGGGGGTCGAGCTGCTCCTCTGGCCCCCCGTGTTCATGTACGCCTCGTTGTCGTAGGTGAACCAGAATATGTTCTCGTTCCTCTCCGCTGCCGCCGAGAGCCCTTGGAACCCTATGTCCACTGTGCCGCCGTCGCCTATGAGCCCCGCCACCACTACGTCCTCCCTACCTATCAGCTTGTAGCCGCGGGAGAGGCCCGTGAGGAAAGCGGCTGCTCCCTCGAATGCGGGCGCGTAGAAGCTGGGCACCCTGATGTTCATGAAGCCCGGCGCGCATGAAGCCACCTCCACACGTACCGAGTTCCTGCCCAGCGCCTTGTAGACCAGCCTGCCCACGATGCTGCCTGCGCAGCCCTGGCATGCCGGGTTCCCGGGCCAGACCGCCTCTTCCTCCGGTATGTCCATTATTCCTATCTTCTTGCTCACATCACACACCTCCTATATCCAAGTGACGAGGGGCCCAACCTCCTCGCCCCTCGCCGCCTTCAACGTCCTCTCAGCTATCCTCGATATATCCTGCACTCGCACCTCGTTTCCGGCCAACCCCACGTGGTAGCCGTGGACACTGGGCCGCTCATCCAGCCCGTACATGGCGCTCCTGACGCTGTTGAACGCCACACCTCCCTCGCCGAGGCTGATATTCCTGTCCAGCACACCGATCGCATCGACGCCCGAGCCTATCCGTGCGAACTCCTCGCTTGGGAACGGCCTTATGGCCTTCAGTTTGACGAGGCCCACGGCTTTCCCGTCGCCTCTCAGCCTGTCTACGGCGGCGCGGGCGGTGCTCGCTATTGTGCCCATGGCCACTATGACGGCCTCCGCTTCCTCGCACCGGTACTCGTCGACTAGCCCGCCATAGCTTCTCCCGAAACGTCTGCCGTACAGCTCGTCTACTTCTTTGATGACATTTTTCGCCCTGGTCATGGCCTCCTGGTGTGCCCGCCACCTCCACTGGAGGTCGTGCCCTGGGCCCCACTTCACCATGGTCAGATGTGAATAGTTCTCATCGGCGGGGAGCGGCGTGAAAGGCTCGTCGATGCCCTTGCCTTGGCTCCAATGCCGTTTATAAGCCTCTATCTCCTCGTCGAAGCTCTCCGGGATGACTGGGTAATCGCCCTCGTAGGGAGGCAGGAACTCGTCCACCTCCTCCTGATCAGGGATTGCCACCGGCTCGGCGGTGTAGCTCAGCACGTAGCCGTCGAGGCCGAAGGCTACTGGAAGCCTCACCCTCTCGTCCTCCGCCACCCTGTACGCCATTATGCCTGTGTCTAGGACTTCCTGGTTGTTCTCGCAGTACAGCTGTACCCAGCCCGTGTCCCTCTGCGCCAGTAGGTCAGTGTGGTCCGGCCCCATGGTCCTGACGCCCCTGTTGGCGACGGCCATGACCACCGGGAGCCTGTACCTGGCGGTGCCGTGGAGCGCGTGGTGCATGTAGAGTAGCCCCGGCCCGGACGTGGCCGTGAACGCCCTGACCCCCGCTATGGAAGCCGCCATGCACACCAGCTGGGCGGTTATCTCGCCCTCGACATTGACGAACTCGGCGTCCAGCTCGCCGCTTGCCACCATGTCCGACAGGTACTGCACTATTGTGGTCTGCGGCGTTATGGGGTAGGCGGATATGAGCCCGGCCTTCGCCAGCTTAACTGCGTACGCCACAGCCTTGTTCCCGACCATGACTTCAGATTTCAACTTGTTAGACCTCCTCCAGCTTCATCTCTATGGCGCCTACTGGGCACTCTTCCGCGCAGATGCCGCAGCCCTTGCAGTATCGATAGTTCACCTCTGCTTTACCCTCGACCATACTTATCGCCGTCTCGGGGCAGTAAATCCAGCAACGCTTGCAGCCGACGCACTTGTCCCGGTCTATCGCCGGGGTGAAGACCCGCCAGTCGGCTACGTCCCTAGAGTAAGAGATAATGGGCTCCGTTGACTTCGCCTCCTCGCGCCTAATCTTAGGGACGACCGAGGCGTCCATGGGCTTGGAGACCTGCTCATATGCCTCGCGCATGGCCATGATGTTAGACTTCACTATCCTTTCGGGGAACTCCCTCCTCACCGCCTCCTCCAGCGAAGCGAGGTTGACCAGGCCCGTGACCCTGGCGAAGGCCCCAAGTATGGCCGTGTTGGTGATGGGCCGCCCCAGGGTCTCCAAGGCTATCTTGGTCGCGTCAATGGTGGAGACCCTGAAGCCTCCGCTGAGCCCAGCATCCATGTAGGTCCCCGGGTGGTTCACCAGCACCAGGCCGCCCTCCTTCAGCCCCTGGGTAACGTCTACGGTCTTACCTAGCAGAGGGTCCAGGACGACGACTATGTCGGGCTCGTGGACTAGGTCCCTCTCCTTTATGTGCTCGTCGGCTATCCTGCAGAACGCGACGACAGGCGCTCCCCTCCGCTCTGTCCCGTACTGGGGTATCGCTTGGGTGTATTTGCCATCTATGTGAACGGCTGAGGACAGCATCCTAACGCCCGTGACCGCTCCCTGTCCTCCTCTGCCGTGGAATCGTATTTCGATCAATGGGTTTTGCTCCTCCGAATGAAGTAATTGTTATAATATTAAACGTTTATACGTCGATTAAAACGGCCGGGCTCGACGTTGGAGCCCAATAACTCGTCCATAGTGAGCGTCGTTTGCTGAAAGCCAAATCACAAATAGGCCCTTATAATATTTGACGTGGTGACAAAGTTGCCGAAGTTCCCGGTCACCCCGGCTACGAAGCTCCTAGACGAGGCGGGCATCGAGTACACGAGGCATTTATACGACTACAGGAAGTCCGGCGCCGTCGTGGCGGCGCAGCAGATGGAGGTGGATGAACACACAGTCGTGAAGACGCTGGTAATGGAAGACGACGCGGGAACCTCGTTCATGGTGCTCATGCACGGCGAGAAGGAGGTGAGCCTCAAAGAGTTGGCTCGGGTGATAGGTGCCAAGAACGTGAAGACGACGACCGTAAGGGATGCCCAGCGCCTCACAGGCTACGCGGTGGGCGGCATAAGCCCTTTCGGCGCGAAGAGGCCTCTACCAGTCTACGTCCAGTCCACAATACTGGACCTCCCTTACCTCTACATCAACGCGGGGAGGAGGGGTTTCATCGTGGGTATGAAACCCGAGACGCTAGTAAAGCTCCTTGCCGCTAAACCTGTCGACGTCGCTCGTTAACCTTCACCTAGAGAGCTACTTTCAGAGGTTACATATACCTTGATTCATTACTCCTCTGTGAGGCACTTAGACTCGCACCAGATCGTTAAGATTAGGTCGCTGATTACGTCGAGGGCGATGTGGTAGAAGTTGAGGGCCAGCAGCTGATGGACGAACTCCTCGAAAAGTATGTCGGCAAGCGAGGAGTCCTCGAAGAAGCTTGGATGGGCAGTGTGCTCAATAGGGTGCCTGCAATCTTGTAAACGAGGAAGCCACCGAGGAACGCTGTCACTTGCTCCCGGTTCACAGCATCAGCCAAGGTATTAACTGATGTCGAATCCTATTTCCTTTAACCTAGGCCGCGCTGGATGAGCTGCACCAGGCCCGGCTTACCCACTGCGCCCACTGTCTGCCCCATGGGATGGCCGCCCCTGAATACTATGAAGTTGGGGATGCTCATGACACGGTACTTCATGGCCGTGCCCCTGTTGTGGTCCACGTCCAGCTGGGCTATGTACGCCTTGCCCGCGTACTCCGCTGCTAGCCGGTGGATCACGGGGGCCATCATCTTGCATGGGGCGCACCACTCCGCCCAGAAGTCCACCAGCACGGGCTTGTCCGCCGTGGATATGGCCTGCTGGAAGTTTGTGTCAGTCAGCTCGTTCACCTGGCCGTCTTGTAGTAGGGATGGCTTCGCGGGGGCGGGAGCCATCATGCGTTTCATCATCTGCCGCTTGATCTTCTCAAGCTCTTCGTCTGTGCTCATCAGTGAGACGATACTGAAGGGTGGATTAAGAAGGTTGCCCGCCGGAAGCCTACTCCGTGTCCTTCCAGTTCTCCTCTATGAAGCCCTTCCTACCGGAAAGCCTCTCGTATATCTGATATCTGGCCATCTGCTTCCGGTAGTAGTCTTGGTGGTACTCCTCTGCACGGTAGAAGGGCCCAAGGGGTAGGATTTTGGTGACTACCGGGTCTTGGAACCTGCCAGACTCGTCGAGCATCTTCTTGGATTCCTCTGCGAGCATCCTCTGCTCCTCGCTTTGGTAGAATATCGCTGTCTTGTACTGAGGGCCCCGGTCCGCGAACTGTCCGCTGGGATCCATTGGGTTCACGTTCCTCCAGAAGACTTCCAGCAGCTCGCTGTAGCTTATCTTCTCGGGGTCATAGTACACCCGTACGGCCTCGTAGTGGCCGGTCCTCCCTGTGGTTACCTCCTCGTAGGTGGGGTTCTTCGTGGAGCCGCCCGTGTAGCCGTTCACCGCCTCTACCACGCCGTCAGTCTCCTCGAAGCCGGCCTCCATGCACCAGAAGCAGCCGCCGGCGAAGGTCGCGGTCTCCAGGCCCTCCATGTCCTCGGAGGTCTCTGTCTCCATCACTGTTTCCTCTCCGTTCTTCGAAGCGATCCATGTTCCTCCGACCAGCAACGTCAGCACCCCCAGGGATAATATGAAAACGGGTTTCATGAAGCAGGATCAGAGCATATGGAAACCGCGGAATATATACCCTGATAGAAAGGAGCCCGCTACTTCTTCAGGCTCTCCGTGTAGTCAGGGCGAGTCGAGTCGTACTTGTGGGCACCCTTGGGGTCCCCGGTGACGTTCTCTAGGTATTCCTCGTAGCCTATCCAGTCTCCAGCGTCGCTGTGGCAGTCGATGTAGTTCTGGGGCATGGGGTGGGTGCCGACGACGACGGGGAGCTCAACATAGTTCTCGATGTACTTCTTGTGGTCATCTATGTATGGGCACGGCGGGTACCCTGCCAGGTAGCACGAGGCCAGGTATACCACCTCGGCTCCGTACTTCTTCATGTCCGCGGGGGCGTACTCAAGGCGCTCCCCCGGGCAGCCGCCGCAGGCCATCCAGCCCACCACCTCGATGGGCTCGTCCGCAGCGATCTTCTTAAAGGCACCGTCCCGCTCTAGGATGGACCTGAAGCACTTGTTGCCCGTGCACGTCCGGTTCCTGTCGCAGATCATTATACCTACCTTTACCATGATGGATCAACATGGTTTGTTAAGCCAGCCTAAAAACGCTTCCGTGTCAGGCCCGGCTGATACTCTTATATTTCATGCCGCGTAGAAGGTTGCCGACGCCTTGACAGACGATAACGTCTTCTCTCAGCTTTGCCGTCCAGTAAGGAGGCTCATAGACGAAAAAGGCTTCGAGAACCCCACCGAGCCGCAGCAGAGGCTGATACCCATCATACTCGAGGGGAAGAACGTCCTCCTCATATCCGCGACGGCCACGGGAAAAACCGAGGCGGCGATGCTGCCCGTCCTCCACAGGTTCCTGCTTTCCGGCGGGAGGCAGCCTGGCATCAGCGTAATATACATCACCCCGCTCAGGGCCTTGAACAGGGACATCCTGGAGAGGATGACGTACTGGTGCAACAGGCTGGACATCAGGCTCGGCGTCCGCCACGGCGACACCAGCCAGAGGGAGCGAAGTTACATGAGGCGCAGCCCTCCCGACATGCTCATCACCACACCCGAGACGCTGCAGGCCATCCTCCAGGGCCGCACCATCAAGAACCACCTGAAGACGGTGAGGTGGATCATCGTGGACGAGATACACGAGCTCGCTGACAACAAGAGGGGCAGTCAGCTCAGCCTAGCCCTAGAACGCATCAGAAACGTGGCTGAGAACGACATCCAGTTCATAGGCCTCAGCGCCACCATAGGTAGCCCAGAGAGAGTGGCCCATTTCTTGGTCGGCGAGGGGAGGGAGGCGGAGATCATTCAAGTCTCGGCGCTCAGGGACACCCGTTTCGACATAGTCTACCCCCAACCCGACGCAGAGGACTACGAGCTGGCGCGGAAGCTGTTCACCCACCCGGAGGTGGCTGTGCGGCTCAAGGTAATGAAGGAACTCATAGAGCAGCACGACACCACCCTCATATTCACCAACACCAGGAGCACCACGGAGGCGCTGACGAGCAGATTCAACCTGTGGGACACCGAGTTCCCGCTCAGCATCCACCACGGCAGCCTAGCCAAGACCAGCAGGATAGCCACCGAGAAAGGACTCAGGGCGGGCGACCTCCGCACCGTCATCTGTACAAGCAGCCTGGAGCTGGGCATCGACATAGGCGCCATAGACCTCGTCATCCAGTACAACAGTCCAAGGCAGGTGACACGGCTCCTCCAGCGGGTGGGCCGCAGCGGCCACAGCATAACGGAGACCAGCAAGGGCGTAATCGTGGCCATGAACAGCGACGACGCCTTGGAGAGCATGGTCATCTGCAGGCGCGCCCTCAAGGAGATCATGGAGCCCATCTATGTGCCAGAGAAGCCCTACGACGTCCTGGTGAACCAGATCATCGCCGAGCTCATGCAGAGGAACAGGCTCTACTTCCTCCAGGTGAAGAACCTCTTCCAACACGCATACCCGTACAAGGACCTTGCAGAGGAGGACGTGCTCAACGCGGCCCGGTATATGCACGACAGGTTCCCCCGGCTGGCGTGGCTAAGCGAGGAAGACGAGGTCATGATCAAGCCCCGGGGCAGCCGCAAGACCATGTACAGGTACTTCTTCAACAACCTCTCCATGATCCCTGATGAGAAGGATTACCTCATCGTGGACGTGGACGAGGACAGCCCCGTCGGCATACTGCAGGAGGCGTTCGTCGCCGAGTACGCGAAGCCAGGCGTCAAGTTCACCCTCAGGGGCCGCCCATGGAAGATACTCCGCAGCGAGGACGATCCCACGGGTGCCATTCCTAGCTGGGTAGGGGAGCAGATACCCGTGCCCTTGGAGGTGGCGCTTGAGGTCGGAGAGATTAAGGCATATGTGGAGACAAGCCTCGACGAGGGCATGGGAATGGATGAGATAGCCGGCGAGCTCCACCTCCGCTACCCCGCCAACGTGGCGACCATCAAGAGAGCCGTCAAGGAGCTCGTGGACCATCACAGACAAGGATACAGGATACCCACCGACAGGCGCGTGGTGGTGGAGGACTGGGAGGACAACGTTATAATCCACGCCAACTTCGGTAGCCTCGCCAACAGGACCCTCGCCAGGATCGTGGGCCACATCATCAGCGAGGAGACAGGGTACCCCGTCGGAGTCCAGCAGGACACCTACATGGTGACAACCCAGACAGTGGGCGACGTCGACGCCAGGTACGTCGCCAGGATGCTTACTAGCCTTGCAGAGGGCGAATTGGAGGAGGTGGTCAGGGAGGCGGTTACCAAGACGGGGCTCTTCAAGAAGAGGCTCATAAACGTCGCCAGGAAGGCGGGGGCGCTGAGCAAGTTCGCAAACTTCAGCAACATCACCTTGGGGCGGCTGATGAAGAGCTTCGAGGGCACCATAATATTCGAGGAGGCCATGAAGGACACCCTCAGGCAGGATCTGGACGTAGAGGCCACCATGGGGCTGCTGCGGCGCATGGCGGATGGGGACATCGAGGTGACGGTGCTGGACACTGGCGGCGAGGTGAGCCCCCTCGGCAGGATCGGCGTAGATAGCATAACCATGAAGACCGACATAGTGCCCCCCGAGAGGCTGACCAGGATCATCATGGAGTCGGCCAAGGCCCGGATATACAACGAGACCCGGGTCCTCGCGTGCCTCGGGAAGAGGGACTGGCTGGAAGAGCGGCAGGCGAAGGACTACCCCGAGGAGATAGAGTGTCCCTTGTGTGGCTCCACCGAGGTGGGGGTCTTCGACAGGGGCATGGAGGAGGTGGCGGAGCTCCAATCCACCACCAGAAGAAGCAAGAAGGAGCCGCCCAGGTGGTGGAGCAGGGGCGTGGACGCCTCGAAGCTGGTCTCTATGTACGGTAGGAGAGCGGCCATAGTGGCATCGGCGAAGTACGTGGACCTCACCGAGGCGTGGGACATCCTCGCCGAGACGCAGGGCGAGGGAGACGAGTTCTTCGAGCGCGTCGTGGAGGCGGAGCGGGAGGCACTGCGTAGACGCTTCATGTGACGCCACGGTTATACCCATTTATCTGGGGATATGATTGTTACATGGAATTACTAAATTTCAATAATCGCATGGAGAATATTGAATTAAACAGTTTATGTTTTCATCGAAACATCAAAATCTTTGCTAAAATATTCAATAGAATCAAAGAGAGCTAATCAAAACATTATTAATCAACCTAGCCGCCTTCACCGCTCCATCTACTGGAAGCGAGCTATTCGTTTGCATATCTATCAGATTAAATATTCTATCTGCAAGTTCCTCAGGAGTCGTCTCAGAATACTTCATCCTAACCCCTACTCCATGCCTCTCAAGCCTTCCCGCGACATGAACCTCCTGCTCAAAATGGCCCTCAACAGGAAAATACAGAAAAGGCTTCCTCAAGGCAGCTACCTCAAGAGTAGTACCGCCACCACCCTGAGTAACAACAACATCAGACACAGCCATATGCTCAAACAAATTCGGCACATAACCATAGACCTTGATGCCAGGGTCCACCATTAGAGAATCTTTATCTATCCTCGGACCCGTCACTGCCACCATCTGTATATCCCCATTTTTCTGCTTCAAATATCTGTAAGAGGTACAGAATAGCTCAAGAAGTTCTCTACCTACATTTGTACCCCCAACTGTGCATAGAATCAAAGGTTTTTGACTGTAACCAAGTCTTTTCCTTATTTCAAATGTATTTTCATAATTCTCGGGTTTGAACGGGATAATGTAACCGACAAAATTCATCCTTTTTTTAGCGTAGGTTCTTCTGTTGGGTAATAGAAATCCAAAGGGCTTATCTGGTACATCTTCGGGTTCCCCGATGAATAACGATAGATCCACATGGCTGTCATAGAGGTCTCTGGACCATAAATAGTTGAAATAGTAACAGATGAGTTTCTCAAAGGGGTTACCTGTTGTCGAGTCCATGCCGATAAAATCGAAGATCATTATGAATGGAGAATTTTTCTTCACCTGTTTGGTGTTGATAGCTGCGAATAGATCATAGGTTTCGTCTCCTATGACGAGGTCATACTTGGTTTGTTCTGTTAGTTTTTTGAATAATTCTGCGTTTGTTTTCCATGCTTTTTGGGAGTTGTAGATGTAGTATGCGAGGTTCAACTGATTGTTTTTTGACATTGATTCCGCTATTATATTCTCGTTGGCAAATTGTTGTGAGACTTGGAGAAGGTTTTCACCCTCTTCTATTAGTTTTGTAGATGCTGGTGGTACTGCGATCCAATCTATATTTATATCTGGTCTTAGTATGCGTAGCTCTTTAGCTATTTCGATATCTCTAACTATATGACCCAGTCCAAGAGATCCGCTAATAAAAAGAATCTTAGTCAACGACATTCTTATAATGAGAAAAATATATCAAATTAACCTCTTTCCACGTCTACAATGATTTATTTAAATAATTAGGATAAAAGAACCCGTCTACCTTGGAGAAACAAGGTTTTATACATCAATCGATTCTGGTTATATGGAGAAATTTAATATCCTTGTTACATGGAACAAACCTATCCATCATGCTGCCAAAAACGCGCGGAGGAGAACGAGAAAAAGTGAACCGACGCATATATCACCGAAAGAAGCACCAAGAACACATCTCTCGGATACAAATGTATAAAAACGCGGTCCAATAAACGAATCTTCTGTGTGACACGGAAATTGAATTTATCTATAATAACGTTAATTGTGAAAATTATAAATCCTATTCAATGGTGGTGGGCTGGATATCAAACATATTTACCATGGCTATAGCATAATTCCGTAGCCGGTCACCCTGTTTTTTAAAGGATAATAATGACTTTAAATGTTTTAAAAATGGGTAAAACTGCTAAGCATTAAATACACTTTAATTCCCTTATATTAAACGGCAATCAGGAGAGATTGCAATGATAAAAACAGGAACATACTTGGATCTTTTACTAATGATCGTAATGATTGCAGCTACATACTACTACTACGAGAAAACTAAAGACCCTAACTGGAGACCGTTCATCAGGCACATACCTGCTCTGGACGCCATAAGCGAGGGCGTCGGGAAGTCCGTCGAAGAGGATCAGCCTGTACACTTCGCCATGGGCGCCTCGGGGGGGCAGCTTTATAGTAATCTCGTGTCGATGACTCTGACTGCATTGGCTTTCCTCAGGCACATCACCGGCCTTTGTGCAGAGTACGGGGCTCGCCTGATAGTGCACATGCCCTACCAGACGGAGAGTATCCCAATAATCGAAGGGACCGCCCGAGAAGGCTTCGCGTTCGCCGGAAAACCCGAGATGTATCGCCGAGACGACATGAGGTACTATGGACGTGGAGCCTTGACCTGGACTCAAGGGGTAACCGCAAGTTACGCAGAGGAGGGGGTGGGCCTAAACCTGAGCATTGGCATATTCT